>OMKS01004558.1_pt1 | contig 10375 bp, 9 predicted proteins | sample 1674721 | NCBI WGS metagenome assembly OMKS01 (sample SAMN06264996, study PRJEB25208) | sediment metagenome | isolation source: hot spring sediment | place: USA: California | collected 2014-09-02 | reverse complement strand
GGTCTCGAAGAACCCCAGCTTCGATCCCATGGGCCAGCAGGAGGGCTGATTTCTTTTCAACGCGAAAAAAAAGCTGCGAAGCTCGGACACGCCCGGGCTTCGCACTATCCCTTCCAAATCACGGCGCCACGTTTCTGGTGCTCATAAATGCAGCGTCGCTCAGGAGCACCACGTCGTTGTCGGGCTGTACCTCCGATAAGGTGTATTCCTCAAAACTCGTGGTGTTCCCCAAGGCCTCGGCGCTGTCGAACATGGTGGCGGTGAAGTCGTCCACCTTCACCTCAGAGGCGGCCACGGCGGTGCCCGTTCCGGCGGCGTAGAGCTCCCGGTCGATCCGCCACAGACGGGTGTTGCCGTCGTAGCCGTCGGCCTCGCCGTGGAGACCGGCGATGAACCAGCCCAGCTCCAAGTTCCCCTCGATCGAGGGCAAGCGAGCGCCCAGCGTACCACTTACAAGCTCGATAGAGCGAAAGTGTTCGGCAAAACGGCGGCCGTTGACCACCGATCCGTCGGGCTTCAGCTGCAGGTGGATCATATCCTCCCAGTCGTCGTTCATATCGTCGGGGTTGTACACGGTGATCCGTCCCGAGATATGGATGTTGCCGTCCTCGGCGACAACAATGGAGTTGCCCATGCACTTTTCGACCTCTCCGTTTTGCATGCTGCGGTACATCTTGCGCCATAGTACCTCCCCGTCGGAGGAAATTTTGAGCACCAGAATACCCACGTCTTGGGTATTGCTGTTCAGGCTCTGACCTACGGCGTAGACCGAACCGTCCGGGGCGAGGGTGCTGTCGACCAAAGTGTGTATTTCCTTCGTATCGGTGGATTTGCTGTTGAACCAGCGGCTGTATTTGATCAGCGAATCGGGCTTTCCCTCCGCGTCGGTTGAGATGGTCGTCACCAAACTGGCGTTCCCTATGGAGGGAGCCTCGTACTTGTCCATCCCGGTCAGCACGTAGCCCCCCTCGATCGGGGCGAGTCCGAAGTAGACCCCGCCGATGACGAAGGACCATTTGATCGACCCGGTGCTGTCGAAAAGGGCGAGGATCGAATTGTTCCCGGACAGGTCACCTAACAGCAGGAGGTCGCCGTTGTTCAGCTCTTCCATCTGCTGTATGTGCTTCAGCCCGAAATCCACTCCCTCGTCGAACCCCTCGTACAGTCGGTCCCAGAGCAGATTGCCCTGCCGATCCAGTTTGGCCAGTACAAAGGTCTGGTCAAAAAATGTCGCGGTAACGCCCATAAAAAGTTCGCCCGAGGCGCTGAGCTCGACGGCGGTGGGAATATCCGCCTCCAAGCCGGTCGCTCCGGCTATGGTCAGCAGTTTCTGCCACTGCGCGGTACCGGAGAGATCGGTGAGGGCAGTCCATGCCTTGGAGCGGTCACCGGAACCGAATCCCCCCTCGTCGATGCTGCCGGTCATAAAAACCTGCTCTTCGTCCACCGTCAGGGCGGTGGGGTACCCGACGTAGTTGTCGGCGTAGTAGTCCTTCACGAAGGTCGATATCTCCGGCATCCCGCTGTAGTCTCCTCCTCCGGAAGTACTGGAGTTCAAGTCACAGCCTATCAACACCATCGACAGCAAAGACACGGCACATCCAATGCTTGAAAAAAGACGAATACTGGATTCTTTTACGATCATCTGTTTTTCTCCTTGATTCGAATCAGCCGTAGACTACGCTACAGCGCAATTTCGTTTGTAGTGGACTAAGAGCGTGCCGAAGGATCACTTAAGCCCACCAGTCTGAGACTATTCACCGTGGCGAGTCCCAGGAGAACTGCCGAACCCAGTAGTACCGGTGGAAAGCCAAAACCGGCATCCAAAAAAAAGCCGAAGCACACCGGGCCTATCGCGGTCCCTAAAACCATAAAGGCGGTGTATACGCTCCTCACGCCGCCGAGGGATTCGGTTCCGTGCAGTTCAGCGATGACGGCGGATTTGATCGGACTGCTGCCGCCCATGGATACCCCGGACAACAGAAGAAAAAAGACCGCCGCCCACTCGTGCGGTACGAGGGCTAAGACCACCAAGCCGAGTATAAGCGGTATCAGCATCGTAGGCAATAGGCGGCGTGCGGAAAATCTATCTACCCAGGTCCCCCCGAAGAGTCCGAACATAAATCTGGCTGCCGCGTAGCCCGCGAAAACCATCGAGTACCATTCGGGGCTCCAGCCTCGTGACTCCGCCAGGACGAGCTGATAGAAAAAAACTCCGGTATTGGTGAAACTAAGCAAAACCACCGAGGGAGCCAGCGTCCAAAACAGACCGGATTTTAGTATGCCCCACTGGGCGCTATTTTCGCCCCTGGTCGCGCCGTTTCCGCGCTTTTGTGAGAGCTCGTCCAGTGGAAGAAACTGCAAAGCTGGGATCAGGAAGCTCACCAGAATGACCGCGTTCAGCATGAGGCTGATTCTCCACCCCACAAGAGGAATGAGAGAGGTGATAAGGATTGGAAAGATCATCTCCCCGACCGGAAACCCCAAGGCCGCGAGGCTGAGTGCTTTTCCCCGATCTTCGTCAAAATAGCGGCCCATGACGGTTTGGCTGATATGACTCATCAGCCCTTGTCCGGCAAACCGTAAGCCGAGCAGCGCAATCGGTAGGAGCAAAACGTTGTTGGCCAATCCCAGAGCGAGACTACCCAGAGATAGTACGGCTGTCGCTTTGTACACGTATCGATTCAGTGGTCCGTGGTCGATTCGCCCGCCGAAGGTCATCAACAGGAGAGAAGAGGAGATAGTCGCCGCCGCGTACAGGCTTCCGAAGAGACTGTTAGATATCCCGAGCTCGGATAGAATGTGCGGAACATACAGAGAAATCAGAAATGTCTGCCCCAGGCTGGAGAAAAAGGTCAGTACAAATCCAAATCCTACCTGCCGCGGATAACTGCGCAAAAAGAGTAAATATGCTGTCATAAGTGTAAACATAGCCTACGCGAAAACTCATAAAAAGGCAAGTGTCGACGAGCACGGCGCGAAGCAAAGGCTGTTGATCTTTTCAAAAAAAAGCGATGTATCGGTTTTTTAAAAAATATTTGACAAGCTTTGATCCGGCTTTTAGTCTCATAACCGTCCAAATCAATCATAACAACACCATCTTAAAGTTACTGGCCGACCTTTTATTATATGGAGGTGGGCCGGCTCTATTGAGGATGTTCCAGATATCTACATGCAAAAACAAGATTGTTGGGATCAAGTGCATGAGCATTGTTATCGTCCAGCCATTGTGAGATAGATAGGTCAGGTACCAGAGCAACAAGTACGCAAGCAAGGCTATCCTAACAACGGGGGATAGAGAAGGGAGGTCGGCGAACTGTTCTTGGTACCACGAGTTTCGCGATGGGTTAGCCGAGGAGGTAGAGCAGGGCACGGAGGAGAAAAAGGACGATTCCTCCGTGTAAAGGTACGGCGCAATCCAGCTTCCAGGCTTGTCGAAATCGAAGGGGCAGCCCTTTTAGCTAAGGGCTACCTCGCTTTTCTTGCCTATTCTCCTCCGTTCCCAGGAAAAAAACAGCAGCGCGAAGACCAGAGTCTGGGCGAAGACCTCCGGGAGACCGACCAGCAGCTCCTGGACCTCGAAGCTCCACGACTCGGGGATGAGGGAGCTGGTGGAAAAAACCTTCAGCCCCACCAGCAGACCGAAGAGCATCAACCAACCCTGCTTTCGGCTGATGAAGACTTTATAAAAAGGAGAGAAAAACAGCGCCAGCAGCATTCCCCGCGCTATCTGACCGAAAAAGACCGCCGCCACCATGGTCAAACTCTCCAAAGGCCGCCACAAGCTGAAGGCTTCCATTGTGGCTAGGGCCTCCTCGTAGCCGGAGATCTGGTAGAACAGGGAGCCCACGATCTGGTAGACCAGGAAGTGGACCAAGGTGAAGCGAAGCAGGTAGCCTTTCAGTCGCCCTCCACTCGGATACTCCGGTGATATATCCTGCTCCGGGAGCTTTTCCCCGCTCTGGGCCGAACTCTGCCATCGTACGAAGCCCCAGGAGACCAGGAGAAACTGCAGCCCGCCGACGAGCAGGACCAGGAGGTGCTCTCCCAGGCTGGTGGTGGTGTAGATCATCCCCTCGATAGACCCCGGTCTGGGGTCTAAGTTGCCCAGTAGCGCGATTCCCCACAGCGCGGTGAAGAGCACCAAGACCCCTCGACGACGGTCGTCCAGCAGTCGTCGAAAGGGGTAGAGAACCAAGGCCAGCACCACGGCGACGAAGAGCTTGTTCACCGCCCCGTACCAGCCGAGCTGGTAGGGCTCGTAAAAATCGAGGGCTATCCGGCTCGATTCGGGCAGCCGGTGTTGAATAAAGAGAAACACCGTCGCCGCCGCGATGTAGATCGTCACATAGATTAGGGTAAACCGACCCAGAAAGGCGGGCAGTTCCTTGGAGTTTTCTCTAATAGTTTCTCATGCTGCTTCGCAGCACGCGAAACAATGAAAACAGCCGGGTACGGCTCTTTTCATATTAGTCATTGAAACCTTCTCCTTTGTGAATTCCCCACAAGTAGAAAGCCTCGCCGGCGTTCCGCAGCAGACGCATGATTTGCTCATCGGAAAAGCTGCTTTCAGAATCGGCGTTCACTTGCGTGGCCAATCCGTGGGTGAATATCCACGTATATTGTATAAGTGCTTCCTGACCGGAAGCCTTTAATTCGTTCAAAGCCTCAGCCTCGGCACTATCGGCGCCGAACTGTCGGAAAAAAGATTCTCGCAGGCTCGGACCGTGGTTGATATTCATGGTGCGGGGGCTCTCCAGATAGAGGAAGCGAAAGAGGTGTTTCTCATCTCTGGCGAAGACCACGTACCCGAAGGCCAGGTTTAACAGGACGTGTTCGGTATAGCTTTTTTGCTGGTACTCTTTTTGAAGCTCCGAGGCCATGGTCCGGAGCTCCCGTTCAAGCTTCTCTACGGACTTGATATGCGAGTAGATGGGCATCGTGGAGGAGCCCATCTTTTTGGCGATCGCTCTGGTTGAGACGGCGCTCCAGCCTCTCTCCCGGATCAGGGCGAAGGCGGCCTCTAATATTTCTTTCCGCGAATAGACACTGGGCTGCATACTGTGTTCCTCCCGAGATAACATATGTTATTTACCATAACATATGTTATTTACCAAGACCATCCGCTTGACGCCGGGCGCTTATTTTCCTACCATCGGATCATCCAGTCAGCCGGGGTCGGCGGGAGAGGGGGAGAGAGATGGATTTGATGCAGATGCGGCAGGAGATTCTCGACTACCACGAACAGATCAAAGGGACCGAAGACTACGACCGGAAGTACGAGGCACTGCGATACATCGGCGCGCTCACCGCCCGGTATGTGGCGAGTATCTACCACATCGACGGGCTCTACAACTACCGCGGACTGGAAAAAATGGCCGACAACATGCTGCTAATCAGCGGCAAAAACCTGGCCCAGGCGGATTCCTTTCGACGGCGCGAACAGGAGTGGCGGGCCAGCATCGCCCTCAACAGCATAGCCTTGGACTTTTTTATTTTTCAATTGAAGGCCGAACGGATCCTGGCGCTCTCGGGCAAATACCTGCCGGAGCTCTCCGGGGAGCTTCCGAAGTCGCCTATTTATAGAAAAACCGAGCTGATGTGGAAAAAAATACTCCGCCACCACGACCGCAGCGAAGGCTTTGATTTCACCCCCTACGTGGAGGAAGTCCACAAGAACTTTGACCTGCAGCAGGACTTCGCCGAGCAGCCGGAATACGCAACCCACCATGGAGACTGAACCTATACTCCTATAACGAAAAAAGGCGCCGAAACCCGCGGGAATCGGCGCCTTGTCACCTACAGCCGTGAGGCTGAGAGCAACACCGTGGTCAGTGCCTACTCTTTCACCTTGCGAAAGTACTTGTTCTCGTAATCTCGGAGCATCTTGAATACCACTCCGCTCAGTCCGACCAAGGCGATGAGGTTTGGCAGAATCATCAGGCCGTTGAAGGCGTCGGAGAGGTTCCAGACGAAGCCGAGGGACGCGATGGAGCCAAAGAACACCAGCACGACCCAGACGTACTTGTAGTAGGCGGCGACTTTCTCCCCGGTGATAAACTCCAGGGACTTGTAGCCGTAGTAGTACCAGGTCAGGATGGTAGTGAAGGCGAAGAGCAGCAGACCGAAGGAGACGATAAACTGTCCCACTCCGCCGGGCAGCGCCATATTGTAAGCCGTGGAAGTGAGGGCCGCGCCGTCGAGGTTGTTGAGCACCTCCATTCGACCGTTCTCGGCGATGGTGATGACCGGGGAAATGAAAATAACCAGCGCGGTCATGGTACAGACGACGATGGTGTCGAGAAAAGAGCCGAGGGATGCGATCAGACCCTGGCGAACCGGGTCTTCGGTCTTCGATGCCGCGTGTGCGATCGGAGCGCTTCCCAGACCGGCCTCGTTGGAGAAAACCCCACGAGCCACGCCGTAGCGGACGACCGCGCCGAGAAATCCGCCGGCTACCGCCTGACCGTTGAAGGCGTTGCCGAAAATCCAGCCAAATGCCCGCGGCAGGAACTCGATGTTGGCGAAAATTACAAAGAGCGAACCGATCACGTAGATGATGGCCATGAAGGGTACAAGCTTCTCGGCTACCGAGGCGATTCGCTTGATACCGCCGATGATCACCAATCCGACCAAGACTGCCACTACCAGACCGGAGATCCACGGTGCCACGCCGGTTGCCGTCTCCATCGCGTCGGCGATGGCGTTGCTCTGCACCATATTTCCGATACCGAAAGAGGCGACAAAGGCGAAGAGGGCGAAGAGCCACCCGAGCCACTTCCAATTTCCGCCGTAGCGTTCTTCCATTCCGACGCTGGCGTAGTACATCGGTCCACCGGATTTTTCGCCGAACTCGTCCGTGGTTCTGTATTTGACCGCCAGTACCGCTTCGGAGAACTTGATGGCTCCTCCGAATACCGCGGTGACCCACATCCAAAACACGGCGCCGGGACCACCGGCGGCTATTGCGGTGGCGACTCCTCCGATGTTACCGGTACCGATGGTTGCCGAAAGGGTGGTCATCAGTGCGGCGAAGGGATTGATATCTCCTTCACCTGATACATCCTTGGAAAAAAGGTACTTGAACGCCTTGCCGATTCTGCGGTATTGGACGAATTTCGTACCGATGGTCAACGTAATTCCGGCAATAAAGAGGATGGTGATAATCACCGGCCCCCAGGCGAACGAACCCGCTGCCGCAACAACATTTTCAATTGCTTGCATAGTAAACCCCTTTTCTTCAAAAGTTTGTAGCTTCTAGTGTCAAAATTTTCTTAGCTTTTTTTTAAAGTTCCTGTTCAATCCAAACGATGCTACTGTGTTTTACACTGCCGTTTCTGGACATCACCTCCTTCCAAGAAAATTGAAATCGTTTCTCATGTCGCTTCGCGGCAATTGAAACAATGAAAACAGCCGGGTATGACTATTTTCATGATTGGCGCTTCAAGAAATTTCGGTTCTTGAAAGCACCACAGCTGAGTAGTTAATAGGTAAAAGGTTTTTTTCAGCCCCACGCTGGCTGTAAGAGAACGGTATTTACATTAGCTTAGTATACCTAATCCGATCCGTCAAATTTTTTTATTTTGGAGCCTGATGAAAAAGCTCAAGCAGCTCCGCTAGAATCATCGCCGTAGCCCCCCAGATTCGCCCCGCTTCGCTCAAGTAGTAGGGGGCGCGGATATCACCGCCCTGCGACTCGAAGTATCCGAAGCGGGGCACCTGGCTGAGAAGACTGCTGACGGATATGGAAAAAAAGGCTACCACCTCCCGCGGGTCGGCCCTCATCGAGGGGCGACGATCGGTTCGGCCTATCACCGGGGTGACCATGGCGCTACTCACCCCCACGTACAGGGGGCTGAGCTCTCCGATGACCCGCACCGATTCGGGTTCGATGGAGAGCTCTTCCTGGCTCTCCCGCAGGGCGGTCTCCACGGGGAAACTCTCCCCCTCTTTGTGTCTGCCCCCAGGCAGGGCGATCTGTCCGGGGTGCAAGGGGTCCTCGTCGGGTCGGCGAATCAGCGGTAGATGTAGTGCGGAGTTCGAACCGAAGGGGTAGAGGAGGATCAGCACCGCCGCTTTGGTCGGAGGATGACTATCCGTGCCGTCATGCGTTTCAGGCGGTGTGAGCACGCGCCCCTCCGGAGCCATGCGCCGATGGGCTGCTCTGCCGGGCAGGGCGCCGGGCTTTCCGAGGAGGCGCTCCAAACGAGTCAGTTCTGCTGTAGCTTTCGTCCAATTCATGACTCCCCCCGGACCCTATCATTCCTCAAGTTCATATGTTAGAATTGGCCCACAACACTAGGAGGTGAATTATGCCAGGACTTAACCCTAATGTCGATCCCAACGGACTGCTGGAATACTCAGTGGTTTTCACCGATCGCTCTTTAAATCACATGTCCCAGGCCTTCCAACAGGTCATGCGCGACATATCATCATCCATGAAAAAAGTATACCACGCCCATTCGGTGGCCTTGGTTCCCGGTGGGGGAACCTACGCCATGGAGGCGGTGGCCCGTCAATTCGCCGCCGGGGCCTCGGTACTGATAGTCAGAAACGGAATGTTCAGCTTTCGCTGGACCCAGATTCTCGAAGCATCCGGTGTGGCCAAAGGACAGACCGTCCTGCAGGCACGCCGTAGCAAGGAAGAGGACAAGGCTCCGTGGACTCCGGCCCCGCTGGAGGAGATCGTCGACTCCATCCGCAAGAATCGCCCGGATGTCGTTTTTGTCCCCCATGTGGAGACTTCCTCGGGGATTATTCTCCCGGAAGAGTACATCCAGGGCATCGGCGAGGCTACCCGCGAAGTGGGAGGACTCTTCGTGCTGGACTGTGTCGCCTCCGGCGCCGTCTGGGTGGATATGGAGGCAACTAAAGTGGACGTGCTGATCACCGCACCGCAGAAGGGCTGGTCCTCCACTCCCAGCGCTGGTATGGTGATGCTCAACGAACGGGCTAGAAAAAAGGCCGACGAGACCAAGAGCAGCAGCTTCGCCTGCGACCTCGGCGCCTGGCTACGGATCATGGACGCCTACGAAAACGGCGGCCACGCCTACCACGCCACCATGCCCACCGACTCCCTGCGCAGCCTCCGGGACACGATCCGGGAGATCGAGGGCTTCGGTCTGGAGAAGGCCACCCGCAGCCAGCTGGAGCTGGGCGAGAAAGTCCGCGCCCTGCTCGAAGAGCGGGGTTTTCCCAGTGTCGCCGCCCCCGGCTTCAAGGCACCGGGAGTCGTGGTGAGCTACACCGACGACGAAGGAATACGGACAGGCAAGAAATTCGCCCAAGCAGGACTGCAGATCGCCGCGGGAGTCCCCCTCAAGTGCGACGAGCCGGAGGGTTTCAGCACCTTTCGAGTCGGACTTTTCGGTCTGGAGAAACTACGGAACGTCGACCGGACGGTGGAGTATTTGAAAAAAGCTCTCGATGAGATAGCCTGATCAGAGACCGCCACACAACGGAGGCAAGCCCGCCGGAACGCTTTGGCAACCGGCGGGCGTTTTTTTATACACTAAGTACCTTGCACCCCTCCTTGAGGTAGTCGCTGAGGGGCTCGCCCATGAGTTTCACCTCGATGCCCAAGTCCTTGAGCGTGTCGACAACTCCGTAGTTCTCGGCACAGCGCAAACATGCCTCGACCTTCACCCCCTGACGGATCATCTCTTTTAAGATCTCCTGCAACTCCTCGTCTTCGGCGAGAAGTCCCGCGGAGGAGCCCCAGACGATGAAGGTAACCTCTTCGAACCATCCTCTCTTCTTGGCGTTGAGGGTGTACATGAAGACCATGTTTTTCGCCGTGCCTATATCTGAGCTTGTCCATAAGACCACAAGTTTTTCGTTCATTATCCGTTACTCCCCTGTGAATAGTATTCTTAGACCGTTATAATCGAAGTCTAGAGAAACACTAATCTTAAGTCAACAAAAAATGAGCAAAGGACCAAGCTGATGTCGGAAAGAGTTGTGGGGATACATTCGGGAAGAAGAGGAAAAGTATCGGAGATCGCTCTGAAAAATGTTTTGGAACACTCCGGCCTAGAGTACCTGGTGTTCGAGTTGACTGACTTGGCCTTGGAGACCTGCGACGCCTGTCTCGGCTGTCTCGGTTCGAACCGCTGTGTCAAAAAAGACGGCGTCAATGAGATTGTAGATGCGATGAGCGAAGCTTCGGCCCTGGTTTTTGCCGGGCCGGAATATTGGGATGGGGTACACGCCAAGGCCCGCGCCTTTTGGGAGAGGGTCTGCTTCATGGGGCGCCATAACGAGGCTTTTCCACTGCAGCACCTGCTGGGAGTGATCGTCGGGGTCAGCGGCCACGGAGACGCCTCCGCGGCGATCGGTGACCTGCGGGCTTTTTTCGAGGATGCTCGGATCAACG
>OMKS01004555.1_pt1 | contig 10377 bp, 10 predicted proteins | sample 1674721 | NCBI WGS metagenome assembly OMKS01 (sample SAMN06264996, study PRJEB25208) | sediment metagenome | isolation source: hot spring sediment | place: USA: California | collected 2014-09-02 | reverse complement strand
GAGGGTTGCCTCCGGGGACTGGCCTGGACTCGGGTCCCCCGTCGTCGTGCTCGGGGGCGGAAACACAGCGATGGACGCAGCGCGAAGCGCCCACCGCCTGACGGGGCAACCGGTGACCGTCCTCTACCGCCGCACGCGGGAGGAGATGCCGGCCGATCCGGAGGAGGTGGAGGCCCTCCTCGCCGAGGGGAACACCCTCCGCGAGCTCGTCTCCCCCCAGCGCATCGTGCGCCGCGACGGCGGGGTGGTGGCGGTGGTCTGTGTGAGGACGCGCCTCGGCGAGCCAGGGCCGGACGGACGGCGGAGACCGGTCCCGATCGCAGGGAGCGAGTTTGAGGTCCCGGCGGAGGCCGTCCTCGTCGCCGTGGGGCAGCGCCCGGAGATGGGTTTCCTCACCGGGAGTCGGATCCCGACAGGGAAGGACGGGCGGATCCTCGCCGACCCGGAGACCGGGGCGACCGGTCTCGCCCACGTCTACGCGGGGGGGGACGCGGTGCGGGGCCCAGCGACGATCGTCGAGGCCTGTGCCGATGGCCGGCGCGCGGCGGAGGCGATGTGCCGGGAGCTCAGGATCCCGTTCCGCTCGTGGTCAGCCGCGGAAGCAAGCCTCTCCTCCGACGAGGTGGCGCGGGCGAAGCGGGCGAGGGCGCGGATCCTCCCCCGTCGGGATCCGGCGGTCCTCGCGATCCCCAGCCGCGGCGGGTTCGACCTCGTGGAGAGGTGCCTCGGGGAAGAGGAGGCGCGCGTCGAGGCGAGCCGCTGCGTCCAGTGTGCGACGTTCTGCGACAAGTGCGTCGAGGTGTGTCCCAACCGGGCCAATCTCGCCTACGAGGCCGAGGCCGTGGCCTGGAGGGTCCCCGTCCTCGCCTGCCGGGCAGGAGAGGTCCGCATCGTGGGGGAGGAGCCGTTCGAGGTCCGCCAGGGCCGACAGATCGTCCACCTCGTGGAACCGTGCAACGAATGCGGGAACTGCGCCACGTTCTGCGTCCATGAGGGCCAACCCTATCGGGACAAGCCCCGCCTCTGCCTGACCCTCCCCGCGTTTCAGGACGAGCCAGGGATAGCGTTCTTCATCGCGGGGGACGAGATCCGGCGTCGGGAAGGGGGGAAGGAAGCCACCCTTTCCGTGAAGGAGGGGGGGATGACGTTCGCCGACGAACGGTTGATCGTGGAGCTGGATAGAGGGCTCCGCGTTCAGCACGTCGCGCTCAAGGCCGCGTTCCCCGGGACGCGCTCGTTGGGCGAGGCGGCGGAGATGCTCGTCCTCTTCCGCGGGGTGAAGGGGTCGCTTCCGTTCCTGATCGAACAGGAGGTGGGAGATGGGTGAGCCGGTCGCGTTTCGTTGCCTGACGTGCGGGCGGCAGCACGCTCCGTGGTCGGTGGACGATGTGTGTCCCCGCTGCGGCCCGGTGGCTGGGGCGCTCGAGGTCGAGTACGACTACCCGTACCTCTCCCGGCGGCTGTCCCGGGGCACGTTCGCCGAGTCGCGGCGGCTGTCCCTGTGGCGGTACGAGCCCCTCCTCCCCGTTTCCGAGAAGCACGCCGTTCCCCTCCGCGCGGGGTGGACGCCGCTCTACGCCTGCCCCACTCTCGCCGCCGAGCTCGGGCTGGGCGCGCTGTGGGTGAAGGACGACACGGTGAACCCCACCGCTTCATGCAAGGATCGGGGCACAGCGGTGACAGTGGCGGCAGCGCGGAAGCTCGGGCGGGCAGCCCTCGTCTGTGCCTCCACCGGCAACGCGGCCACGTCCACCGCCGGCTTCTGCGCCGCGGGCGGGATCCCTTGTTACATCTTCGTTCCCCGGTCCGCCCCGCGGGCGAAGCTGGCGCAGCTGGTGGCGTTCGGGGCAACGGTGTTCCCCGTGGACGGGGTGTACGGGGATGCGTTTCAGGTCGCGGTTCAGGCCGGGCGACGCTTTGGGTGGTACAACCGCTCCGATGGGATGAACCCGATGGTCGTGGAGGGGAACAAGACGGGCGCGTTCGAGGTGGGAGAGGAGCTCCGCTGCGACCTTCCCGAGTTCGCCCTCGTCTCCGTGGGCGATGGGGCGGTGGTCGCCGGGCTCGCCAAGGGCTTCCTCGAGCTCGTGCGGGTGGGACTCGCGGAGCGGGTCCCGCGGGTGTATGGGGTCCAGGCGGCGGGGGCGGCGGCGGTGGCCCATGCCTTCGCCCGACACCAAGAAGGGAAGCCGATCCTCCCCGCTCGGGAGGAGGCGGAGACGGTGGCCGACTCGATCCGAGTGGACAGGCCTCAGGATGCCCTGCGGGCGGTGAAGGCGGTCGCGAAGACGGAGGGCGGGTTCGTCACCGTGACCGACGAGGAGATCGTGGCGGCCACCCAGGAGCTGGCCCGACGCACCGGCGTGTTCGCTGAACCGTCGGGGGCGGCTCCCTACGCCGGCCTCCTCCGCCTCGTCGTCGAGGGGAGGATCCCCTCCGGCTCCCGCGTCGTCCTGTTCGTGACCGGGTCCGGCCTCAAGGACCCCGAGGGCGCCCTGCGGGGGGTGGAGATGCCGGAGGTCATCCCGCCCACGCTCGACGCGGTGGCCGAGGCGGTGGAGGGATGAGGCTCTCCTTTCGCGTGAACGGCAAAGAGGTGACGGCGGATGTTCCGCCCGGGCGCCGCCTCCTCGATCTCCTCCGCGAGGACCTCGGCCTCACCGGCACGAAGGAGGGGTGCGGGGAAGGGGAGTGCGGGGCGTGCACGGTGATCGTGGACGGAAGGCCGCGCCTTTCCTGCCTCACCGCGGCGATCCAGGTGGCGGGGAAGGATGTCCTGACCATCGAGGGGCTCGCCGCTTCCGGGAAGTTGCATCCCCTGCAGGAGGCGCTCCTCGCCACGGCGGGCGTGCAGTGCGGGTTCTGTACGCCAGGGCTGATCATGGCCGCCTACGCCCTTCTCCAGGAGAACCCCCACCCGACGGAGGGAGAGGTCCGGGAGTACCTCGCCGGGAACCTGTGCCGGTGCACGGGCTACGCCCAGGTCGTGGAGGCCGTGCTTCGCGCGGCGGAGCGGATGCGATGACGGGGGTTGTGCTCGCTGCCGGAGCCGGACAGCGGATGGGGAGGCCAAAGCTCCTCCTCCCCGTGGCGGGCCGGCCGCTCCTCTCGTGGGTGGTGGACCTCGTGGAGCGGCTCCCGTTGGACGAGCGGGTGATCGTCCTCGGCGCGGAGGCCACGGCCATTCAGGGAGCGCTCTTCCCCCCTCGTCCCGAACCTCTCCCATCGAGGGAAGTGCGGGCGCGGGCGAGCTGGCAGGTGATCGTGAACGAGGCGTGGCAAGAGGGGATGGGGAGCTCTCTCCGCCGGGCGGCGGAGGCGGTGGAGGGCGGGATGCTCGTGTTCCTGGGGGACATGCCGTGGGTCCCCGAGCAGGCGGCACGGGAGGTGTTGGCGCGGGCCGGCGAGCATCCGGTAGCCCCGGCGCACGAAGGACAACGGGGGTTCCCCGTATACCTTCCCCCCTCCCTGCGGCCGGGGGTCCTTCGCCTCTCCGGCGACCGCGGGGCCCGCGACCTCCTCGCGAACTGCGAGCTCATCCCCTGGGACGATCCAGGCGTGGTCCGGGACGTGGACGGGATGGAGGACCTCCGAACCCCGTCGTCGGTCCGGGAGAGGATCAAGCGTGCCCAGGCCTGAGATCGTCCGGCCACGTGACCTCGCCGAGGCCGTCCGCCTCACAGCTGAGGGTGGCCAACCCCTCGCCGGGGGGACGGACCTCTTCGTCCGCCTCCAGAAAGGCGGCACGCGTCCAGAGTTCCTCGTCTACGTGGGGGAACTCCCTGAGCTTCGCGCGATCCGCGGAACGGAAGAGGGGGTCGAGATCGGGGCCGCAGCCACCCACGCCGCGATCCTCGCCTCGCCCGCGATCGCGCGGGTGCCGATTATGGGCCTCGCTCTGCGCACGATCGGATCCCCCGCCGTCCGCCACATGGGGACCCTGGGGGGAAACCTCGCCAACGCCTCCCCGGCCGGGGACGGGCTCATCCCCCTGTACCTCCTCGATGCCCGCGTGAACCTGGCGGGACCGAGCGGGGAACGTTCCCTACCTGTCGCGGAGTTCGTGCACGGTCCCGGCAAGACCGCGCTCCGACTGGGGGAACTCATTCGCTCCGTCACCGTCGCGTTCCCCAGGGACGGCGCCCAGGCCTACTTCCGCAAGGTGGGACGGAGACGGGCCCTCGTCATCGCCGTGGCCTCCCTGGGGGCCCTCGTGTGGCTCGAGGAGGGCCGGATCCGGGAAGCGAGGTTGGCCCTGGGGTCGGTTGCCCCGACCGTGCTGCGGCCGCGGGAGGTGGAGGAAGCGCTCGTGGGCCGTCCGCTGACCGTCGACGCCCTGGCCGAGGTGCGGAATGGCCTGTCCGCCGCCGTGGAGCCGATCTCCGACCTCCGCGCGTCCGCCGACTACCGGCGGCAGGTGGCGGGGAACCTCCTCCTCGACCTCGCCTCTCGAGCAGCCCACTCTGCTCTCTGCGGTCAGGGCGGTTGACGGGTGCGCCATTCGCGGTATGCTCGGCTTCTCCCCTTACGGATGCCTGTGGGGAGGGCATTCCTCGGGAAGACGGTATGGTGACGACAGTGACGGAGGGGATCGAGCGGGTGGTGATCTCGGCCGAGGAGATCGCCCGCCGGGTAGGGGAACTCGGACAGGCGATCACGGCCGACTACCGGGGCGGCGCGGCGCGGGATTCCCGCCGTCGGCCACTCCTCGTGGTGGGGATCCTGAAGGGGGCGATGCCGTTCATGGCTGACCTCGTCCGAGCCCTGGACCTCCCCATCGAGTACGACTTCATGGCTGTCTCCAGCTACGGAAACGGCACGAGCCCCGGCGAGGTGCGGATCCTGAAGGACCTCGACTGCGCAATCGGCGGCCGCGATGTCCTCATCGTGGAGGACATTGTGGATACGGGGCACACCCTGCAGCACCTCCTGGCAGGCCTTTCCGCGCGGGGCCCGGCGAGCCTCCGCGTGTGCACCCTCCTCGACAAGCCCCACCGCCGGGAGGTCGAGGTGCCGGTGGACTACGTGGGGTTCGTCCTCCCGGAGAACCTATTCGTCGTTGGGTACGGGCTCGACTACGCGGAGGTGTACCGGAACCTTCCCTTCGTGGGGATCCTCAAGCCCGCGTACGTCCGTGAAGAGTGAACGGCGCTAGGCTTCTCCAACCCCCCTGGACCGGTTGCGCATCACCGGTCACCGCCCCATGAACGTCCTCGGGATCGAGACCTCGTGCGATGAGACGGCCGTTGCCCTCCTCCGGGACAGCCGGGAGATCCTGGCGAACCTCGTCTACTCCCAGACCGACCTCCACGCACGCTTTGGGGGGGTGATGCCCGAGGCCGCGTCGCGCGATCACTTGCGGAAGCTCCCCCGTCTCCTCGACGAAGCGCTCGCCACAGCTGGGGTGGGATGGAGCGCGATCGGACTGGTTGGAGTGACCTATGGCCCAGGCCTCGTCGGGCCCCTCCTCGTGGGGATGGCCCACGCTGCCGGGATCGCCGTGGCGCGGAACGTGCCCTTGATCGGGGTGAACCACCTCGCCGCCCACCTCTTCGCCCACAGGCTGAGCGAGCCTGCGGCGCCCCCGCCCTTCCTCGGGCTCATCGTTTCCGGAGGGCACACCCTCCTCGCGGCCGTGGCCCGGTGGGGGGAGTACAAGGTGGTGGGCGGGACGCGCGACGATGCCGCCGGTGAGGCGCTCGACAAGTTCGGACGGCTGCTCGGGCTCGGGTACCCGGCCGGGTTGAAGATCGACGAGCTCGCCCGGGAGGGCGATCCGGCGGCGATCCCGTTCCCCCGGCCGATGATGGAATCGGGCCTCGACATGAGCTTCGCCGGCCTCAAGACCGCGGCCGTGTACTGGCGGCGGGATCATCCGAGCACAGCGGTCCCCGACCTGTGTGCCAGCTACCTCGAGGCAGTGGTGGATGTCCTGGCGGAGAAGGCGATCCGCGCCGCGCGGCGGCTGTCGCTTTCGCGGATCGTCGTCGTGGGGGGGGTGGCCGCCAACCAGCGCCTGCGGGAAGCCCTGCCAGAGCGCGCGGGGGAGTGGGGCCTCGCCGTCCACTTCCCTCCCCCGGAGCTGTGCACCGACAACGCGGCGATCGTCGCCGCCTGCGCCCACCACCGGTTCACCGAGCTCGGCTGTCCCGGCTCGCTTTCTCTCGCGCCGGATCCCAACCTGTCCCTCGACGGCTGGATCTGATCGCCGGGGGCTCGGCCGTCGCCGACAAGCTGCGCCGCTCCCCAACCCTCATCCCCCTTTGTGGGGTCGGGGCTTGTTCCCCACAGGAGTTGGGGACCATGGGTTACGCACCGCGGGTTGCCGGCCAGTATGCTGGAGTCCCGCGGGCCTGTGATCCGGACACAGGCCGTTGCTCTCAGCCCGTTCGCGCCATCCGGCGGGCGAGGAGGGTTGCCAACCCCACCCCGAGCACCACATCTCCGATGCTGAACGCGGAGGAGAGGGGTACCCCGGCTGGTAGGTACAAGAGGTCCCCCAAGAAGTTCAATCGGGTCGCGTCCCCCATGAGGGTCGTGTTCCCCTGCCGGACGCCCGCCTCGAGGGCGGCCGCCACCCCCTGCAGTCCCGCCCGTTCCAGGGCCGTCGCCGAAGCCGGCATGTACCCCCCGTTGGCGGCGATCACGATCAGGTTGAGGGCCAGGCCTGCCCCCATGATGAGGAACTCCGGATAGCGCCGGTTCAAGGCGACGAATGTTACCAGGAGGGCGTAGGACAGAACATGAAGGTGGGCCGTTCCCACGCTAACGATGGGGCCGCTGCTGCCCAACGGGAAGATGAGGAGCTGGATCACGAGGGCGCTGAGGATCAGCCACAGGGCCCGCAGCTTGAGGTGGCCAAGGTGAGCGAGCCGCCCCCGGCGGATGAACCCCACCACGATCCCGATCCCAACCGCCCACAGGAGGGACATCCCCTCACTCCGGGATCGTGAGGAATGCCTCCACGAGCTGGGGGTCGAGCTCTCTGCCGGCCATCTCCTTGAGGATGCGGCGCGCTTCCTCCTTGGTGTAGGCCGGTCGGTAGGGGCGATCTGTGGTGAGGGCATTCCACACGTCGGCCACGGCGAGGATGCGCGCGCCGAGGGGGATCCTCTCCCCAGCGAGGCCATCCGGATACCCTCCCCCATCCCAGTGCTCGTGCTCATGCCGCACGATGTCCACGATTCCCTCGTAGATCTCGAGGCCCTGGAGGAGCTCGGCACCGACCACCGGGTGGCGCTTGACCACCGCCCACTCCTCCGCGGTGAGCTTGCCCGGCTTGAGGAGGATGCGGTCCGGGACCGCGATCTTACCAAGGTCATGGACCTGGGCTGCGGCCTCGATCTGTTCTATCGTTTCGTTCGGCAGGCGCAACGCCCGGGCCAGCTTCACGGCAAGCTCCGCCACCTCCGCGGAGTGGGTGCCGGTGTAGGGGTCCCGCTCCCCCACAATGCGGCTGATCCTCTCGAACGCGCTCTTGGCTTGCTGACGCAGCCGGGCGTAGCCGCGGATGGAGATCTGGACCACCATGAGCGGGCTCCCCACGAGGAGCACGTACCACGGGGAGAGGTGGTACACGGTCGCCAGCAGAATCGCCAGCACCCCGAGCGTTACAAGCTGGATGTGGAAATGCCGCAACACGAACCTGACCTGGTAGACGAACCGCGCCCCGCCGGTGAGGTGGATGATCCCGGCCACGAGGGCGGTGTTGACGACCACGTAGGCGAGGAACGCGAGCATAGGTGGGATGAACTCGACCCAGGTGGTGTAGGGTGGAGGGCGGCCGCCGCTCGCCTGGAACACGAGGCCGGCAACCGTGACCGAGACCACGAGCTGGCTCAAGTTGAACCCGACGTAGGAGATGAACCGGCCGGGACCTCGGGTCAGCTTATCCCACCGCAGGACGACCTCGGCCGCGAGCGACCCGACGAGGACGGTGATGATCCCGAGCGGGGCGCCACCGATATAGATCGCAGCGGCGCCCACCGCTATGGCCGCGGAGAACCCTCGGTGGGCAATGATGTCGATCTCGTACACCTCGGACACGAAGTCGAGGATCACAAGGATGAGCCAGACCGTGAGGAAGTCCCGGGTCAGCCGGGCCTGGGGGATGAACAGGGCACAGCATGCCAAGCCAGCCCCCGCCACCAACCCCCAGTACAACCTCGCCTTGATGGGCAACTGCGTCACTGGGGTACCTTACAAAAGGTGGAGGGGGGCTTCCCCCCCCTCCTGGCACGTCCGCAAGTTACCCGTGTCCTAGCAGGTCTCTAGGTCCACTTGCTCCACGCCCCGCTCAGGATGGCGAGCAGGGTCACCGCAAGAAGAACGTACAGCCCACGAGTTCCCAACGTCTTGTTGACCTTCTCTCCCCACTTCATCGGCACCCTCCTTCGGTTCATACACAGGATGTCGCTTCGACCCATCACCACAAACAACTAGAAAACCCTTCGCTCCCCTTTCCACCCCCTCTTTGTGATCGTCATCACCTCTCATCCGCAATATACAGCGGACGTTACCGGGTTGTCAAGTAAGACTGGCCCGAGAAGAGGGGAACTGCAGCCCACATGCATGCTGATGACCGGGGGCTGAGCTTTATGCGCCGGCGAGGGAAGCCCCAACCAGGACGAGCGAGAGGAGGATATCCACGCCGACGAACACCGCATACGCCGGAAGCAGCCCCGGCTCGGGGGAGCGCCGCCAATACAGCCCGGCCGCGAGCAGCCCCCCCCCGAGGAAGGCAACGGGGAGCGCGGTGGAGAGGGCCCGGGCCACGGACGGAGCGAGCCACTCCTCGAAGGGGAACCTCGCCATGAGGCCGGAGATGAACATGAGCTTCAGCACGGCGTACGGGACGACGCCCAGCGCCAGCAGGACCTTGGACCGCCCCACCCGGAGATCCCCCTCCCCTCCGAGGATGTAGTGCCCGGCAATAACGACGAGTCCCGGCACCGCTGCCAGGAGGAAGAGGGGGATGGAAGCGAGCCCGGCCGCCAGGCCTGACAGGACCGTGAGGATCACGTAGGCGAGGTCAGCTGAGGAGAACCGGTCGAGGACCGTGCGCTCGGCGGGGGAGGTCGTGGCGTACAGCACGGAGTAGTCCCCGGAGGCGTGCATGTCGAGCCACGCGATGTGCCAGCCTGACGCGGACTGGACAAGCTCGGCCGCAGCGGGGGATCCGTTCGTGACAGCAACGGGGCACCACCCCACTTCCCGGCCATCCTGAAAGAACACGAGCACGGGCTGGAACTCCTCCTTCCGGAATGAGGATAGCTTCGCCGCAACAGCGATCACCCCAACGTCATGTTCCACAGGATAGCCCGAGATGGCTCGGACGCTCGTCCCTGGACCGGGGGCCTCGGCCACAGGGGCCATGAGAAGACCGCTCCCCAGATTGGAGAAGCTCTCGGGGAGGAGCGGTGGGACGTAGAGAGAGACCTTTCTGACCTGTGCCGCCCCATCGAGCGGCACAACAAAGACATGGGTCTCCACGGTCCCAGCCTGAAGCCCACTCCGGTAGTCTACGCTCAACACGGCGTAAACCCAGTGATGATCCAACGTGAGCGCGGGATTGAGGAACAACGCGCCGAGCCCTCCCGTGACCTTCCCGAGGTACCGGGGCGCTAGCGCCGCTGAGTCGCCGGGAGCCATCCTGCTGTAGTAGACCTCCGCGATACCGGGGGCCGGTGAAACCAGCCACACCGCATGGACGCTCCCCGATCGGTCCACGGCGAGGGCGGGGGCCCTGCCCAGCGACGCGACGGATACCGGAGGGGGCCGCGGTTCCAGCCGTTCAGGGATCGCCTGAAGGTGGAGCTCGAGCCCTCCGCTCTCCCAGGCCGCCACGTAGCCCTCCTCCGTCTTGACCACCGTATATGACTCCACATCCTCGCCTTCGGAGGACAAGGGGATGAGAGACCCTAGCAGTGTCCCTTCGCCGGAGAGGCGCTGGACCCCGAGGCAGTCGGCCCCAGATCCTGTGCGGAAGAGGAAGAACAGAATGAGCTCATCTCCATGCGAGAAGAGGTGGGGGGCGTGAGGGTAGTCGACGGGGAGGGCGATGGGGTTGGTCCCCTCCAGGCGCCCGTCTAGGCTTACACGCCCCAACAGAAGCCGTGGTTCGCCGCCGCTCTGATCTCCCCACACGATCCACCTCGCCTCTTGGGCTGCGGCGAGCGAGGGGGGGGACCCAAGGCTGGTCGCAGCCAAGGGGAGACCGCGGCTCCAGCCGGAACGGACGGGGTCCGTCCGGCGTGTCTCACAGCCCCCAAGAGGAAGGACCGCCAGCCCCAGGAGGGTGAGGCCTGTCTCTTATACACATCTGACGCTGCCGACGAAGAGGATAGTGTAGATCTCGGTGGTCGCCGGATCATTAAA
>OMKS01004554.1_pt1 | contig 10379 bp, 8 predicted proteins | sample 1674721 | NCBI WGS metagenome assembly OMKS01 (sample SAMN06264996, study PRJEB25208) | sediment metagenome | isolation source: hot spring sediment | place: USA: California | collected 2014-09-02 | reverse complement strand
CCCATAACTATCTTTGTGCAAATTAGGGTTTTACTAATTGTGCCGGATGTCACAATCGAGACTTGCCTATGGGCCGACTCAGTTTGCCCCAGAGCGGAAGTTATTTTTTTACGGGTCACGCGGTGCGCTTGTTGGCATTACTGTGTTTTGGTCTTTCTTCATTACCAACTTACCCCAATGATAGCACCTCGTCCGAAGAACTGCTTGATGAGAGCTTGAGAGCTATCTGATGGGAAGCTGAGAAAAACTGTGTTTTTCAAGGAACGTAGCGAATGTCATCCAGAAAAATAGTCCTATCGCCCTCGAAATCGGGATTGCTGCTCAACGCCACGTAAAACCCGCCAATGACGTGGTGTAAATCGGCGTCGTGAAGGTCAATGCGATATTCGCGCCACTCGGCAGACAGCTTGTGCGGCCCGGAGGTGCGCGCCGGCCACAGTGAATCCCGGTACTCGCCACCCAATCCGCCCACTCCAAAGGCGGCCGTCTCACCTCCCTCGGCGCTGCGCGCCCAGAAGCTCAACGCCCTGGCCCCATCCAGGTCATATCCTCCGGGTTGATGCCCCCAATTGTTCTCCGGTGTCTGCCAGTAAATACCGGCCCACCCTTGCGCTCCGGCAGCATTGTAATCAATCCGGATACACGTCTGACCTGTGTGAGGGGCGCTCGTATTTGCCATATCCAACGTCAAGTCGGCAACGTCGCCCATCCATCCCGATGGGGCGAAGGGAAGATTCTCTCGATACTCGTCGTAAATCACAAAGGGCAACTCTTTCGCTTCACCCGGCGCCACTGTGGGCAAGGGCTCCAAAGCGGGCAAAGCCGCTTTCCCACACACTATGCCGGCGGCTTGTTTTGGCGCGCGATCCGCGTGGAACAGCCCCCAGTGCGGCTCGACCGGCGCGTCTGTTTTCCAGGGAGCATCGTATCCTTCGAAATAGACAAAACGCACATCCGTCTGCTGCAACAAGCCGAAGAATCTGGCCTGATTTTCCTCGCTCATTCCCGACGCGCCGGCGGTCGGAAGGCCTACTTCTCTGAATATCAAAGGTTTGGCTGTTGAGGCGCGCAACCGTTCAAACTCAGCCACGGTCCAATGCACGGCCCAAAACGGTTCTCTCTGGCCGGCCCAATAGGGATGCACGTTAGGGAAGATCCAATCACCCAGGCTGAGCAGCGCGGCGCCAGGGGTGTAAGCTTGCCAGGGTTCCGTTGTCGCCACCGGCTTGGTCGTGCGTTGACGCAGAACATTCATCGCATCCATCAGTTCGTCGAACGTGTAGCGACCAAAGTGTAAGCCCTCATTGCCCACCACATAGCCATCCACCAACGCTGTCAGGCTCGCGGCGCGTTCGATCTCTTCCTGAGCGTTTGGATTCCACACGCCAATGATGACGCCTTCAAACCCTACATCGCGGGCTATACCAGGGATTTGGTCAGCAGGAGGCAATGCAGAGTAGGTGACAAGTCCCCGAAATCCTGCGTCGTACATAACTCGTAGATCCTCCCGAATGTTTTCGCTCATCTCGCGCGATAATAGTGGTTGCTCTTCCAACGTAGGATCAAATTGTGTTGGGGCGTAAGCGACCCAGCATAGGGTCGAGAACTTTTCCTCCAACAGCCGCAAGTCACCGCTTAGACTTCTTTCAGGTGGCGGCGTTGAAATGCTTGTTTGGCTGCAAGCACTCAACACCGTCACGAAGCATATTGTCAAAACAAAAACCATAATCTGTTTCACATTCACATTCATTTTCATTTACTGTGCATCCTTTACGAATAAGATATCATCGAGGTAAAATGTAACCCCATTGGGATTATTAGACGCAGTGACGATCCAAGCAAAAGCGCCAATTACGTTGCTGCGGTCTCCCCTGTTTATGTCTATTCTGTACTGTTGCCACTCAGTGCCCAAGACGACAGTGCCCAACGATTGCTCTATGCCACCTGAATTGATACCACCTACTTTGAACTCCACGATCTCTCCCCCGTGCTCTCCTCGCGCCCAGAAGGTCAAGGCGGATGCTTCGGTCAAATCCAGTCCCCTCTCATCACCCCAGTTATTTTCTGGATACTGCATATACACGCCTTCCCCCCAATCGCTGGGATTTGTCGCCGCCGAGGCCGCCGAGTATTTGACTTGCATACACGTCTCCCCGCTGTGCGGGTTCTCTCGCCAACCCGGATCCACGACGGTATCATAGATCTGTTTTTCGGGCATGAAGCCGGATGGAACGAAGCAATTGTAATTATCGTACAAATCGGTGTACACGGCCGGCAACCGCGCTGAATGTCTGGGAAAGTGTTGATGAGAACGACAAAAAGCCGCTTGCCTGACCGGCCAGTAGCCGCCTTCCTTATATAACGCATAGGCGCTGGGATAGCGATCTAGAGCAAATTGATAAGCTGCTTGAGCATAACGCGCTTCGTAACTTTGTAATGACCGTATCTTTGTAATGGCATGCACTGCTTCTGCTTGAATAAACCAGGCTGTTCCTACGTCATTCAAAACAGGGTACTGACCAGGATCCGCTGGAATTTCCGCGCCCAGTTCACGTTGTTGAGCCAGGGCCTCATAGCTGTATTTATCAATGACTTCCAGCGAACAGGCCAAAGCTCGAGCGATATTGTTGTTGTCCAACGCGGCCCAGGCATCTGCGATCAGTTTCGCCGACGAATCGGCCGTGCAGGAAAGCGCAACAGATGTCGCCAAGAAATCTGTCTCGCGTTCGCGGCTCTCACGAAAAACCAAGATGGGAAAAAGGATCAGGCATAATATTCCGCCTACCAGCAACGCGCGCCGTATCCAGGTATAATAATCTTTTGACATTTTTCCTCCTCACTATGATAATATACTGGTAAGATGATTACCGCTTGAACGGAAGCTGAGAATTAGCTGTCGTTTTGCTGAGAATAAGAGGATAATATGAAAGCTTATGAAAACTTAAAAGAGCGCCATTTTCCTGCGCACTATCGCCAGGAAGAGATGAAAAAACTGCAGATGACAATTGCGCATAAGCGCAGTTTATTTATCGCGGGCTTGTCCGGTATGGGCAAATCGAACTTGATACGCTTCTTCGCTTCTCACCCTCCCCAGAACGCCAACGTAATATACGTAGATTGCAACCTCATCAATGCTGGTTCTGATGAGGAACTTTACGCGGCGATCATTGATGAATTATTCCCTATAATAGAACTTGCTCCAGATGAAGATTATGCAAAAATAACCTCAAACGAGTGGGAGATGAAGCGATCCCTGAAAAGACATGTAAGACAACTCGTTAAGTCAGGGAACCATCTCGTGATCGTCCTCGACCGCTTTGAACCATTTGCGTCCCAGAAGCCCGATCTCTATAACTACTTGCGTTCACTTCGGGATAGCGCTGGCGCCAGGATTTCGTACATACTTGCGGCTCGAACATGTCCGGATCGCGCCAATCTGAGAGAATTCGGGGAGCTTCTCACACCTGAGCCGTTGTGGGTCGGCCCGCTCACTTATCGAGACGCCTGTGACTCTATCGAACGAGATGGTCAACGCCTGGGATATACTTTTGATAAAGAGCAGAAACAAAGACTTTACAACCTGAGCGGCGGTCATCCAGGGCTTCTAAAGAATGTCTGCGAGATGGTGGTAACCGATAGTTCCATTGATCTGCCACAGGAACACGCCGCCGAGGAATTATTAAAAAACGCCAATATTCGAGAAGAATGTCGGGAACTTTGGTTGAGCCTGAGTGATACAGAGAGAAAGGAACTGAGTCGAAGCGCCAGCTCATTGATCGAGATGGGCGAAAGCATCGCCCACTCTTTATTCACCAAGGGCATACTGATTAAGAAGAACGAGAGGGATTCTCTGGATCACCGCCTTTTTTCTCCGATATTCGAACAAGCTATTCCGCAGATCACTCCTAAATTGTCGGATGCAGAGGTTCGCCTAAGAATAGAGGGAAACAAAGTGCTCATCAATGACGACGAATGTTCCCTATCCCAAAAAGAATTTGCCTTATGCTATCTTCTATTCAAACATCGTGGTGAAATCGTCGCGTATGACCACATCTATTCTTGTGTATGGCCAAAAAATCAGGGTGATGTCTCTGATGAAATGATACATACCTTAAAACATTCCTTGGAGCGCAGGCTACAGAGCGTGTATCCAACAGACTATATTAAAACTCATCGTGGCATGGGCTATGAATTACTAGAGCGAATCACAAAGCCAACCTGACGAAATCAAGGCGTATTCCTTTTGCGGCGTTGAACATTGTTGATAATAAACGATGGGCAGTGTGGCGTGCAAGAGCGGCAACGAGTAGATGCTCCAAGGTGGAGATTCTTTAAATATGAACTGACGTGCGATTTCCCGTATTACAGCGACACATCTCCAGGCTTTGAGAACCTCCGGGTAACTTTCCAAAAATGCAAGCTCTTGTTCTGAAGGTACAAAAGAAGCAGTTGCGTTTACCCAGGGGGAAAACTGTTCCTCAGCTTCTAGAATCGCCCCCCAGGTTTGTTTATCCCACTCCGACGCGAGCTTGTCTTTCATCAGCAGACAAAACTTGATATCTGCTTCCAGACTGCAAAAGTCCCACAGTGTGGGGCCTTCCTGAGTGTTCGAAAAGTCAATAAACCAGATTAATTTTCGCTCTTGCGCTCCCTCAATCAAAATATTACGTGAATGAAGATCGCCATGAATGATCGAACGATGTGCAAATTCTCGTTCATTAGAACTTTCTTTTCTTTTCTGGAAGGTACTATCCACGAAATGAACTGGATTCCTCAACGCGATACCCCTAACGTGTATTGTGGGTTGATGCCTCACCTGATTGGTTGCTGTGGGATGAGTCAATTGTTGCACAGCTAAAGTGATGTCATTCAATTTTTTCAGTAGGCGAGGATAGTCTCGGTATTGATTGACTCTTTCTCCTCGCCCCTCTCCATACCAGTTTTCAATGAGCAATGCGAAACTTTCGTGCAAAAGATGAGCCAATTCTTTTGATGAAATTTCTCTAGAAAAATAGAGCGCCTGTAAATTCCTTACATCGCTATCCTTATCAAGTCGAGCAAAATCGTATAACACACCTCCCATAGTATGGCCGTCCTCCTTGGATGAAAATGCATAAGATTTCACCATTCGGCCAGAATTATGTGGTAAAAAGCCGTGGACGTATTGCCGGTATCTTTCCTGTTCAGCAGAGATATCGCTAAAGTCGCCTAATTTGATCACCCGGTCACAAAACTTTTGCCCCATTCGATTGTGTCCTCTAACGACAAAAACTCCTGAAGATTCATAACCTCCTTGAAGCTTATCAAGTTGAACGTACCTATAATTCATCGCGTTTAGAAGATGCTGGGCGATAAACAAATATTCAGGGCGGGAGGGCAGTTCCTCAAACCCCTCAATGAGCAAAGGTGAATTAAAATGGGTCATCACTCTCTCACTAATCAGGTGTCCACCCAGTAACCCCAATCCTGCCCAGAATAAAACAAGTTGCCATCCGTAAAGGTAGAACTCTGACGCGCTTCCTTGTCGCCAAATTATAAATGTCTCTCCTAAAACCATTTTTGCTCCTAAAACCATCAGGATCACATATACAACGAGAGCTATCAACGCATTCCTTCCCATGTTCCTATTCATAGTCATTCCCTTTAGAAAAATCCTCTCTTGATATCCCAAGACGGGCGTGTCAAAGTTATTGACACTGGCTATTTGCTAACTTATCTCCCTTACCTACCTGCAACGTGCAAACTGACCACCGCATATTCACAGCTCATTTCTCAAGTTTACCAATGCCGCGTCCAGTTTCCGTTCGTATTCCGTTGGCGACAGCCCCGCCTGGGCAGCCAGTTCATCCAGCGTAGCGTGGATGGGACGCGGCTCAAAATGCTGCTGCGCCAGCCCATACGCCCGATCCAACAGCACGAAAGCTGCTGCATCGCCATTGTCCTTCAGCCGTCGGGCCGCCGCCAGGATCGCCTCGATAAGGGCCATGGCGCGTTTGTACACGTCTAGCCGGTCCTGTTCTGCCCATCCGTCCATCAGGCCCAGTTGCTCTACCAATGGATTACGGGCCAGCGCCCCCATATCGGTCCACAACGCCTCGAGCGCCCGGCGCATGTTGTCTATTTCGTTCTGTGTTATCATCTTCATCTTACCTATTTCCTGTTGCACGTTTACGCCCCTAGTGTACGCTAACACTAGGGGCGTTTCAAGACCCAACGGTCAAAAAGTGTTCAAAAATCGTTCAAGGTTTCCCGATTTGACGGCGGAACGCCCGAGCAAACGCCTCTAACGCCTCGTCCAGGCGCTTGCGCAACGTATTCTTCGCACAATAGAGTTTCCCCGCGATTTCTTCTATCGAAGGCCTACCCGTGCTGAACTCGAAACGCTGCCAAGCCGTATCAACTATGCCATAGGATTCGTTCAAGACGTGGAACGCCGTATCGGGCCGATCATGCTCATCTGGCAGGCGCATCGTTTCTAGCGTCTCCCGTAGCACCTTCGTCAGCGACTCCGCCCGCGTCCAATCGTCGGTTGTGCGCTCGACCAGGGCGAACTCGTCGATCAAGGGACTTTCCGCCAACAGCTCGAACGAATCATGCAGGGACGCCAGCGCCGCCTGTAGCGTTTCCTTGAACAATGCCCAATCTTGCAGCAGGCGGCGCGACGGCAACCCCAGATCCTCGCGCGCCAGGTTGAGTAGCCAACGCGCCGCGCCGCCGTGTTGCGCGACATCCAATTGCGCGACGGTATAGGTAATGCCTTCGTGTTGGACGCCGCGCGCCAGGACGTCGAAGCCCAGGTACGTGACCATCTCGGCGATCAGGGGCCAGGGGAGTACCATCTCCACCAGATCAAACTCCCAGGCGCTGACCTGGGTAAAGATTGTCCGCACGAGGGCGGATAAACTGTCCCACTCGTCTACTGCTATGCGCAACGCAAAACAACGGCGCGGGTTGATTTCCAGAGGGACGCTGCATTGTTGAACTGTAGCTGTCGTGGTGTCCTGGCGTAGCAGATCGAGGGTTTCCGCTGTCGCGGGCACATTCAGCACGAAGCCTACAATATCCCTGTGCCGATCATTACGGCGCACTACGCGGAAGTAGCGCAGCGTCTCCCCGTGCAATCGGTAATCCAGCGTTAGCCACGTGCGGGTCTGGGCAATGAAATCGCTCAGAGTTTCTTCCGTAAAACCGATGTCTTCATAAAGTGGACAGGCGCGCATCAAAGGCTCAATCAGCGCGTCCAGCTCCTCGAAATTCGCCAACTCTGTCACCAGCAATTCGGTAGGCACATCAAAGAACATGCTGTGAATCAGCGGATGGCTGTGCAGAAACAACACATCCAACCCCCATTCCGGGTCTACATGCGGCGTGTGCGCTTGCTGGAGCGTGTAAAAGGCTAAAGCGCGCTCGCGATAGCTGGCTAAAACGTGCTTCAAATCGCGCGCTTTCATTTTAGCCTCCAACGCGGCGCGCAGTGCGGCGTGCAAACTAAACGTCAGCGCGCTTTGCGGATGGCGGTGCTTGACCACCATAGATAAACGGGTCAGGCGGTCAAATACCTCATCCGGCAGATCAGCTTGCCTCAACATCGCGGCGAGCAGCGCGCGGCTGAAGCGCCGTACCTGGGTGCTGGCATACAGAGCGTCAAGCACCTGGGGGCGCTCCGGCAACGTTTCCAGACTACGTAGCCCGCCCTCCAAGACCGACTGCACAAAACGCTCACGGTCTTCCTGGGTGAGCAACGCCGTATAATCCGCCGTATCCGTTGCTTGCGGCCACGATTCCAGAGAGACGATCAACGCCAGTGCCAGGGGATACCCTTGCGTCACACGGAAGATCGCGGGATGTCGCTCCACAGGTACGTCAAGTCGTTCCAGGTACAGGCTGATTTCCTGAAACGTAAAGTCGCACAACGGCATCATCTGGAGCGGTTGGCGATAGAGTGGACTGGGCGGCCAGAGTTGCGTTAGGGGCTGCTCGCTACCGATGACGACAATGAACCGGCGCGGGCCGGTCGCCGGGGGCGGGATGTCTACCAGGCTGCCATCGGGCGGCGCCTGGCGCGTCAGGGCGCGGATCAGATGCCGTACCTGGGGATCGAAGCGGAACATCTGATCGTAATTGTCCAACATCAGCATCACCGCCGGCGTCTCCAGTCCCAACAGCGCTGTGATGAACGGAGAGAGCGCCTGATCGAAGTTGTGACCGGTATTCGTCCAATCGCCAGGCAACGGCAGCCGCCGGGCAAAGCCGGTGAGCAAACTTACCGGATCGTCGCTGACCTCACGCGGATTCAGGAAGGCGAATGGGATAGCCGCGACGGCGCATTGGCAGCGAAACTCCTCCAACAACCAGGTCTTGCCCACCCCGCTATGGCCGTGGACGTTGAGGACCATCAAGGCATCGTCGGTCTGCAGCAACTGCGCAAAAGTTTCCAGTTCGGCTTGCCGTCCAACGAAGAAAGGGTTCTGCGGTAAGATAGTCATAGCATAACTCCTGGTAACGATAAAATGCATCATGGAATAAGTGAAAGTGCGGGGCGTCAGACAGCGGGCGCTAGAGGTATCCGGAGCGGATAGACGCAGCCCACAAACTTGATCGCGGCGCCGAGAGCGATTAGGTATGGTTTAAAAATAGATTTCAGTTGCGCGAAGAAGCTACGCCGCCGCTAGAGCGCCAGCCAACAATAGCCGTAAGGCGCTACCGTAAAAGTGTACGGCGTCCCGCCAATCGAGTCCCACACGACATCGGTCAACAAATCGCGCGGGACTTTGCCCCTGTAGGCGCGCAAATCGACGGTGGCTTGTTGCGACTCGGCGGATAGGTTGTTGACAACCAGGATCGTCTGCGCGCCATCGCTGCGGATATAGGCCAGGATTGTCGAATTGTACGGTTCCAGGAAGCTCAGCGTCCCCCGTCCAAAAACCGGGTGCTGCTTACGGATGCGCAACACGCGCTGCATCCAATACCACAATGAGCCGTCGTCCGCCCGTTGCGCGGCGACGTTGACCTGCTGGTACCCGAAAATCGCGTCGTCAATCACCGGTGAATAAAGCTGCTCGGCGGGCGCATCCGAGAAGCCGGCGTTTGGCCCGGCGTCCCACTGCATCGGGGTGCGCACGCCGTCGCGGTCGTCCAGCCAGATGTTGTCGCCCATCCCGATCTCATCCCCGTAGTAGATGAAGGGCGAGCCGATCAGCGTGAGCAAAATCGAATTGGCGACTTCGATGCGACGGCGGTCGTTATCCAGCAAGGGCGCGAGCCGCCGCCGGATGCCGAGGTTGAGTCGCATGCGCGGTTCGGGCGCGTAGAAGTCCCACATAAAGGCACGCTCCTCCGGCGTGACCATTTCCAACGTCAACTCGTCGTGGCAGCGCAGGAACGTCCCCCACTGGCACGGTTCGGGCAATTCGGGCGTGCGCGCCATGATCGACAGAATCGGCGCGCGGTCGGCCTTCGCCAGGGCCATGAAGATGCGCGGCATCAACGGGAAGTGATAGTTCATATGCATCTCGTCGCCGTCGCCAAAGTACTGGACTACCTCTTCGGGCCACATGTTGGATTCGGAGAGCAGGAACGTGCCCGGCGCGTAGGCGTCCACGAAGGCGCGCAGGCGCTTGAGGTAAGCGTGCGTCTCCGGCAGGTTCTCGCAGTCCGTGCCCTCGCGCTCGTAGAGATACGGCGGCGCGTCGATGCGAAAACCGTCCACGCCCAAATCGATCCAATACTGCACGATGCGCATCATCGCCTTCTGCACTTCGGGATTGTCGTAGTTCAAATCCGGCTGGTGGCTGAAAAAGCGATGCCAGAAATACTGCCCGCGCACCGGATCGAAGGACCAGTTGGACGGTTCGGTGTCGATGAAGATGATGCGTGTTTCGGTGTAACGCTGGTCGGTGTCGCTCCACACGTACCAATCGCGGTAGCGCGCGTGGTCGGGATGTTGCGGGTCGCGCGACGCCTGGAACCAGGGATGCTGATCCGAGGTGTGGTTGACCACTAACTCGACGATGATGCGCAAATCGCGCTTATGCGCCGCGACGAGCAGCGCCTTGAAATCGTCCAGCGTCCCAAAATCAGGATGGATGTGCGTGTAATCGGCCACGTCGTAACCGTCATCCCGCAGCGGTGAAGGGAAAATCGGCAGCATCCAGATCGCATCCACACCCAGGTCGCGCAGATAATCCAGCTTGCCGATCAATCCGCGCAAGTCGCCGATACCGTTGCCGCTACTGTCGGCGAAGGCTTTCACCGAAACTTCGTAGAAAATCGCGTCTTTATACCAATCTAGCATAGCCTAGCCTCCTCGATAAGAACTAACCACGAATCTTCACGAATTGGAAAAGGATCGTCGCAATGAAAAAGGGGGAGAATGGGGG
>OMKS01004553.1_pt1 | contig 10385 bp, 8 predicted proteins | sample 1674721 | NCBI WGS metagenome assembly OMKS01 (sample SAMN06264996, study PRJEB25208) | sediment metagenome | isolation source: hot spring sediment | place: USA: California | collected 2014-09-02 | reverse complement strand
CATGGTGGTTACAGCATTAACGAAACATATCCAAAGCCGTTTTAACGGCTTCTTAATAACCCCGTGATCGGTTACCATTACAGTAAATCGAAACTTAAATTTGAAATGTAACGCAGGAGGCTGACTTGAACATTGAACAACAGTTGATCTCTTTTTTTAAGACTCTTAGTGATCTCGTCTGGGGAGTTCCGTTACAGATTCTGCTGGTAGGTACTGGTATTTTTCTTACTTTTGCTCTAAAGGGGTTGCAGTTTCGCGGATTGTGGCATTCGCTTTACCTGGCATTGATCAAACGAAAAGAGGATGGCGCCGCTGAAGGCGATATCAGCCATTTTCAGGCGTTGATGACAGCCCTTGCCGCCACGGTCGGTACCGGCAACATCGCCGGCGTGGCAACAGCGATCGCGGCTGGCGGCCCCGGCGCTCTTTTCTGGATGTGGGTTACCGGGTTATTTGGTATGGCAACCAAATATTCTGAAGCTGTACTGGGCGTAAAATATCGGCAGGTTGACGAGTTTGGCACCATGAGCGGCGGTCCGATGTATTACATTTCCAAAGGGCTGGGCTGGAAATGGCTGGGCGTGCTGTTTGCAATTTTTGCGTCAATCGCCGCATTTGGCATCGGCAACATGGTTCAATCCAACTCCGTCGCTGATGCGGTCAAGGCAACCTTTCACATCAGCCCCTGGATTACCGGGCTGGTATTGTCGGTGGCAACAGCCATGGTCATTCTCGGAGGGATCAAAAGCATTGGCAGGGTTACCGGCGTTCTGGTTCCTGTAATGATCTTTTTCTACATGACCGCTGCGCTGGTCATTTTGATCATGAATTATAAACTGATTCCTGCGACTTTCGGAGCGGTGTTTCGCTATGCATTTACACCTCACGCCGCCATTGGTGGTACTCTGGGGGCACTGATGCGACTCACTGTCCGGATGGGTGTATCGCGCGGTGTTTTTTCCAACGAATCCGGACTTGGCAGTGCGCCCATCGCAGCAGCCGCCGCGCAAACCAAGAACCCGGTAACGCAAGCGCTGGTATCCATGACCCAGACCTTTATTGACACCATTGTGGTCTGCAGCCTTACTGGTTTTGTCATTATTTCATCAGGGCTCTGGAATAACACCGGATTTGACGGCGCAGAGTTGACCACCCGCGCCTTTTCCGCCAGCCTGCCGGGGAATTTCGGCGGTATCATTGTTTCGCTTGGACTGATATTTTTCGCCTATTCAACTCTATTGGGCTGGAGCTATTACGGAGAAAAATCGCTGGAATATTTGCTCGGAGAAAAATTCGTCATGCCCTATCGGGTAGTTTTTTGCATCGTGATCTTCATTGGCGCCTGTATCAAACTGGAGTTGGTATGGTCAATCGCTGATGTCTTTAACGGATTGATGGCAGTGCCCAATTTGATCGGATTGTTGGCGCTATCCGGAATTGTGGTTTCTGAAACCAATAAATATTATAAAAGGAATATTTAACTTTTTGATTTTTATTTGACCTGTTTAATTCATAAATCTTGCCACCAAGGCACCAAGTCACGAATCCCGCCGCGGCGGGAACAAAGTTGTGAAAGATGCATTCATAAAAATATTCTGAGTCGATTAATCTCCTTTGCCTGTCAAGCTTTATATTTTCATTACTTTGTGTGCCTTGGTGTCTTCGAGGCTTTGTGGCGTATGAATTATTCAGGTTAAAAAATTTGATTGGGATTCAATCATTTTTGTAAGGGAGAAAGCGCCATGTCTTACGATATGATTATCTGTCTGTCAATTTTTGTTTTCTTTCTGATTTTAATTATAGCTGTAATAAAAACAAAAGGAATCAATAAAGGCGGTGGAATTTACACGGGACAAGTGCTGATGCACGATCTCGCCATGAAAGATAAACAGCGAGCCATGGAATATGTGATCGAAAACCAGAAACGAACCATTAAACAAGAAGAAGAATCCGGCGAAAATCCCAAAGGAGCTAATTTTAAGCATGATACAGATTCAGCAGATTGATGTAAAAAATTTTAAATCCGGCTACGTCGCGCTCATCGGCAAACCTAATGTGGGCAAATCCACCCTGATGAACGCACTGCTGGGACAACAACTGTCCATCGTCACTGCGAAACCGCAAACCACCCGGCAACAGGTGCTGGGGATTTTAAGCGGCGATAATTTTCAAATGATTTTTCTGGACACGCCCGGGCTGTTAGTTCCGCGATACAAATTGCAGGATAAAATGCTGAAAACGGCTCAGCGCGCCATCGGTGAAGCAGACATAATCCTGTTTTTAGTGGAACCAGAAGACAAAATTGACGAATTTCAGGATCAGATCATGAGGGAAATCATCATCAACGCTGGTAAAAAAACTTTGCTGGTAATCAATAAAATTGACAGCATCGTGCGTGACACCATTCTTCCCATCATCGCCCGCTACGATAACAATTACCGACTCACTGAAATTTTCCCCATTTCCGCGCTCTTTGGCGATGGTGTGGAAGACGTTAAACAATCGCTGATCAAGCATCTCCCAACAGGAATGCCTTTCTATCCCCCGGATCAAATTACTGATCAGCCGGAGCGTTTTTTTGTCTCCGAATTGATTCGACAGAAAATTTTTGAGAATTATGGCGAGGAGATACCTTACTCCACCGCTGTTACCATCGAGGATTTTAAAGAGCGCGAGGGGGCAAAAGATTTCATCCGGGCAAACATAATTTTAGAGCGGAATTCTCAAAAAGGAATCCTGATTGGCAAAAAAGGAGCTGCGTTAAAAAAAATCGGCAAGCTCTCCAGGGAAGAAATTGAACGCTTCCTTGGCCGCCCGGTGTTTCTCGAACTGTTCGTCAAAGTCAGACATAAATGGCGTCAAAACGAGAGTTTTTTAAGGGAGTTTGGCTATAATTAAAGTCGATGTTCCTATTTGTGTGTTATTATTAGGAACCAGTGAATCGGAGAATTAGAGTGAAAAAAATATGCTGGATTAGCCTGCTGCTCATTTTGCTGAGTCTGCAGTTCAATTGTGCACCGCCACCGCCGCTGGAAGAGAAGCCGCTGCCGGTTCCAATCGAGTCGCCGCTGGTGAGAATCGGCCTGGCAGAGAACCTGACATCATTGGAATTTACTTCAAACGGCAAAATAGAAATTTATGATCAGGATCAATTGATCGCTAATATCCTGGGTTGGGATCAGAAATGGGTGGTAGATATTCGAAACACGCAACCAGCAACCATCGTCTATCGGCTACGCTATTTGGAGACATTGGACGGGCGCGATGCTCTGGAAAAATATCAATCACTAAAAAGTCAGGGACTGCCCGTAGTGCTTGAGCGCATCAAAAAGAGAATTTTTCATGACGCTGCATTACAGACTCGCACTTTTTATTGGATTCTGCATCAGTCTGAATTTGAAAACCAGGATGAGGTTTACCGCCATCAATGGCAGCGAAACGATAAATCCAAAGGAGTTGCTCAACCGTTGATCAAAACACCGCCGCAGGGGGAGCTGATTATTACCAACCGGGAAAGCGGCGACCAATACCGCGCTTCACGGATTATGACAATTCGCGGGGAACAGTTTTCCTTGACCCTGCCCGCAGGTGAAGGTTATCACTTTGAACAGCAACTAACGCGCCGTTATCACGATCAGCTCAATCTGGTCATCGATCGGTTCGGCAAGCTGACCGTGGTCAACATTATTCCCATCGAGACTTATCTCATCGGCGTGGTCGGTTCGGAGATGCAGGAAAAATTCCCCCTCGAGGCGCTAAAAGCCCAGGCAGTTGCGGCGCGCTGTTATACCATAGCGCAAATCGGAAAGCAGCATCAGTTGTCACCATTTGATCTGTGCGATGAAGTCCACTGTCATGTTTACGGAGGTATCGATCGCGAATCACCACGTGTGTCTCAGGCCGTGGCGCAAACCCACGGCAGAGTCCTGATCCACAGCAACAAAATCTGCGACACGTTTTACGCCGGTGTGTGCGGAGGTCATTCGGAAAATAACGAAAATGTCTGGCCCGGCGAGCCTCAGATTTATCTGCAAGGCCGGCCCGATGCAAATATCAAAAAATTTCCAGCAGATTTTTTTAAAGATGAAAGCAATGTCCGACGCTGGATTGAAAGCAGCCCCAATGTGTTTTGCAACACCCAACAGGGTGATGTTCCGGATTATCTCAATTACACCGTCAAATATTTTCGCTGGTCGCAGCGTTATTCACAACATGAAATTTCCCAAATTATCCGCCGCAAAACCGGCGAGAATATCGGCAGACTGCTGGAAATCGTTCCAGTGGAGAGAGGGGTTTCCGGTCGATTAAAAAAAATAGAGTTTATCGGAGATAAAAAGAAGATCATCATCGAGGGCGAACTTAATATCCGCAAATCATTGTCCGATAATTATCTCTACAGTTCTTGCTTTGTGATAGATCGCGAAGGAAGCGAGTTTATTATCAAAGGCGCAGGCTGGGGACATGGCGTGGGAATGTGTCAAACCGGCGCTGCAATGCGAGCTCTTGAGGGGCATAGTTATCAAAAAATACTCAAACACTATTATCAACATGCTGAGCTGGTTAAATTATATTGATGCAGGTGATTGGTTAGTGGTGAGCGGTCATTGGTGATTGGTGAGTGGTGAGTAGGTCCAATAACATCCCTGGTACCTTGCTATTCCTGGGGCATGGACGTTTCCAGCGGAACAAATAATATGAAGTTAACAAAGTGAGAATCTTATTCATTTTTATCGACGGTGTGGGGATCGGTAAAAACGACCCTCTGAAAAATCCATGTGCGCTGCCGGGTATCCGATTGTTCAATCATTTTTGTGCTGAAAAATTTCCCAAGCGGTTGCTTTATGGCGGCGTGATTAAGCCGATTGATGCCCAGTTGGGCACCGCCGGATTTCCGCAAAGTGCGACCGGCCAGACAGCGATTTTCACCGGTAAAAATGTTGCCCGTATACTGGGAAAACACCTCAGCGGCTTTCCCAACAACAAATTGCGAGAGTTGCTGACGCAATACTCCATTTTACATCGAATCACACAACTGGGGAAAAAAGCAGGCTTTATCAACGCTTATCGCCCTATTTTTTTTGATCAAGGACCCGAGAAATTAATTCGATTCCTCTCGGTTACCAGCATCATGAATTGGAAAGCTGGACTCAAATTCTTTGACTTTGATGATCTGCATCGAGGGTGCTGTATTTATCATGATTTTAGCAACCAAGAATTAATCAAAAAAGGATTCAACGTCAGAGAATTTTCGCCGGAACGCGCCGCCCAAATTCTGACATCCGCCAGTCGAGAGTTTGATTTTCTGCTGTATGAATATTTTAAGACCGATTACGCCGGACATTCACAAAATATGGCTTACGCGGTAGATTTGCTCGGACGGCTCGAAGCTTTTCTGCTAAATGTTATCCAACGGATCGATTTGGACGAGACGTTGTTCATCATTACCAGTGACCATGGCAATATTGAAGATTTGACGCTCAAATCACACACCCTTAATCCGGTACCGCTGATGGTTTGGGGAAAAGGCAACACTGAATTTGTAAAGCAAGTAGATTCAGTTTTGGATATTACACCCACAATTCTGAAATTTTTATCATCAGGGGAGTTCTCTGAAAGTGAATCCGTTAAAATTGTTGGAACAAGTTGAAAACGGGTTCGTTAATTTAAACTTGATTTTGGAAATATTTTAATCCATGGACAAATTAAAGACTATTAATCTCACCTTTTTATGAAATTATTGAAATGACCGAACGAAGAAACATTCTAATTAAAGGCGCCCGTGAGCACAATTTAAAAAACATCGACCTGGAGATTCCCAGAGATAAATTTGTCGTCATCACCGGTCTTTCCGGGTCGGGAAAATCTTCGCTGGCGTTTGATACGCTTTACGCCGAGGGTCAACGCCGCTATGTGGAATCGCTGTCGGCGTATGCCCGTCAATTTCTCGGTCTGATGGAGAAACCGGATGTTGACTATATTGAAGGGCTTTCTCCGGCGATCTCAATCGAACAGCGTTCCGCCGGCAAAAATCCCAGGTCAACCGTTGGCACAGTCACCGAAATTTACGACTATCTGCGATTGTTGTTCGCCCGCATCGGCAAACCCTACTGTTATAATTGCGGTAAACCAATCCAGCGACAGACAGTCCAGCAAATTGTGGATCAGGTGATGTGTCTTTCGCGGGGAGCAAAAATACAGGTGCTGGCGCCGGTGGTTCGCGGCAGGAAAGGCGAGTACCGTGAAATTTTTGAAGAGGCGCGCCGTGATGGTTTCGTCCGCGTTCGGGTGGACGGAAAAATGATGGAACTGGAACAAGACATCGTGCTTGACAAATTCAAAAAACACAACATCGAAATTGTCGTCGACCGTCTGGTGATCGAGCCGCAAATCGTCAGTCGCCTGACCGAATCTGTCGAGACTGCGCTTCAGTTGGCGTCCGGAATCGTTTTAATACATCAAATCGATGGCGAAGATTTGTTTTTTAGCGAACAATTTGCCTGTATCGAATGCGGTATTTCCTACGAAGAACTGGCGCCGCGGATGTTTTCTTTCAATAGTCCTTATGGCGCCTGTCCCACTTGCAAAGGACTGGGCACAACCATGGAGATTGACCCGGATCTGATCGTCCCTGATAAAAATTTGTCGCTCAATCAGGGCGCTCTCAAACCCTGGGGCGAAATGCGCGAGGGTTGGTATTTCACCCAATTGAAAGCCGTGGCTGAAAAATACGGGTTCAGCCTTGACATACCGTTTCAACAAATTTCGACAGAACATCAAAACATTATATTTCATGGCTCCGGTAATGAACAAGTGCGTATGATTTATACCCGCAGCAACGGTAAAACTCACGCCGAATTTACTACTCAGTATGAAGGGATCATCAAAAACCTGGAGCGGCGTTATCATCAAACCACATCCCAATACATTCGCACCTGGATCGAAAGTTTTATGAACGTCAAACCCTGCGCTGATTGCCACGGGTCGCGCTTAAAGAAAGAATCTCTGGCAGTGCGCATCGGCGCTTTTAATATTTACGAACTGTCCCAATTCTCAATTAAAAAGGCAAGCAATTTTTTTAAAACGATGAAATTGAACAAACGTGAGCTGAAAATCGCCCATCAAATTTTAAAGGAAATCAACGCCCGGCTACATTTTCTGATCAATGTTGGATTGGATTATCTGACGCTACACCGCTCCGCCGGCAGCCTCTCGGGTGGAGAAGCCCAGCGCATCCGGCTCGCCACCCAAATCGGTTCCCAGTTGATGGGCGTGCTCTACATTTTGGATGAACCGTCGATCGGTTTGCATCAGCGCGATAATAAAAAACTAATCCAAACGCTGCTCGATTTGCGGGATCTGGGGAATACCATTATCGTGGTGGAACACGACCAGGAGACCATCCAAAGCGCTGATTTTGTCATCGATCTGGGACCCCGCGCCGGCGAACATGGTGGCAACATCGTCGCCATCGGCACACCTGATGAAATCTGTCAGAACGAAAATTCAATCACCGGTCAATACCTGTCCGGAAGAAAATCGATTCCGATACCGACAAACCGCCGGTCCGGAAACGGTAACTATCTGGAGCTTTTCGGCGCCACCGGCAATAATCTAAAAAAAATCGGCGTAAAAATCCCACTGGGAGTATTTATCTGCGTCACCGGCGTCTCCGGATCAGGAAAAAGCAGTTTGATTAACGAGACGCTCTATCCGATTTTATTGAGAGAACTTTATCATGGGAAAAAAATACCGTTGAGTTATGAAAAACTAATCGGTCTGGAAAATATCGACAAAGTAATCGACATCGACCAATCGCCGATCGGTAGAACTCCGCGTTCCAACCCGGCGACTTACACCGGTGTTTTTACCCACATCCGCGATTTGTTCGCCCAGTTGCCCGAAGCCAAAATTCGCGGTTACAAGCCCGGCCGTTTCAGTTTCAATGTCAAAGGTGGGCGCTGCGAAGCCTGCGAAGGCGATGGCATCATCAAAATCGAAATGCACTTTCTGCCCGATATTTACCTGACTTGCGAGGTATGCAAAGGAAAACGCTACAACCGGGAAACGCTGGAGATAAAATACCGCGGCAAATCAATCGCCGACGTGCTTGATCTATCGGTTTCCCAGGCGTTGGATTTTTTTAAAAAAATTCCTTCGATTCAACGACGGCTCAAAACATTGGAAGATGTCGGACTTGGCTATATCAAACTGGGACAACAAGCCACGACACTGTCCGGTGGTGAAGCACAACGGGTTAAATTAGCAAGCGAATTGTCAAAAGTCAGTACCGGACGTACGGTTTACATTCTGGATGAACCGACTACCGGCCTGCACTTTGAAGACATCAAAATGCTGCTTAACGTCCTGAATCGACTGGTAGATAAAGGCAATACCGTCATCGTTATCGAGCACAATCTGGATGTCATAAAGACCGCCGACTATATCATCGATTTAGGCCCGGAAGGTGGCGACGATGGTGGTACAATTGTTGCGAAAGGTACTCCAGAGCTCATTGCAAAAAATAATCACTCCTATACCGGACAATTTTTAGTAAAATTGTTAAGTAATCAGAACATCAAAAGCATTCACGAGTTTGAATTACACAAATAATTACTCGACTTTTTTGCTTGATATTCGTTATGTTTTCACTGTGATCATGCAATAAAAATCAACAACCTGGGTGAAATTCACGAAAAGGTTCTCAGGGGGAAGTTAGGAGTGAGTTGTTGACAATCACATAAAACCAATTATCATTCAAAATGGTCTGACAACTATCGTGAGGAAACATGTCGTGAAAAGCTTTTTCATACCCAAAAAAATTGTCGTTCCCGCAACGGCTGATTCTCTGCCTCGCATTCGAGAATTTATTACCAAAGTTGGTAAACGTTACCGGTTATCCAAACATGAGATCAACGCGCTCAAAATTTCCATTGACGAAGCCTGCACCAACATCATCAAACACGGTTATCAGGACAACAGCGGTAACATCAAATTGCGAGTTTCAATTGGCGTGGATCAAATGATCGTCGAACTGATCGATCAGGGAAAAAGCTTTGACCCCAATCTGGTATGCGAAGCCAATGTTCAGGATTACGTTAGCAGCGGTAAAAAAGGCGGTCTGGGAATATTTATCATGCGAAAATTTTTGGATGCGATTGATTATGAAGTAACATCGATTGGAAATATTCTCCGCTTAACTAAACAGAGACAGCAGGTTGCACGTAACCGCGACCAACAACATTTTAGCGCTACATTCAAAAAATTCAAATCCAGATTGTTTTTCAACAATTATAATTCGCAGATGATTTGCTGTGGTGAATTTTTACTTCTGACATAACTTGCAGTAAAAACTGCTCCGCTGCTTTTGCCGTAACTTTTGCAGCGGCGCGCCACATCCTGGACAGGGATCTCCGGTTCGATTATAAACCAAAATCATGTTTTGAAACTCACCTTCGATATTGTACAAGCTGCGAAAATTTTGTTTACCATCTCCGAGAGAGGTTCCCATTTTATCGATGGCAAGCCGTAACACCGAAGAAATCTTTTTGAAAAGCATCCTTATTTCGGAAGGCTTGAGCGTATTTACCTTCCGCAAAGGATGAATATGAGAGCGAAATAAAATTTCATTGGCGTAAATATTGCCGATACCGGCTACCTTTTTCTGGTCCATCAGAAATGATTTTGCATCCAGTGTTGACCGCCGGATCAATTCGCGGAAATGTTTCAGGTTCCATTCTTTGCTCAGCGGTTCGACGCCGATTCTCGCCTTCCATAAATTCCTGGTTTCACAATTAAAATATGTCAACCTTCCCAGGGCGCGTGTATCACTGAATATCAATACACTTCCGGATTTGAAATAAAACACAGTACGTGAATAAACATCGATCCGCGGCTCACTATCATACCAGCTCAATTTCCCGGTCATCCGCAGATGAATGATTAATTGACCATCATCATCAAAGTCCATCGAAATAAATTTTGCAAAACGATCAACAGCCGTGATTTGCTTATTTATCAATTGCGCCTGCACCTGGGCGGGGTTGTTCTGTTTCCACTGTTGAGGACGCAAAATGTCTACTTTCTCAATTATCTGTCCGATTAATTTTGGGCGCAATTGTCGGACGATTGTTTCAACTTCGGGCAATTCCGGCATTGTTTCCTCTCAAATTGTTTGGCTCAATTTTGTTCAAAAAAATTAGCAAAATACTGATGCCATCGCTTTACATCCAGACCATTTTGTTGAATGTAACTTTTTTCAAATTAACAAACCAATTGCATCGATTGGATCAAATTGAGCGATGGCATCAGTCTATAGTATTACAAGTAAAGTCTTTGTTTTTTTTGCAAAAGTTTTTAGTCAGCATGTCATTGCGAGCGGAGCGAAG
>OMKS01004552.1_pt1 | contig 10391 bp, 15 predicted proteins | sample 1674721 | NCBI WGS metagenome assembly OMKS01 (sample SAMN06264996, study PRJEB25208) | sediment metagenome | isolation source: hot spring sediment | place: USA: California | collected 2014-09-02 | reverse complement strand
CGACAAGTCCCGTCGAATATCCGATGAGTTCTCCGGAGAATCTCTTTTTTAGGAATTCCGGGAGGTTCTCGATGAAAGGGGAGAGGGACTCGACCGGTAGGGGGACGACTCTCTCGGAGAGTTTCATCAGCTTTTTCAATTCGTCCCTGAAAGATTTTCCCTCTCTCTGACATTTAAGCCGGAGATCTGTCAAGTCAAACCCTCGTGGTAGTTCTTCTCCGATGAGTTCTTCGTACTTCCTCCAGTTCACAACACGGGAACGGTACCCGATTTTCTTCGCCACTTTCAAAGCTCCATCACGTCCCGATTCGTCGTTATCAAAGAGGACAAAAATGTCCTTGACTCCATCGAATATTGAGGGGTCGTCATTGAATCCTTCTGATGATGGAGACCCAACGACGTTGAGGATCCTCTCTTCCAGGAGGGAGAGCGTGTCTTTTTCTCCCTCGGTTATTATGAGGGACTCTCCCGGATCGAGAGCCTTGATGATACCCCCGAGATAGAGATAACTCCGTTTTGACCCCTCCCATGTGTACTTATGAGGGTTCGAGGAATAGACTCTCTTGATCGCTAAAATCTCCCGGTTCTCTGCAAGATGAGGGATAGTGTAAGCCTTTGACCTGTCATCGTACCCGACGAAGAGCGTCGAGAGAGTCTCTGGTGAGATTCCCCGTTTCGTCCAGTATTCGAGGAGTTTGTCATCCGTATAGAGTCTCTTTCTATATCTCTCGACCCTCTCGAGGATGTCTCCGTCCTCGTTCCAGGTTGACTCATCCTTATCCCCTCTGTGAACGATCCGACTTTTCGGTCTGAATCCGATTTCATCCATAAAGTCTCGATATAAGTCATCAGGGAGTCTCTCTCCGATTTCCCGGGAAAATTTCAATAGTCCCCCTGCTTTTCCACAACTGGAGGAATGACATTTCCATTTTCCGGTTGAGAGATCAATCGAGAACGAGGGATTATGGTCGTCGTGAAAGGGACAGAGACCGATTGCATGGTTTTCGTGCCGTTTTATCTCTTTTATATATCTCCTGAAGAAGTTGAATGTCTGTTCTGGATTCATTTTCCGGTTTTTCTCCTTCCCTAGGGGTTCCAATGTTACGAAAGTTAACATTGGAACCCTCCCTATTTATAGTTTATAGTTTATAAGGCTCTACACCGCACATACAGTAAGCGTTTCCCGAACATTTTGTCTCACTAGACCCGTGTTTTTGTCTCACTAGACCCGTGTTTTTGTCTCACTAGACCCGTGTTTTAATGTTAACCGTTTAGAAACATTACTCATCATCGGCAGACCTCAGAGTGAATTTATAGTGGATCGGTCTCGAGGAGATCTCCTCGACCTCTAGAGTGAGTTTATAGTTTTCGGAATATATTGTCTTCAACTCATCGATAGCGGTTTTTAGAGATCTCTTTGAATTCTGGATCACTTTGTTTCTGTGCTTTTTTAACTCTCTCAGGATCATCTCGTCGGTTCGAGAGAGACTAATTTTCCCCTGAAATTCAAGAAGCCTGTTGTTCTGGATCTCGAGATCGTAGATTCCGATGAGTTTCAGAAGAGAATTAAACTCTTTCACGAAGATTTTCGGGTATTTGTTAGAATCCAGATTCTGGGTCTGAATGACTCGATAGAGAGCTTTCGAAGTGTCTGATTTGAGAGATTTCCAAACGTCGAGGTTGACCCTAAACGTGTAATGGTTCGAAATGGTCTCCCACATTGTCCGACCAAAATTGACCTCGACGTATTTTCTCTCAATCTTTCCGGTCTTTCTCGTCCATATCCAGAGAGAGTCGAGAACACAAACCGCTCCCGTGACACAAACATCATCGGCTCTTTTCCGATATCCCGACACCCGCTTTTTGGTTCTTTTCGGTTCGAAAAACATCATCGTCGAGAATAATCTCCAGAGAGCCTCCAGGATTCTCTCCTGAGTTTTCTTACTCTTCGCTGCCTTTGTCGATCCGGTCAAGATTTTTGCTAATTCATAGAGAGTCGCCTTGACCGAATAGTCTCGATCGACTTTCCCGATCTGATTCTTTGCGATGGAAATGAGGACGTATAAGACCCCCTCGTCGAATACTGACAAGTCAGTCCCGAGATATCCCCTGATCTTATCGACTTCGACGGGACTTCCCCCCGTCTCTAACTTCTCGACGTTCTGAAAAACTTTCGGCATATCGAGTGAGAGTTCGACTCCCTGACCGTGTTCTGTGAAAAGTTTCATTGGGAGACGTAATTGTTTGGGATGGGTCTCCATATCGTCCCAGATTTCCTCGATTGATTTCTCTGAAACGTTCCCCTCATCGTCGATCACTTTGATTTTCACTTTCTCTATCCCTCCCCTCCATTGATTCCGAAATATCCCGGATTTGCCGAGGTTCTGATCCATCTCAACGGATGGATCAGATAGTCGGTCGGAGGGACTTGATCGTTTTTTTCGGGGTTTACTCCGGGAGCGGGTCGGTCTCCTCGGGTTTGTGGGGTCGTGCGAATCAGTCATCGGTTCCCTCCGTTATTTGAACGGCTTTTCCGATGAGTTTCGAGAATTCCTTGAGTTTTCCTTTCGGGATGGTGATTCCTTTTTTTGTCGGGATGAATTCCGTGTCGTCTTTCTTCCAAAAAGAGCGGATGTCTAGGAATTGATGACCCTTATAGGTTCGGAGTCTTAATTTTAGTGTCTCCTCTGTGTTTTTAATCAGCTCTCCAATGTCCTGATCGTTCTTGACTTCATCCCGGGCGGGGGAATTGCTTTGAGATTCGTTGGAATACATTATCAGTTTCCTCCTCGTCTCGACTCGATCCGGTCGAGTATTCTCTGATAAATATCGGGTGAGAGTTTTAGTCTCCCCTTCTTTCTGGGGACAGAGATCTCCCCTTTGATTTCCAGATCCCAGAGGATCTCGTAAAAACGATATCGAGGGACTTTGTTCTCTCTGCAAAACTCCAAAACTGTCATCTAACCGCCTCCTCTCTTAGATATTTGAAAAGACCCTTTCTCTGAGATCTTTCAGATCATCGAGTTCTTCCTGATAGATCTCGATCTGTTTCTCAAAGGTTGTCATGTCTAACTCTTTCTCGATCGCATCCCTGACTTTTGAGGAGAGAACGGCGGGACTCAAAGCGTCGAGTTCGACCGCATATCTTCCATACTCCCTTATGAATTTCTCCGCTCTCGAGTCGCTTTCTTTGAGTGCTTTCGGGGAATGGGGGAGATTATACTTATGGATGTCGTCCCGGAGGAGTGCGATCCTTCGGTAATTGATCCCGGGGACTTCGAATTCCTCTTCGATCGTAATTTTCATGCTCTCTAACATTTCCATCCCCGAGGGGTCGAAGTCTCCAAAATAGAGCATCGTGATGTCTTGACCTGATTTCCTTCTCTTGTTTGCTCTCACAACAAAATCCCGAATATAACTAACTGAGGAGAATCCCCGGCATACCACAACGGGGATCATGTATTCGTTGCATACCCTTTCGAAGAGACTGGAGAGAGCGTCTTTCTCGATCCAGACCTCGATGTAATTTTTTTGATCTGTCAGGAGGTTTCGAGAATACCCTTTTAGAAAAAGCCTCTTCTCCCCTTCGATGAAAGCCTCTTTAGATTCATGGGATGGCTTTCGAGTGAGAGATCTTGTCCTATCTTCGATGACGTTCCATGCGATGAGACCGTCCAGTCTAGCCCACTTGATGACCCCGGAGAGATCGGAGTAAGTACTCCTCTTGTTCTTGATATACCCTTTGCCGACCAATTGGTAATAAACCTGTCTGAGAGTCATTGGGAGATAATCTTTCCATTCCTCGAGAACCTCTTTGATCTGTGCTAATTGTTCCGATCGGTGAGGAGTCCAGGAGATTCTCTTTCTACTCATCCCGTTGTCCCCCCGGTTTTCTTTTATGAGCGACTCTCATCAACACGAGTAAATCTCCCGTGTCCATGTCCCACGCCTCGTATCTCTCGAGAGGGAGGTCGAGATCGGGTTCTGAATCTTCCGTCGGTTGAGTAACCCGCTCGATCGGGTCAATAAACTGTCCAATGAGTTCATCTGAGTTTTCGTCGAAGTGTCTGATTTTCTCTTCGGGGAACCGACCAATCACTCCTCGATAGAGCCGGGACTCGTCTCCCCTCCATTTGAGAGCCTCTAACCGTTCTTCTGGTTTCCCTGAAACGCTTTCCGTCATTCTTCCTCACTCCTTTTTTATGAAATGAGGTTCTCTCTCCGGGTACGTATGTTCTCGAATCGTGATATTATTGAAATAGATCTGAGTCCGGAGAGAAACCTCTGGATTCTTTAGAACCGATCTTCTGGGCGGGAGATCGTTTTGAGATTTGTTGGAGCCTCCGTATTCGGAGGCTTTTCTCATTTCTGGGCGGTTCATACAATCACTCCTACAACGATATTATAGCACAATCCATAATGTAATAAATACTGAGAGAAATATTGGAAATCAGAAAGGAAATTCAGAGTCTAGCTCTTCTGTGTTCTGAATTCTCAATCCGAGATCTTCGATAAGTTTCTCTCCTCCAGCCTCAACAATTTTCTGGACAATCTCAGAAATGTTTGACTCTAAGAATTTCCACTCATTTGCGGCTTTCTTCCCCAATTGCTTTGATAATTCTTCGTTATTGGTCTTTACAAAATAGTGTTCGATGGACGATTTCTCGATGAGTTCTTCTCTCTCTTTCCAAAACTCTTCTCCAGGGGTCAATCCTCCGAGGGAATCATCGAAAGAGAGCAATTTGTCCTTGATGAACGAATAATATTCCAGTTTGGAAAACATCCCACGGATTTGTTGGAGAGAGTATTTTTCCTTCAACCGTTTGACAAGTGTGAGGATATATAGATCTCTGTCAGAAAACAAATAAGCGTTTAACTCTTTGCCGAGACCTTGAAGAGGGATTCTAATCGGTTTGATGATTGGGAATCCGGTCGAGAGTAAATAGAACAATTCGTTTTTTGTGAATCCGGTAGATTGAATTACGTCTCCCGTCGAGAGATAACCCAGGGAACGATAAACCTCAAACTCATCTTGAGGTTCTTCTGGTGAATCAACGGGGACTCCCAGGTCGAGGAGATCCTCTTTTCTGTCCTTTTTCTCTTCGGTCATGAAGCCTTTCCCCCCTCCTGAATGTATTTTCTCAATGATTCCCCGGGGATCCGGATCTGATTCCCGAATCGAATTGACTTGATCTCTCCGGCTTTTATGAGGTTATATACGGTCTGAATAGAAACGTTGAACATCTTTGAGATCTCTCTCGGGGTATAGACTCGCTCCTCCTCGATTTGAATCATTTAATCTCCTCCTCTCTTCCTTTCCGAACAACTTAAACTATCTCAATGTTTAGACACGGGGAACCCCGTGTCTTTATTCCATTGACAAGATGAATTCCTTGATAGTCTCTCCGTGATTCGTTTTCCGCCTCTTTCTAGTCTGTTTGTACCCGTCGATGAGTCTCCTCACTTGAGTCGTGTCCCATTCGTTCCCGTTCCGGGTCGTTATTCCGTCCTCGTTGAGTTTCTTCGTGATAGAGGATAGATTCTTACCCTGGGAATACATCTCGTTGACCCGAGTGATTATAGATTGCTCCTCGGGGATCTCGACGAGGAGGTCCCCCTCCCTCTTGAAACCGAACGGGATATCCCCGACGACTCGACCGTTTTTCTTCATATGCTCCATAGCTTTTTTCGTTCTCGACTTGACTTGTCTCCTCTCCATTTCTCCCATGAATGCTTTCATCGAAAAACTCATCCATCCGTCGATAGAGGACGTGTCGATCTTTCCCTCGACGGTATAGAGGGTTACGTCGAATTCATCGAGGTATCTCTCGAGGGAGAGGATCGTCAGCATATCTCGAGAGAGTCTTTCCAGAGAATAGAGGACGACCGCATCAATCTCATCGGTCTCGATCGTTTCGAGGAGCTTCACGAATCCCGGGCGGGTCCGGTTCTTTCCCCCGGAGATTCCCTCGTCCCGGATGATATCGACGAGATCGAGGTTGTCTCTCTCGCAAAACTCACGGATTCTCTCGACCTGGTTCTCGACCGAGACTCCCTCTCTGACTTGTTTATCCGTTGAGACTCTCACGTAACCGATCGCTTTCATGAGATCCCCTCCTTTTTCGTTCCTACAACTACAATATACCACAAAAAATTATAAAATTCCAAACTATCCCAAATGTCAAAAAAAGAATTCGAAGTCATTCATGATATCATCGTGATACCATTCATGACATCAGGGAGGGATAACAATGTCTGAGGACGTATTCCAGAAGTATCGAGAGATGATTTTCGCTTTAGTCAAAGAGTATGGGATAAAAAACAAGGGGATCCTCGTCGAGGAGATAAACAAGAGACTGACTATCCCCGGAGAACAAGTTACAGACAGGGACTTGAGAAAACACGAGAGAAAGGGAGAGTTTGATAATCTCTGGGAGAATCCTCCGGATGATATCAACATGACATCAGTAGAGGTATCAGAAAAGCCCAATGACGATATCAAGTTGATATCACAAACGACATCAGATCATAGGCTCAATGAAATTCTGACTAGACTCTCCAGGGTCGAAAAGAGACTCTCCGAAATAGAGTTGTCCGGTTCAGAAAGAGGGTTCTCAATTCTCAATAACAAGAAATGGGAGGGGGAGACCAGATCTCTAACCGTTCGGCTCCCGTCATCTCTATATGATGAGTTAAAATCTCTGTCTAACCGATCCGGTGAGAGTATGAATTCGTTGATATCACAAATGATATCTCAAATGATATCAGAGTAAAGACCGGGAATTCACTTTTTTGATACACCCAGATCCTTTCTAAAGAGTTCTGCAAGTTTTTCGCATTGCATTTTTAGATTTTCATCTAGAGCATCCAATTCATAGTGTTTTCTAGGATCGTTTGTTATTGAAACCGGATTACGAGGGTCTCTACCCTTGGCAAGGACCTCTCCTTCAAATCCGACAATGGTCACCAGGGGAGTAATTCTATCTTCGATTGATTCAATCAAAAAATTAGTATGCTTAATGATATCCTTAGGAGCAATCAGTTCTAACTTTACTAAATGAGTTTTTATTTTGGTCTCTGGAAGGGATAAAATATTTTCCTTTATAATTTTGTGTTCGGTCGTTGGATATAGATGTAGCATCTCTTATTTTCATAAGCTCTTCAATTATTTTTGAATAAAGAATTTGCTTATCTGCATATAAGGATTGGAAAAATAATTCTTTTTCGTTCGTGTCTCAGAGTCAATAGAACACTAAAAACCGTGACTAGGGCACTCAAAACTGGTGCTAGGGCACTCAAAATCAGCGCAATATTTGTCATGCAAGCACTCCTCATAATAGAGCTTGACTTTAGTCAAATACTGGTGCTATCATAGAATTGAATTCTTAGAAAAAACGTCCTTGAAAGGGTTAGTCCTTATGGGACGTTTTTTGTTTTTTTATATTCGATCTTTCCCCTCATGTCATCGAGAAAAGCGACTTTCGTTAATCCGGTCAATAAGCTGGAGCATTTCTTATGAGGGGATATAATCATCTCCAGCTTGTCGATCCCCTGGAGATACTTCACCAGACAAGCGAAATCTCCATCACTGGTAACTATAACCGCCTTGTCATAGTTATTAAGATCGATCATAGCCTGCAAAACAAGTTCAGCATCGCAATTGCCTTTAGTGTTTCCGTCGTAGTCAGGGATCGTCGGCTTGAATATGAGATCATACCCTGCGCTACTGAGGTAATCGTACAATCCCTCATGCTCTTGCATATACCCGATGAAATAATAAGCCTTTGCGACTCTGTACTTATCCTTGAGAAAGACTCTGAATCTTTTGTAATCGACTTTCCATCCCGAGTCTTTAGCACCGAGATGCAAATTGTTTCCATCAATGAAAGCGTAGTTTTTCACGTCATAGTCTCCTTTGTTCTTTTTCCGGAGCGTGTAAGATATAACACGATTGTACTCTATAAAACCAATGTCTATTATTGATGATTTTCGTTCACTCCGGGCTCCAAATGGTCATTATCGAGAATTTCATCTAAAATTTGTGGTTTTTTGTGGGTTTTACGGATCCTTTTTTAACCTGCCGTATGCGTAAACTAAAACTCTTGTGTGCCATATCTATAAAGGCTTACCGTCATTTAAGGCTTAATCTCGACATTTCCTTTTTTTAGGGTGCGTTTCTGATACCTTTTTTGTCCTGGAATGTTTCATCTTCCTTTTTTTGTAGGTGACTGATCAATTCCCTTTTTTGTTGGAGACCGGTCTCTCTTTTTTTGTCATCGCATGTGTGAAGTTCCTTTTTAGGGAGTCTAAAAACTCTACTTTTAGGGGGAGGGGTCATGAGTGAGGTCTAATTGTCTCCGGGACTGCCGACGCGTTACCCGTTTATCCCATCAAGAGATTCGACCCTCCCCATCCCCGGCTCCAATACTGAGATCGACCCGTCGGGTTCATAACACGGGGAGACTTTCTCCCAGAGTCCAAAGTCGTTTAGTATAGCTTTCATGTCATCAAAACTCATCAGCTCTCTCCTCCCATCGTTCCCGTAAGATCTCGATGAGTTCTCTCCAATGGATCCCGCTTTCTTCGACTCTCTCGATCCCCCTGGAGTCTCTCGGTCTAGTCCCGAGTCCCCATCCCGAGTTTAAGTAACCCCGGATAACATCGTCGGTCAATAATTCCCCGTCGGGCGGGACGATCTGGGAGAGTTTGTTCTGGATCTTCCTGATACGTGATTTCATCATTTACACCTTTTCTATACCAATAACGATACAGTAATCGATCCCTGATTCTTCGACAATCCATCCATCGCCAAAGTCGTAAAGTGTATCGGGTTCATCGTCTTTATCTTTATCGACGACGATGACCTTGATATCGATCGGCTCGTTTCTTTTCGTTCTTTGATCATGTCTCTCTTTTATCTTGTTCTTGAGATTCGTCAATTCCCGGGAGGAATAGAGTCTCCATTCGCCATGCAAGAGACCGTATATCTCCCCGTCCCTTTTCTCGAATCGTTCCGGGACGGAGATCTCGACGAATTGTTCGAGACGTTTCTCCATCCGACGAATAGGTTTCATGCGACCCGCCTTGATTCTTCGATTCTCCCGAGATCCTCTTCGAGTTTTTCGAGTCTCTTCTCCAGATCGTGTTTCTCCAGTAATTGACTCCCGATCGAACAGAGATATCCCATCACCCGGGCTTTGTCGAGATACTGTTTGTAAGTGATCGGATCGACTTTATCGGGGTCGAGTTTCCAGATCTTGTTTATCTCTGACTGGATTTTCCGGAGAAGACTCTCGATCGTCATATTTCGTGCCATGATTTCTAACCTCCTGTATCCCCCCGGGGTTCGAGTCTCAAATCTCGTCTCTGACTGACTTTGACTCTGTTTTTTGTTCCTTATTCCCCGGGGTTTTTAGTGCTCTCCCGTAATTGTCTTTATATTCGTCTCTGAGGAACTTTCTATCCTGTCGGTATGATTCCCTTGATCGACCTGAAAACTCTCGTTCTGGGGCATCTATGCAAGAGTTTTTCTGTCGTCGTCGGGTAACTGTCATATGCTCTCGTAAAGTCCCCAATATTCCGGGATTCTTCTCAGTCTCAAAGGCTCTTTCTCGGGAATGAAATGTCGAGATTCGATAACTTGAATATTTACCCCGCCATCAATGTTTTCGTCTTTCCATATCCCGAGGAGGAGATCTCCCGAGTATTCGATATCCCCTGACTCCTTGAAAGAGTCGAGGGACGGTCGGGAATATCCATTCCCGCTTTTCTGGGGTCTCTTCAATTCAGAGACGACAAGGATTGTCGCTTTCGTTTTATCCCTGATCTCCTCGATATCCCTGATCCATTGGTCGATGTTATCCCTCCTGAGAGACTTGTCAGGTCTCCAGGGGAGTTTTTGGAGGGAGTCGATGATAACGAGGGGAGTCTCCCCGAACGACTCCCGGATATACTGAATGACCTCGATGATTTTCCACTTGTCGAGATCCCTGTCTTTCTTCACGAAAAACCGCTCGGTAATCTTTCGGAGGTCTGTCATCCCTTTCTGATAATCCCCGAACTCCTCGGGACTGAATTCCGGTGAGTTCTGATCCTCCAACGCCTTAGCTAACTTTCCCTCGGATAGTTCCGAACGGTTCGAGAGGATCCTGAGGAGGATCGATTCGATAGAGTTCTCGAAGTCGAACGAAACGACGGGGATCCCCTTGAGAGAGTTCTCGATTGCGATGAGTAATGCCAGTAAACTTTTGCCGGCTTTTGGTTCTCCCCCGAGGACTGTCAAGTCATGGATTCCTCTCGTGAGATGGTCTAGTCCGACAAGTCCCGTCGAATATCCGATGAGTTCTCCGGAGAATCTCTTTTTTAGGAATTCCGGGAGGTTCTCGATGAAA
>OMKS01004551.1_pt1 | contig 10392 bp, 8 predicted proteins | sample 1674721 | NCBI WGS metagenome assembly OMKS01 (sample SAMN06264996, study PRJEB25208) | sediment metagenome | isolation source: hot spring sediment | place: USA: California | collected 2014-09-02 | reverse complement strand
ATTTGATTGAGGACATCAGGGCCGGCAACGTAGAGATTTCTAGCAAAAACCGTGCCGTCCTTTTCCTAAACCACGGAGTCGGGTTTGTGAAAAGAAGGGGTGTGAAAAGCGCGAGAAAAGCGGTCGGCTTCTTCAAGGAGACGCTGGTAAAACGCGCTTAAATGTTTTTAAGCAGTCATTCAGTATTTTAGGGAGATACTCATGGACAAACTCAAGGTTGGAGTGATAGGCGCCACCGGAATGGTGGGGCAGAGATTCATACAAGGATTAGTCGGCCACCCGTACTTCGAGCTCACCGCCCTTGCGGCGTCGGAGCGAAGCGTCGGGAAGAAGTATTCTGAAGCCGCGAAATGGTATATCGAGGGCGACATACCAGAGAGCGTGGCGGACGAGAAGGTGGTGGACGCGAACGCGAAGATTGTTGACGAGTTCGGGCTCGACCTCGTGTTCAGCGCAACACCCTCAAGCATCGCAAAAGAGTTGGAGGCGAGTTTCGCGAAAAAGATTCCAGTCTACAGTAATACGAGCACTTATAGGATGGTGGAGGACGTCCCGCTTGTCGTCGGAGACGTGAACCCCGACCACATGAAGATTATTGAAGAGCAGAGGAGGAATAGAGGCTGGAATGGAGGCATCATCACAAACCCGAACTGTTCGACAATAGGGATAGTAGTTCCGATGAAGCCGATATTCGACGAGCTCGGAATCGAGTGGATGCATGTCGCAACATACCAGGCTTTGTCGGGCGCCGGATACGACGGAGTCCCGTCGATGGCGATAACCGACAACGCCATACCCTACATTGGGGGGGAAGAACTGAAGGTCGAGACCGAGCCCCTCAAGATTTTGGGGGAAATAAAAAAGCCGTTGGAGTTTCCGATTACCGCCTCATGCGTCAGGATTCCCGTCTTGAATGGTCATCTTGAAACTGTTACCCTTGGTTTGGGAAGGGATTTTGAAGTGGACGAGATAAAGCATCTTCTTGCAGGATACACTGCACGAGCGCAGGAACTTAAGCTTCCGACCGCGCCAAACCCGCCAATCATAGTACGGGAGGAGCCTGACAGGCCCCAGCCAAGACTTGACAGGATGGCGGGCAATGGAATGGCAGTGAGTGTCGGCAGGATTGAGCGAAAGCGCGAGAAGATTCTGAGATTCTTCGCACTATCACACAACACGATTCGCGGTGCTGCGGGCGCGAGCATCTTGAACGCGGAAATAGCGTTAAAAGACGGATTATTGTAGGAATCAATAATCATTTGTTTTTATCTTTTCTTATTTTTAAAAGTCAATCTCTGACTTAATCCTATCCGGTGGGATTCCCGCGTCCGAGAGTATTTCAGCGGTTTTCTTCAACTGTTCGGGGGTATGGAATGGGTCTGTCCGTATATGGAGTGTAAGGCGTTTTCTGCTCCCCTTGATTTCTATCGGAACGTACTTGTCCAGGTAATAGTTGAAAAATTCCTTGAGCGAGGGGTATAAGAGTTCTTTTATGGAAAACGTTTTTGCGTTTGTGGGGGATGTCAGCATGATTTCCGCGAGCTCGTCGAGAACTTCGCCTTTTGGTATCGCGCTCGCCCAGACGTTCATGTCGGGAACGTCTATCCCAAGCCCTTTTGAATACAATTCCATAATCGACATTTTCGCTATCCCCCTCCCATGGTTGTTCCTGCATGTGACAAGGTGCGGTGTTTTTCCGGGTTCGAGGAACATGCAAGCGTGACTGTACTTTTGGATTCCTTCAGCGTCAAGCTCGAATGGATGGCCTCCAGTCAAGTCGATGTGCGTGAGAAACCTGATAGAGTCGGTAATGTCTTTTACGCCCGTCTCCCTGAGCCTCTTTAACGCCCTTGACGAAAGTGCTGACGCAGTCTCCCAGCCGAACCTCCTGCTTCCAAGCGACTCGTATGAGCCCATCGTCGACTCAATCCGGTTCATACCTTTCAAAGCGCCGTTTTGAGCGTCAACAAGCTTGAGACGTCCGTATTCTCTCGTTAAACCGGAATAAAATGATTTTTCCATTTCAGAAAGGATTTCCCTGGAAGCCCCCTCTTTTCCAGCCTGCCCCAAAGTCTTCCTAAGCCAGCCGGCGTATGCGGGCGTGAATTCAGTGTATGCTGAGTCGACGTCTCCGAGGATGCTTGAAGAGTCTGTGAGAAGAATCCTCCTGATTTGCGGGTTTGGGGCGTTGTCTGAAACCTCCACTACCTCGTCGCCGTCGCCGTATATCACGTTTTTTGTATAGGGGTTTCTGCGCCCCATCGTGAAGTTTATTGCAGCCTCCTTGCCCATGAAATCGCAAAGTTGTTTGACAAACTCCGGCCGGCCGTATAAGTCCTGCGGAATCTTGTCGACCGCCATGCCGAACACGTAGTCGCGGACGTCAAAAGAAACGGTTATCGGCTTTTCAAAACCGGCTGAAGTTTCCTCAAATCGTGTTATGCGCCTGAATTTAGGCCTCTCAACCCCCATCAAATCCTCGAAAAAACGCCTCGCCTTCCTGTAGTCGTCGTATTCTCTGGCAAGCCTTAACGCAGTATCGCCGTCAAGCATCCTGCCCGTGCCGACGACAAGCCTGCCCTTAAAGTCTGTGAGCGGCTCGTAGGCTGTTTCTTCTTTTGAAGGCTTCCACCAGTGCTGTTCGGTGTCGGTTATAAGACGTTTTACTGTTTTCCTTGAGAAGAACGCCTTCTGGCCGGTTCCCTCAACGTCAAACTCAAGTCCTTCCCGGTAGTGGAGTTCATCCCACTTTACTCTTCTTGCAACCTCAACATGCCGTTCGTCACTCCCCTTAGCCTTCCACTCAATTATGTATACTTCCCTGTGCTCCTCCCGTGAAAGCTTCCTAAGCTTTGAAAGCGATTCGACAACCGACCCCACGTTGACGTGGTCAAGCTTCACGCCCTCCTGATGGCACCTCACCTCAAGGTCGAGTATCAGTGAGATGACGTGGGGTTTTGCGAGCGGGTGGGTGCGCGTCTGAGGGTATCCTTCGCTCACGACCCTCGCCCCCGGCTGCCATTCAATCTCCCCCAAAAATTCCGTGCTTAATCCTATCCGGACTTCCTGGCTTGTTTCCGCCTTGAAACCCCGGATTGCCTGGTACAGGCCGTTTCGGAATACCGGTTCGTTTAAGTCTTTAAGACGGTATTTCGGATTTATCGCCAAAGAGAATTTTGACGCGAGTCCGGAAAGCATTTCATCGACCTGACGGTCGTCGTGCAATGGTCTTCCGGAAGTTTTTTCCGCGTTCATGAAGTCTATTGCCTTAAACAACTCTTCCTGGGGGTTTTTTAATTTAACGTAGTCGAGCCCGAAGAATTCAAGCGACGGCTGGCCTTCGCGGTTCACGTCGTTGAGCAGGCTTATAATATCCGCGAACTGTCCGGCCAATACATCTCTTGAAGTGTTTTTTTCCCTGAAATCTTTGAATAGTTTCATGAAATCCTTTTCAATCATGAATTTGCCGCCGCTTGGAGCGCAAGAGTAGAGTCTTAAGCCGGAATGCGTTTCCTCCAGCGAGTCTCGTATGAACTTGAGCTGTTTTCCCGCCGACCGTGTGGGAGGGTATAGCCTCCATAGTTCGCCTCTTCCCTCAAATTCGTCTACAAAATTCTTTCTTTGCGACGGCTCAGCGCATACGGCCTTGACTTTCAGGGGCGGCACCCCCATGGACTCGATTACTTTAATCGACTCGTGGACTTGGCGCATTTCGACTTCGGAATCCTTTCTAACGCACACTTCAACTTCTCTTCCAGACCCCCTGATTTTAACCGGAATGTATGTCCCGGCGTTTTCCATGAAAATTTGTTCGAATACCGGCTTTAGAGGCCTCATCAGGCCTGAATCCCAAAGGCGTGGCCCCTTACCAAAAGCGAGCATTTTCGAGAGTATTTCAAGCTGGTTTTCGTCTGGAAGGATATGGCTTTCAACCCCGATTTCCAAGACTTCGAAGCCGTGTCCCTGCCGGTAGAAGTCGAGAATGGATTTTTTGTAGACTCCGTCCCGGTGGTTGGGCCGGCATGTTATCAGATGGTGCCTGCCTTGCGGGTTTAGGAAGAGGCATGCTGAATTGTTGAGCGGACGGCCTTTTTCATCAAGTTCCAGCGGATGAGGTCCCGTCAAATCCACCCGACTTGAATAATCCAGTGTTTCCGGCAATTGGCCACTGGACGTGGAACTTTTCCGACGACCTCCTCGAGCAGTCATTACTGTAAATTTTCGGGAGAACAGGTATAAAACATGTTTCACGCCGTTTTTCAGGATAGTATTTATAATTGTTTAATACGATATTGCTAAAACAGGAGAGTGTTAGTTCAAGATGGATGAAATCAAGCTTTTAGAGCTTTTACAAAAGGATGGGGGGCTTTCAGGCAGGGAACTCGCCTCGATGCTCGATTCAAGCGTCAAGGAAGTGGACGCCGCCCTCAAGAGCCTTAGGAAGAGGAAGGTTTTGAAGGGATGCAAGCACGTCGTGGACTGGAGGAGGGTGAAGCAGAATCATGTGGGCGCGATAATCCAAGTCAAGGTAGTCCCTGAAGAGCAGATGGGCTTCGACAAGATTTGCAGGGAAATAAGCAGGGACGACCGGGTGCTCGACGTCTTCATAGTCACTGGGGAATACGACATAATGCTCATAGTAGAGGCCGACAGCATGGAGGAGGTCTCTGATTTTGTGACTGAAAAGCTCGCCCCGAAAAAGCAGGTTGTGGGAACGTCAACCCAGATAATACTCAACACCTTCAAGCGTGAGGGATTCTCCTTCAAGGTGGACAAGGAGAAGAGGCTTAAGGCGAGCCTTTAAGATTTTGGAAGTTAAACATGATTTCTGAGAGAGTTCGTGACATCCCGTTTTCGGGGATAAGGCGGTTTTTCGAGCTGGTGGAAAAGAGCGAGGATATTGTCAGCCTCGGCGTCGGAGAACCCGACTTTCCCACGCCAGACCCGTTGAAGATTTCCGGAATCGACGCGATACGCGAGGATTATACTAGTTATACCAGCAACTACGGCCTGCTCGAGCTCAGAACACTCCTCTCGGACAAGCTGGAGAAAGAAAACGGGATTCAAGTAAATCCTGAAAAACAAGTTTTGATCACATCAGGAACGAGCGAGGCTTTGGATTTGGCATTCCGCGCAATACTTGACCCAGGCGATGAGGTGCTGGTGCCGGAACCGAGCTACGTTTCCTACAAGCCGTGCGTCTGGTTCAGCCACTGCACTCCAGTCCCGATACCAATGCGTGAGGAGCATGATTTCAGGATTACCGTCGAGGACTTGGAAAAATCCGTAACCAAAAAATCCAAGGCAATCATAGTCGCATCACCCAACAATCCGACAGGCTCGGTCCTTTTGAAAAAGGATTTGGAGGGGATTGCGGACTTTGCGGTGGAACACGACCTGACAGTCATATCAGACGAACTCTATGAGTACCTGATTTACGACAAAATCAAGCACGTGAGCATGGGCTCCTTCAACGGGATGCAGGACAGGGTGATAACAATCAACGGCTTCAGCAAGGGCTATGCGTTCACGGGCTGGAGGCTCGGATACGCCTGCGGTTCCGCTGAAGTGGTTGAGGCCATGATGAAGATACACCAGTACACCATGCTCTGCGCGCCATCAATAGCCCAACGGGCGGCGCTCGCCTTCCCACAGTGCAAAAAGCATGTTAAGCGGATGGTGTCGGAGTACGACAACCGCAGGAAACTTTTGGTGAAGGGCTTAAACGAACTTGAAGGCGTGTCATGCATTATGCCCAAAGGCGCATTCTACGCGTTCCCTAACATCAGAGATACGGGCATGAGCTCTCAAGAGTTCTCGGAAAAACTTTTGAGCGAGGGCAAGGTCGCGGTAGTTCCGGGAAGCACGTTCGGAAAGTCCGGCGAAGGATTCGTTAGGTGCAGTTATTCCGTCAGCATGGATGAGATACGGGAGGCCTTGAAGCGGATGGACTCCTGGATCAACAAGAAGTAGGGGTTATTTCCTGCTTTTCACCCATTCAACAGTTTCCTTCAGGCCGTCCTGGAGTTTTGTCTTTGGCGCCCAGCCCAATTCTTTTTTGGCGAGAGAAACTTTTAGGAAAGTCCTCCTGACTTCGCCCGGCACCGGCTTGACGTGCTTGGGCTTGGCTTTCGAACCGGACGCTTTGCGCAGCATTTCGGTCAGCTCGTTGACGGAAGTCTCAACGCCAGAGCCTATGTTTATAGCAGAAAATTTAACGTCTTTTTCCAATGCAATGACGTTGGCTCGCGCGACGTCTTTCACAAAAACGAAGTCGCGGGTCTGCAGTCCATCGCCAAAAATATTGGGGGTCTCGCCCGTCAGAAATTTCTTTGAGAATATTGCGACAACGCCGGCCTCGCCCAGCGGGTCTTGTCTTGGACCATAGACATTCGAGTATCTCAGCGATACCGCCTTGATGCCGTGTACTGTGCAATAGTAGTCCAAGTATTTTTCGACAGTGTATTTCGCGGCCCCGTAAGGGCATAGAGGTTTTATCGGGTGTTTTTCGTCCGCGGGAAGGTATTCGGGGTCGCCGTAGATTGCGCCGCCTGATGATGAGTAAACTATTTTTTTGACATTGAATTTTTTCGCGCACTCGAAGAGGTTGATTGACCCACCGACGTTCACGTTCATGTCGCATACAGGGTCTTCGATTGATTTCCTAACGTTCGCTTGCGCGGCCTGGTGTATTATTGCCTTTGGCTTTTCTTTTTCGAAAATATTTTCCAAGCCTTTCTTGTCGCAGATGTCCTGCTTGTAGAATACCGCCTTCTTGTTCACATTCTCTTTTTTTCCGGTCGACAGGTTGTCGACTACGACAACCTTGTGGCCTTTTTCTATGAGCAAGTCAGTGATGTGGCTTCCAATGAAGCCTGCGCCACCAGTTACCAATACCTTCATTGGAAGAAATTAGGGGGAGACGGGTTAAAAAAGGTTTTTCGTGCGGAAACAGCGTGTTCACGCGAAATGGTTGAACCCGCCCTTCAAAGGCTTTAAGCCGGCAGCGGATTCGATTAGAACGTCTTTTTTGGAAGTTATTTCCCCGACTACGGTAAGCGGGCAATTCAACGTTATCTTCTTCAAGTTTTCAGAGGATAGTGTGAAGACGAGCTCGTAGTCTTCCCCCCCGTGTAGCGCATAGTCTATGGGGTTGTGGCCGAGCTTTTCCGCGGTTTTCCTCGTGTTTTCGGATATCGGAATATTTTCCTCAACTATTTTGGCGCCCACCCCGCTCATCCGGCAGATGTGGCCGACCTCGGAGGCCAGTCCGTCTGAAACGTCTATCATCGAGTTCGCGTAAGGCGCAATCACCTGGGCTTCCGCGAGCCTGCATTTGGGTTGAAGATGCCCTGACGCGTCGCCTTCAGTTTTGGCGAGCAATAGTTCGAGCCCCGCCTTTGATTTGCCGAGGTCTCCTGTCGCGCACACCAAATCTCCGGGTTTTGCCCCCGACCTCAGGCACAGGTTATCAGGCTCTACTTCCCCAAGTACAGTTATGCTGACGGTTTGAATGATTGAGTGTGTGGTGTCGCCCCCAAGTATGTCGAACTTGTATTTGTCCGCGACAGAATACATGCCAGCATAGAATTCTTCAACCCACTCAACCGTCGTTTCGGCTGTGAGCGCGATTGATATGAGGGCTCCTGACGGAAGCCCTCCCATCGCCGCGATGTCTGAAACGTTCGACTCCATCGCCTTGGCGCCAATTTGTCTTGGAGTGTACCAGTCGTTTCTGAAGTGGTCGCCCTCGCAAAGCATGTCAACGCCCCAAAGAAGGTATTTTCCAGCCCCGTAGTCAAGGACTGCGCAGTCGTCGCCCACTCCGACTATGACTCGCGCGTCTTTTGCTTTTCGCGTTATGTCGTCTATGAGCGCGAACTCCCCCCCGAAATCCTTAATCCTCATTTTTTTGTTTTTGAGCCTGTTTTTTTCGCGAAATATTCGACTGCGTCCGCGATGTCTTCTGCGCAGATTGTCGCCGATATCGCGCACACCATGTCGGCGCCCGCCTCAACCACCGGGTCGATGTTTTCTTTTGTGATTCCGCCGATTGCGGCGATTGGAAGCCCCGTGTTTTCGCGGACTTCCCTGATTAGTTTGACTCCGGCGGGCTCGCCTGCGTCTGCTTTCGTGCCGGTAGCGTATATCGGGCTTACACCCAGGTAGTCTGCACCCCGGGTTTCGGCTTCAAGCGCCTCGCTGACATTGTGGACGGTTATTCCAATAATCTTTTTTTCTCCCAAAAGCTTTCTTGCAAGGTGTATTGGCATGTCGTCTTGCCCAAGATGCACGCCGTCGGCGTCGACTGCGAGCGCTATGTCAATCCGGTCGTTCACAAGGAATGATGCTTTTCCGGCGCAAATCCTTCTGACTTCAGCGGCTTCCGTTAGTAGTTCCCGAATCGGCTTTTCCTTCTCCCGGTATTGGACTACTGAGGCGCCGCCTTCCAATGCTTTGCCCACAGTTTCCAGAATGTTTTTGTCCGAAATCTTGGAGTCTGTTATGAAGTAGAATCCCTGAAGCCTCATTTCAAAGGAATAGTGATTTAGTGCATAAATCCGTTTTTTATTGACTAAATCATTGTAATATGGAGGGTGGATTTTGATGGAGCTTCAGACTCGCGAACCGATAATTTCAGTCCTTGGCCACGTGGACCACGGCAAGACCACTATCCTCGATTATATCCGGCATACGGTGGTCGCAAAGGGGGAGGCTGGGGGCATAACCCAGCATATCGGGGCGACTGACATACCCTTTGACGTGATTTTAGAGGTCTGTAGGGGATTGCTAAACAGGAAGAAGATGAAGCTTCCGCTAAGAGGCCTCCTATTCATCGACACGCCCGGACACGAGTCTTTCACGACGCTTCGAAAGAGGGGTGGTAGTGTCGCAGACATCGCTATTCTTGTAGTCGACTTGAATGAGGGTTTGATGCCCCAGACTAAAGAGTCTTTGGAGATTTTGAAGCAGTCGAAGACGCCGTTTGTGATTGCAGCCAACAAGCTTGACATGATTCACGGCTGGATGGCCGACACCCCCTTGAACAGTCAGAACCAGCATGTAAAGGACGAGTATTACAAGAGGGTGTACAAGCTTATCGGGGATTTGGCTGGTATGGGGTATAACGCCAACATTTATTCTGACATAAACGATTTCAGCAAGCAGATTGCGCTCGTCCCGGTTTCCGCAATCACGGGCGACGGGATTCCCGAACTTTTGATGATGCTTATCGGACTCACACAACAGTATCTTGCAGGGCGTCTTTCCGTCGGCATGGAAACGCCTGCCAAGGGAACGATACTCGAGGTGAAGGAGACGAAGGGTTTGGGCACCACGGTCGATGCAATAATCTATGACGGGATAATCAGGGTGAACGACCAGATTGTTGTCGGCGCCCGTCCGCCAATCAAGACCAAAGTCAAGGCGCTTTTGAGGCCCCAGCCGTTGGACGAGATGCGGGACCCGAAAAAGAAGTTCAAGAATGTCGACGAGGTTTATGCCGCGTCCGGCGTGAAGATTGTTGCGCCCGGTCTTGAAGACGCGATGGCGGGCGCTCCAATTTACGTTGGAGGCGAAGAGCTTGTCGAAAAGGTTGAGGGGGAGTTGAGCGAGGTCGAGTTTGAGACGGATGCGCTGGGCGTTGTGATAAAAGCCGATACTCTCGGCTCTCTTGAAGCGATGATAAACATTTTGGGGAAGGAAAAGATTCCGATTAGGAAGGCGTCCATAGGCAGGGTTTCGAAGACCGACGTCATCGAGGCTTCGGCTGTGCGCGACAAAGACAAGTATTTGGGAGTAATCCTCGCGTTCAGCACGTCAGTCTTGGGGGAGGCGGAAGGCCTTGCCGACGACAAGAACCTCAGGATTTTCAGCTCGAAAGTCATCTACAAGATTTTGGAGGATTATGAGGCGTGGGTGAAGAGCGAGCGTGACGCAGACAAGAAGGGGATTCAGGGCAGTGTCGTATATCCCGCGAAATTCGAGCTGATGAAGGGCTACGTCTTCAGGCAGTCAAAGCCCGCGGTTGTTGGAGTTAAGGTTTTAGGGGGAGTGCTGCAGAAGAACTCCCCGATAATGCGCGAAGACGGCAAGACTGTCGGCAAAGTCAAGGAGATTCAGGAGGAGAGCGAAAAGATTGACGAGGCGAAGGAGGGAATGGAAGTCGCAGTCTCTATCGACAACGTCACGATTGGAAGGCAATTAAGCGAGGGAGACACTGTTTATACTGCAGTCACACTATCGGATATTGAATCCTTGAAAAAGATCGATCTCACAGACTCGGAAAAACAAGTCTTGAAAGAAATTGTAGAGATTAGGAAGAAATAAAAAAATGTACGACCTTGAGCTTGACCGGGTAGTATCCTGTCTCTTATACACATCTGACGCTGC
>OMKS01004549.1_pt1 | contig 10394 bp, 7 predicted proteins | sample 1674721 | NCBI WGS metagenome assembly OMKS01 (sample SAMN06264996, study PRJEB25208) | sediment metagenome | isolation source: hot spring sediment | place: USA: California | collected 2014-09-02 | reverse complement strand
GCTAAAATTAAGTTACCTGAAAGGTCTGAAAACAGTAACCTTTAAGGTAATAACATCTTTGCGTAAGGTGAGTTAATAATTAATAAGACTGAATTCAGTAATACAAATTTAATGTCCCATCATTCCTTAGAATGCCTTATATTTGGCATGTGCTAACCGGAATTTTATGGCGAGAAAAATTAAAAAACTTATTGTTGCGGTAATTGGTTTTACAATCCTACTTATTGGTTTGATTGTTGTTTTTACACCTGGTCCTGCTATACTAATAATCCCTATTGGTTTGGCTGTGCTTGCAACAGAATTTGTTTGGGCTGAAAAACTTCTTCATCATTTCAAAGTAAAAGTCAATTCGATTCTTCCCAAAAGAAAAAGAAAATAGTTTATACAGAAAACCTTCGAATCATTACGTAAATTGACCCGAAGGTTTAATTAATTTTTTAAACAAATTTCTTAGAAGGCAGTAACAAATCCTATACCTACTTGTCCGAACTCATTCTTAATGTCATAAGTAGCTTCCGTAAAAAGTCTAATATTTCTTCTTACAACCCAACCGAGGTGAGCTGTTGCCTTTGAAATATCATAAGCGGTCAAATCCGATTCCTGCCAATTATATAACGCAGCAGCATACCATTTACTTTTATCTCCGTCGGGAGTATAAACCAGTTCTGCAAACATGCCTTTCGTTTCTATATCTTCGGCTTTAGCATATAAAGCTTTTGATAATGGATGAGAATCTTTACGTAATAAGAATTGTGCATTTAACTCAACCTGGTCATTAAAACTAAAAGTCAAATCTCCGCCGGCATACCAAACCTCGTTTGTGAAATAATCACCACCTTGTTCTAAATCTTCTTTACCGTAATAACCGAAACCACCGATTCTAAAAAACTCTCCAATATCTTGAGAAATTCTTCCGGCAAAATTTTTGTGCTTATCGTAATCAAAATTCTTTAATACATCAGCATCTCCAATACCGGTTCCGTTTAATACTTCAATAATAATATCGGTGCCGGTATCAAAACCGTAAGTAAGCATGATGCCCCGGTCATAAGCCAAATTAATTCGAGATGCACCAATTTTCGTTTTATAAATATCGTAATCATCAAATGTTAATCGTAATTCTCTTTTGAATAATGGATCGGAGACTTGAAATTGACCGATGTATAAATCAAGTTTGGAACCGAATAAATTATTAAACATAATAAAGGCGTCTTCAATACCGGCAACATGCCCGCGTTCACTAAAGAAGAAATAAAAATAATAAGCTATATCGGGTGCGAGTTCACCGCCGGAAAGAAGTTTCAAATTATACGGTGCATTAAAATCACTCTTATCGGAATTGTTATGATTATATGTTACCAGTCCATCTAATCTTACTGCAAGCGGAAGGTCGCGGATAAGGAATAAATCATCATCCCCGGTATTAACATAGTAACGTGGATTTTCTTGATCTGAAAGTACAAAACCGTTACCGGCAAATTCATCACCGTAAGCTTTTAATCTTGGTGCAGGTGCGTGACAAGTTGTGCAGCTCATATTATATTTTCTTGCAAATGCCGGTATCGCAAAAAGTGTATCCGAAAAAAATATTAAGAAGAGAAATCCAATAAATATTTTGATAAATGTTTTTTTCATTTTTCTTTCCTCCATTAATAGAAGACTGTAAACTCTGTACTATGTTCACCAACTTTAATTATTTCCATTTCTTCATCGGGGACTTCTAAAAATTCTCCAACTGATGTAACTAATTTTTGATAATTGATTGTCGCAGTTACTGTTACTTTTCCTTCGGAAATTTCATAAGGTACATTAAAAGTGAATGTTTCGATTTTAGTTTCTCTTGGTCCGAAACGATAATCAACACCGAGCGAGGCGGTGTTCCATTGTTGAATTGTCATTCTACCTTGCGGATCAAAATAGGGCATTCTAAAAATTCTGTTGCCCAATGGTATTGCGTCTCTCTGAACTCCTTTGAAATCCGGCATATCAAGAGGAACACCCATATCTTGGTAAGCTAAAACATCTGCTGCAATAGTGTATTCTTCACCTTCAAAACCCTTTTTATCAACAGGCAGGTGATATACATTACCCTCTGAATCTTTAGCTTCAACATGCAGCCAAACAATTCTATCCTCAACTGAACCGGTTGGGAATTTGTGCCCGGTTTTCTGATTGAATAAAGCAACAGTTAGTTTAACAACATCGCCCGGTTCAACTTCTCGAATATCGGGATGAATTCTAACTTCAATTGTTCCCTTAATCTTACCAGGATCGTGTGCGCCGTGGAATAAATGTAATTTCGTGTCAGGATATGTTATTCCCATCGTTGCACTTTTAGTTTCTGCTTTTGTCATGTGACAGTCTTGACATCTTACATTTTCTTCAGCATAAGGACCTTCTTTCCATTCCAACTGTGTGGATTTCACCCAAATATCGTATGGGCTTTTTTCGTTATGACAAATTCCGCAAAACTCTGTTGTTTTATGAAATTCGGATCTAACAATTTGATGAGCAGGCGAATCAATATCACCTTTACGTGAACTGTATTTTGTTTTACCGGGTGACATTATGTAATTAAAATTGTAAGGCACATCTCCTGCAAAACCGGTTATTGTATGACAGACATCGCAGGAAACTGATTCATTTGCTCTCGAATTTTCAGAAGGAAATGGGGGAGGGTTATCTCCGGAAATATAGGCAATCGGAGTATGACACCCGTTACAACCTTCTTTAACTTCTGCAACTTTCTCATCTCTTTCCGCATGAGGCACCGCTAATTTAAAATACTCAATTTCATCCCAATGATGAGTATAAGCTTGCGACATCATTGCTTGTTTCCATTGCTGGTAAAAATCGGTATGGCAGGATGTTCCGCAGTATTCCGGTTTTTCAAAATCATCGTATGTAAAGTCACCGATTTTTGTCGCTTCTTGAGAAATGATTATTGACGAGAAGAATAAGATTGGTATTAAAGAGAGTAAAAATTTTCTTAACATTTTACCTCCGTGAATGTTTAACACAATTTAAAATAGAGAAAAATATTAAAATGTTCAAATCTTATTCAAAACAATTGTTAATTCTATCTAGACTTTCATTTTCACCTTTTACAAAACTTTTCTTTTACATTTTTATTGACGGATGTTCTTTATAAATTTGCTTCTTATAAAAACAAAAGAGTGAGTATGAAATTTCGCTTTGATAAAATTATTCTGTTAGTGCTTGTTTTAACAACATTATTATCAGCTCAAACCGGTGTGTTTAAATCATATCATTTTAATGGTAAGAAAAGTGCCGAAATATCATACTCTAATGGAATTTATGACGGCATCTCCAGTTGGTATTACGATAACGGTAACCTTCAGGAGACAAAAACATTTGCCAATGGTAAATTAAACGGATGGTGCCGCTCTTATTATGAATCGGGTTTGTTGAAAGAAGAGAAATTTGTTAAAGACGGATACATTGATGGAATAGTTAAAAGATATTTTGGAAACGGCGCATTGAAAGAAATTATTAATTATGAAAAAGGAAAGCTTGTAAAGATAACCACTTTTGAATATGACCCTTATTATCAAGCTCCGATTGAAGCTTACCGGGCTGGGAATCAGCAACAAATTGCTCAAAAGAAAACAGAAGAATTTTTATGCGATGTTAAAATTTGCCCGCAGCCCTTAGGCGGTATGTCATCTATTTATGAAAAATTAATATACCCGCCGGATGCAAAAGCTTATGGTCTTGAAGGTATTGTTAGATTGATAGTTACAGTTGATAGAAACGGTGTAGTAACAGATACAAAAGTGATGAAAGGAATTGGTCTCGGCTGTGATGAAGCTGCAATTGAAGCGGTTCGTAAAACAAGATTCTTGCCGGGACAAAATAACAGCGGTCCGGTTATTTCTAATCTTACACTTAATGTTGAATTCAAAATTGAAAAATCCGAAGAAGTTGCGGCTGCAAGAGAAGTCCCAAATTACGTGCAAGAATCCGAACAAAATTATTCTTCACCAACCATAGGGCATTCGACAACCAGAATAACTCCGGAAAATCTTCCGGATCAATCTTCACAGTTGATGGAAGTAACTAAAAATGAATCAGTTATCTCTGAAGAAACCAGTGTTGCTAAAAGCCCGTTTGATTATTTTAACTGTAGCGGTGTTGATGTATGTGCAAAACCAAAAGATGGTATTAGAGCGGTCATAAATAATTTCAAAATTCCCCAAAGAGTAAGAGATAATAATGTGAAAGGTAATGTAATTGTGCTGTGTGATGTTGATGAAAGCGGACGTGTTACAAAAACAACTGTAATAAAAGATTTATCTCATGGTGCTGGAATTGCTGCCGAAGTTGCGTTAATTGGAATTAAATTTGAACCGGCTCTATTGAACGGGAAACCGGTACGATCAAAAGTTACTGTAACCGTACCGGTTAATTATTGATCTCTAACATCAATTTTTACTGATTATTTTCTATCTCAAAATTTGGCCAGATATCTACCGGTAAATCAGTTAATTGAGATTTTAATTTGATCATTGTTGGTGAATCTATTCCGTACTGCTCGATTAATTGTTTTGCACCCTCATAATTTCCTTCGGCTTGAATTATAAGTACCTTTGTTGCAAGTTCTTGGAGAACATCATAAACTTTTTCATAATTTACTTTCACTTTGTTTGAAACTTCATTGTACTCATAAGCTCCATTTTCCAATAGGTAATTGAATATTATAGCGTTGCCTCCACCGTGTGCCGCATCAACTCCGAATCTAACAGAACGAAATATCCCGGCTAAAAAAGTCGACCAGAGTTCGTTTTGAAATTCTTTCGGATAAACTCCTTTTTCTATCATTAAAACATTGTTGTACATGCCGAGTATATCGGCTTTGCATTCTTCTATTTTGGAATAAGTTTCTTTTAATTCCGTTTTAACTTCGGTTTGCCGACCATCAACCGTTATAAAACCGGGTCCGACACCATGCGACATTTCATGCATTAATGTATGATTGAAAAATGCATCAAATGTGACATACTCAAGTTGTTCGGCATCTAAAACTTTCTGCGCAATAGGGTAAAGTAGCTTTTCAAATTTCGCTTCGTGAATATTTTTCAACATAACTTTCTTTGAACCCTTAGCTTGACGAACTCTTTCGTCATTAGGTAAATTAAAAGCAAGAGTTTGCACTCCGGCTTTTGTATCACCACCTGAGAAAACTTCTTGTGCAACAATGATCGGTGAATCAGAACCTCTATCATAATTTTTATGTTCGTCTGGTATAGGAAGGTTATCTTCCATCTCTTTCAAGTACTTTGCAAATATTTCCAACTTTTTAGTTTCGTCGGGATCAACAATTGTAAGAAAACATTCAAAAGCGGCTTTGTAATTAAAGAGTTCGTCTTCATAAACTTCATAAGGACCGATAATTACTTCAATGGTATGATCTTTCAAATCCATCCAAGCCATATCGCTTTCAAAGTAATCGTTTGTTTCAAATGCAGTTGCACGTGTGAGTAAATAATTTTTTAGAGTAGGATTATCAGCATACTCTGCTGCTTCTCTTAACAATGCTGAAGCAGTTTCAAGTTTAGTTTTATAGAATTCGGAATAAGGAATAGCAACTAACCCGTTTGCGCTTCTTCTAATAACTGTAAACTCGGATCGAAAAGCTTTTTCATCTTCGGGATTTACTTGTATCCATTGTTCAAATTCTTCTTTGGTTATATCTTCGGGATAATAATTTGCACCTAACGGTTTTTCATCTTCACCGATAAAGGGTTTATTACCGTCCAACCTATCGAAAGGACCAAAATTAATTGTGAAAAATTGTAATTTAAGTTTATCCAACTCATCAGATGAAGTTTCCAATTTCTTTTTTATCTCGTGATTTTTTGAATATACTTGTTCTAAGAAAATTTCATCCATTATTTTTGCGGCTTCATATAGTTTTTGCACGACAACTTTTTGCCTCTCGTCTAATAATGATTCATCATAATTAATATCGGTTATGGCATACTTCTCAATTTTTTCTTCCAACATTTTCTTTTGATCCTCCTTTGATGTAGTGCAAGCCGAAAAGAGCAAAGCAACAAATAAAACGGTTAATAAAAATCTCATTTCACTCTCCCTAATTGATTTGTAATTCAATCTAAAAATAATGAAAAAAGAGAACAAATTATCTATTTGCTTTGCTGAACAATATGGATTTCTGAGTTCTATTGGTGAATAAAAATGAAAAATTGGTCTCCGTAAGTGATTGAATTATAAAGAGTTATTTTTTGTTTATCGAAAATACCGCACTAATTGTCAGAATTTATGGATTTTGTTTTGATTCTGAGAGGTTACCACCGCAGACGTGAAGCCTGCCTGAAGCAGACAGGTCTGCGGCTACGGATAATCTTTAAAAATTTTGGAGGTCGCATGCTTTAGTCCTCCAAGGTTCCTGGTATCCCCCAAGCAACCTTCGAGGAAAAACTACATAAAGCGAATATCCTTACCTCGAAGATTTATCCCAATTTGCTTTGCTGAACAATAGTTGTTCATAAAAGTGTACAGTTAGAAAGCTTGGCTCAAAAAAATGCCTCATTTTAAGTAATAAATCAGGTTTTCTTATTGGCATCTAACTTGATTAATTAGTTCTAAAAGCACCAAAGGAGGATAAAATGAAAAAGATGATTGTTATACTCGTGTTAATGTTTGCCGGTATTTTTACTACCGAGAGCAAAGCCGGATATGATGATGTTAACTTCCATTTTTTCTATCATAATTTAAGACCGCACGGCGAATGGATTCAAATAGATTATGATTTAGTTGTTTGGAAACCTTACCGTGTTGATAGATATTGGTCGCCTTATTCAGTTGGGCATTGGGAATATACAGGATACGGTTGGTATTGGGAATCTTATGAACCTTTTGGCTGGGCAACCTATCATTACGGACGATGGTATTATGACGATTTCTACGGCTGGGTTTGGGTTCCGGGTTATGAGTGGGGACCTTCTTGGGTTGAATGGCGTTACAGCGATAATTATATAGGCTGGGCTCCGCTTCCGCCTTATGCATCTTTCAGAATTAATGTCGGAATTCATTTCTCGATTAGTTACCGATCAAGTTATCATTACTGGAATTTTGTACCGTTCAATAGATTCCATCATAGAAATGTTTATGTTCATTTTATTCCGGTCGGTAATAAGAATAGAGTTTTTAACAACACAAAATACAGAACTAATTATTACTCTGACCGCGGAAGAATTATTAATGGCGGTATTGATAGAAACTATATCGAAAGAAGAAGCGGAAGTAGAATAGTTGAAAGAGAAATTGCCCGTACAACGGATTTAAGAGAATTTACGGGTTCAAGAGGCAATGTTAATTCCAATAGAATAGTAACATATCAACCGGATGAAAGAGAAGTACAAAAATTTAGAGATATGCCGACAACTGATATTAATAAAGGATCATCCCAAAGTACACTAAGAAGAGATGTTGTTACTTTCAGAAATGAAGAAAATAAATCTCGTGAAGTACTTAGCAATAATAGGGAAGAAGTAAGACGTGATGCTGAAGTGCGAGATGTTCAGAGCAGAAGTCCTCAAACATCAAGACCGGAAGTTAGAGCAACAGAGCGTTCTCAAAGAGAATTGCAGGAAACTCGAAAAGCTCCCCAGAGAGAAACGAATAATAGAGAAGTTAAAAGAAATGATGAACAGCCAAAGAGAACGCAGAGTATATTTAAATCAACTCAACCAACTAAACGTGAAAATAGTGAAACCCGTTCAACAAATATTAACAGAAATAATAGTCCTTCGGTTTCGACAAATAGAAATGAAAGGAAAGAAACTGTAAGATCAACACCGGTAAAAAGACAAGAAACGAAAAGTAATACTAAACAAAGTACAACAAAGAAAAAGAGAAATGACTAAAAAAATTCCCTCTCCCTTAATGAATGGTAGCTGTCGACCAGTCCTGATAAGTCCCCGGAGTCTCAAAGATTCCGGGGATTTTTTTTGTTTTGTCATTATTCGCTAAATTTAAAAGCAAAAGCATAAGCCGCCAATTCGCGAATTCGCGGCTAAAAAATGGGATTAGTTTTATGTGCTATGCTTTTATTCGCCAAATTTAAAAGCAAAAGCATAAGCCGCCAATTCACGAATTCGCGTCTAAAAATGAGTTTCGTTTTAAGAGCTATGTTTTTATTAGTTCAATTCAAAAGCAAAAAGCGTAACAGCTAATGTGGAAATTAAAGTTTTAATCCCGGCTTCTATTCTAAATTAAATGACAAGGAAAAATGAAAGAAATGAATTCATTAGTACTATCTAAAAAGTTATTAACGGTAAACCAGATTCAACATCTGCCAGCCAGGAAGTGTTGATGTATCTATCACAATTTGAATTATAGTTCTTTATAAACCAAACTCTTTAATTGAGATATAGTTCTTACATTATAAACTGATTAAATGAGTATGCCATGAAAATTTTTTTATAATCCTTCCTCACTTAATAGATAAGTTAAAATTGCAATTGCCGATGTACCAAGCTGCATTTCGCGAGGGTGAACTTCTTCAAAAACATCATTGTCGGAATGATGAACATCAAAATATCTTTGATCATCAGGGACATACCCGATTAATGCTTTTGCACCTTCAATTCTTGATATATCGACACCGCTTCCTCCCCGTCTTATCCATTCAATTAGAGATTTGTTTAGAATCGGCAGCCAGTTTTGCATCCCTAAGATTGTAATCGAATCTGCGGTCACTGAAAATCCTCGTGGTGTATAAGCACCTCTATCCGATTCAATAGCGGCTAAATGATATTCACCTTTATTTTTTATAGAATCTGCATAGGCTAAAGCACCCCCGATTCCGTTTTCTTCATTTATAAACAGGACACATCTTATTGTGCGCTTCGGCCGGATGTTTAATCTATTGAAAATATCCAACACTTCCATAGTTTGAATACAAGGAGCACCGTCATCATGTGCACCGCATCCTTTATCCCAACTATCCCAATGTCCGCCGACGACAATTATTTCATCAGGAAATTCTGTCCCGTTTATTTGTGCAATAACATTGTAGGACAGCACTTCATCAAAATTTTCACAATCCATTGCAATTTTTATTTGAAGATTTGGTTCTTCCTTAATAGCATCACTTAAGAAATCAGCATCAATCAAACCGATTGCGGCAGCGGGAATTTTTTCAACGGAACTATCATAAAATAGTGTACCGACATGTGGTACATTATCATATTTTGAAGTTACCGATCTCACAATTGCCGCAACCGCGCCCAACTTAGCCGCTTTTGACGGACCGCTTCCTCTTTGATTGACTGCATCACCATAACCTCTAAAAGTATTGGTAAATGTTTGATTGAACGGTCTATTAAAGAAAACAATTTTTCCTTTTATCTTATCAGCTTTTTGTTCCAATTCATCGAATGAATGAATCTCAATTACTTCGGCAGTTATTCCGCCTTCCGGTGTTCCGACACTACTGCCTAAAGATGCGATATTTAATTCTCTACCGGAGAATTTATTACTCTTAACAATTTTTGCATTCTCAATATTTCCTCTAACCCATTTGGGAACCATCGCAGGCTGCAGCCAAACACAATCTACACCCATTTGAATAAATTTATCTTCTGCCCAATGAATTGCTTTCATAGATTCTTCCGAACCGCTTAAACGTGGACCGATATTCTCGCATAAATCCCTAAGCCACTCGTAGCCTTTCATTTCAGACAAAGATGACTTGATGATTTTTTCTGCCGTATCGGAATGTTTATCTAATATTTTTTTTGAATGTTCTGTTTGAGATGAGATTTGAATTAAAGAAAACAAAATTACGAAAAGGGGAATGACAGTTTTATAATTCACAATAACCTCATGATTGCTTAGAAAAATTTGTCAAAGTTAATTACAAAAATGTAAAAATGGTAATAACGAATAAAATATGTTAACTAACCTTGCTTAATATTTTCAATTGATGTATGCAGCTTTAAAACCATTATTTGTCTAATTGTACTGAAAAGCGGGAAGCGGAGAAAGGGGGAGTGGGAGAAGTTTCCCGTTTCAATCCTTGTTTTATTGGATGGTGTTTAAGAAACCATTTATTATTTTCTAATGACTATTTTCTATTTTGTTTCAACTCTAGTTTAGACGAATAACATTTAAGAACAATGAAATTTGCCAATATTCAATAGCCAATAGTCAATTTCAATGCAGTTTCAATCCTTGTTTTATTGGATGCATGTAAAGAACTATGAACGAATGACTTTGCGCACAACGGTAAAAGAGTTTCAATCCTTGTTTTATTGGATGCATGTAAAGAACTCGGCATTGCAGACCGTACTTTGCGATACCGTGTTAAGTTTCAATCCTTGTTTTATTGGATGCATGTAAAGAAC
>OMKS01004548.1_pt1 | contig 10396 bp, 11 predicted proteins | sample 1674721 | NCBI WGS metagenome assembly OMKS01 (sample SAMN06264996, study PRJEB25208) | sediment metagenome | isolation source: hot spring sediment | place: USA: California | collected 2014-09-02 | reverse complement strand
ACTACGGGGCCTTGACATTGTTTCCCCGCTGGTCGCCGGACGGGAAGCAGATTGCCTTTCTCTCGTATATGAGGGGTAACCCCGATGCATATATTCTCGATCTTGAATCGAGAGAAAGGGTGGTTTTTACCGAGTATGCCGGCCTTAACATGCCCTCGTCCTGGTCGCCCGATGGGACGGAAATTCTTTGTGTATTCAGCAAGGACGGTTACGATGACATCTACGCGGTCAACGTAGCCACAAAGCAAACGCGAAGAATTACCCGCAGTCCATCAATAGACGTGTCACCGTGCTGGTCGCCCGACGCCTCGGAGATTGTTTTCGTGTCGAACAGGTCAGGCGCACCGCACCTTTTCATCATGAATGCGGACGGCGGTAACGTTCGACGGATAACATTCGAAGGTTCCTACAATACCTCGCCACGCTGGTCGCCGACAGGGGATGCCATCGTTTTTGAAAGCTCGGTGGACGGGCGATTCCAGCTGTTTACCATCGAACCGGATGGTTCCAATTTCAAGCAACTTACCTTTCAGAATGGCGACTGTCTCAGTCCTTCCTGGTCGCCTGATGGCAGGTACGTCGCTTTTTCTCTTCGACGTTCCAATTCTGAAAAAATTTGCATTATTAACGCAAATGGTTTAAACTTCCGAGAAATTATGGATATCGGGGGGTTCGATTCGGTAAAACAGCCCTCGTGGTCTCCTTTGCTGAAGTTGTATTGACGGTGAGCACTTTATGAGCCGTCGCAGATGAAATCCGCGGGAGGGGCGGTTTTGTGCGTTGCTTGTTGCAAAATTCCCTCACGAAAACGCATGCAGATGAATAGAGGAGGTAAGGAATGAAACGGAACTGGCAGATTTTGGGGAGGTTGGTCGTTGTTTCTACAGTGCTGGTTTTTGTCCTGAGCGGATGTTACTGTTTCAAGGAGACAGCGGTTAAGGAGACGCCGCCGCCTGCGCAAGAAAAAGCCGCCGAGGCGAAGGCCCCGGCTCCTGCGCCGGCCAAGAAAGCCGATGATGCAGCCGCGAAGGCGAAAGCGAAAGCACTGTATGAAAAGCAGGTAGCCGAAGCACATACTTTTGCAGAACGGCCGATCCATTTTGACTTCGACCGTTATAACCTGAAGCCGCAGGCCCGGACGATTCTCGACGAGCTTGGCGCATGGCTGTTGAAAAACCAGAATTTCGACGCCATTGTTGAGGGCTATTGTGACGAGCGGGGCACCGCCGAATACAACCTCGCCCTTGGCGAAAGGCGTGCAACGGCTGCTATGGATTATCTTGTTAAACTCGGTGTCGACGCCGACCGTCTGAGCGCGGTCAGTTACGGTGAAGAAAACCCGGTCGATCCGAGAAGCAACGAAGAAGCCTGGGCGAAAAACAGGAGAGCTGAATTCAACGTTTTCCCGACCAGTTGGTATAAATAACAGTCGGAGCGTATGATCGGTGAAATTGAAGGTTCTTGTTACAGTGGCGCTGCTTGCAGTGGTGGTCGGTGTAGGTGGGTGCGCCACGCAGGATGAATTGCGGCATGTAAGCCGAAGTCTCGACGCGAAAATAACAGCTGTTCAGAACACGATGTCGGGGTTCCAGGAATCCTTGGAACAGGAAAGGCGCGAGGTTGAAGATGCCGTAAAGTCTGTGCGCAAGAACCAGGCGGATATAAACGCCGACATTATTCAGCTCCGGGATGAGCTCCAGCAGGTGCGGGGCGCTCTCGAGGAAGTGCAGGCGCGGGCGTTGCAAGAAAGCGCCGGGTCGTCGCTTGATCTCGAAACGGGCGATACTCGTGAAATGCTGAAAGATATTGAAGCGAGGATCCAGTCTGTCGAAGCCGAGCTGGGAATAGTAAAAGACCGGCCTCGGGCCGCAAAGAAGACATCGGCGCCCGTGCCCGAAAAGCCCCGGGACAGCGAAACGTTGTATTCAGAGGCTTACGGGCTGTTCAAGGAAGGGAACTATAAGGATTCCCGGAATAAATTCAGAAAGTTTCTGGAGTTATTCCCGAAAACGGAATATTCCGACAACGCGCAGTTCTGGATAGGGGAAAGTTTTTACTTCGAAGGGGAATACGAGCAGGCAATACTGGAATATCAAAAGGTAATTCAGGATTATCCACAGGGAAGCAGGGTTCCTAATTCCCTTCTGAAGCAGGCGTTATCCTTTGAAAAATTAGGAGATACGTCCAGTGCCAGACTTCTTCTCCAGAGCGTGGTGAGTGATTTTCCCGGAACGACAGCCGCAGAATCGGCCCGTTCCAAACTTCTCGAGCTGCAATAGCACCAATCGTTTCGGGGCCGCCGGTTTCTTTACAAGCCGACGGTCCCTTCGGTTTTATCTTTCTGTATTCAACGTACGTGGTTCATTGCTGCCCAACGCGAGGAGCCGCTGATCTTTTATTAATCCATGTAAATTGTTTTCACGCCCCAGGTGTGCGGAATATCGAACAATGAAGATGAATCGCCGCGTGTTACCGACAGATCACTGAGTCGGAGCTCGAGAGTGGTCCGGTTCAGCGGGTCTTCGATGTGGACTGTGATGTGAAGTGGCCGTTTTGTGACACCGTTTTTGATCGTCGCGTATTCTGAAAATAGGGCACGGTAACGAAGCGCGCCCTTCTTGTCAAAAACTTTTGTTTCTTTTATTTTATGCTGTTCGTTGAGTATTATCGACTGAACAGGAAGCCCTCGCGGGGACGTGAAATCCAGCTGGTATTCACCCTGCGGATTTATGAATGCATTGACCAGCAGGTCATTTTTGCCTCCGGCCGGGACAGGGGGAGTTCCTCTCAGAAATGCGACAATTTCCTCAGGCGACAGATCCAGGCCGAAAAAAGAATACATTTTGTCTGTGGTGGCCGCGCCCGTATAAAGAGTCTGCTTGGAGGGAACAAAGACTTTGAATGTGCCGTCACGAAACGACATAAAGAAATCGGGGATACCGAAAGTCGGCAGGGCATCGACTCTCATGCGCGAGGGATACTGAACCGCAAACGCAACACGGCGGGAAAAATCGGTTCCAATTTCCTGGCGAATGGTCACGTTCGCCACGGCCCGGGTTGTTTCGTCATTGTCGGGACGAAGAAGGTTGTTCAGGGCGGATTCTTCAAGAGAAACCGGCGTATCTTCGCCGCGGAAGATGTGTGTCGTCGAACAGGCCCCGCAGAGAATAGATGTTGCAACGATCAGGTTAAGCAATCGCCGCTCTTTCATGGCATCATCTTCTTGAGGTTTTCGATTTTTCGCTTTATCTCGCTGTCATCAGGCGTATGATCAAGTGCCTTTCGGTATATCTCGAGCGCCTCTTCGTAGCGGCCGTTCAGCTCATAGACGTCACCCAGGTGTTGGGCCACCGTCGGATCGTCGGGAAGAAACTCCCGGGCCTTCTCGAGCTGTTCAAGAGCCTCGGCAATGCGATTCTGCCTGAAATAAACCCATCCCAGGCTGTCGATTATATGGCCACTTCCCGGTTTCAGTTGCAGTGCTTTCAGGATCATGGTTTCTGCTTCGTCGAGATTGATTCCGCGGTCGGCATAACTGTAGCCGATGAAATTCAGCGCTTCCGCGTTTTCAGGATCGATAGCGAGAATATCTCTCATCAGGTCGATCGCTTTGTCAAACTGTCTCCTTTTTTCATATATGAGACCAAGTCGGTAAATAATATCGGTGCTTTCCGGCAGGATGGCGAGACCCATTCGAAGAATCTTTTCGGATCTGTCAATGTCTCCTGTATCTTCGTGCAGGGACGCCAGAACAAGGTACAGGTCGGGTTCGTCGTTTTTTGCCACGATTGCTTTGTCTATGATTCGTACTGCTTCGGCCGTTTTACCTTCAAGATTCAGTATGAGACTCATCTGTATGCGTGACGGAGCGAACACGGAGGAAGAAGGAGTGATGCGGCCGAATTCTTCGAGTGCCAGCTCTTTTTCCCCCTGTTCCTGGTAGGATACGGCCAGAAAATACCGTGCCCGTTCGTCGTCGGGATTTTCGTTCACGAGATCGCGAAAAATTTCCGTACTCTTTTCTAAATTGATTTCACCGAAAAGGTAGGCAAGTCCCAGGGATAACCGGATGTCGACGCCGTAGGATCCTTGGTCAAGAATAGTTTCAAATTCCGCGGCGGCTTCACGATAAAGTCCCCGGTTAAGCAGCAGATTTCCCAGTCGTGCCCGGGCCGCCATGTCACGTGGAATGAAATCAAGATATTGACGATACAGGGAAACGGCTTCTTCAAGATCCTGTTCATGTTCAAAAATGACAGCCAGGTCTTTCATGGCCGACGAAAACCCCGGTTCCAACGTCAGGGTTCTTCGCAACCAATATTTGGCTTTGTCGAGGTTCCTCATTTCCAGATACACGTGAGCGAGCTGGTAGGCCGCCATGGCGTTGTCGAAATTAATACACAGCAGTTCTTCCAGAACGGATCGGGCTGCGTCGTAATTCTTCTGGTTCCTGTAAACGGTACTCAGCAGCAAGTAAGGATCCGGCAGCTCCGGTTCCAGCTCAATGGCGGTTCGATAGTGGCGAACGGCTTTGTCATGTTCCTGCATTCTTTCGTAGAAAGTACCTAAAAGGATGTGGGTGTCGACGTGATCGGGGTTTTGCCGTACCGACGCCTCGAGAATGGCCACAGCACCGTCTATATCATTTTTTTGCAGGTGCGACGAGGCCAGTTCCATGGCCAGGTACGGTGAACAGGGGTGAACGCCGAGCGCCCGGGTATATTCATTCACTGCCTTGTCAGTTTCGTCATGCAGGCTGTGCAGGACTCCTTTCATGTAATGATAGTACGAATCAGCCCGGTTCGTTTTGCTTTTCTCCTGTTCTATGACGGGGACATCAGGCGACAGATGGGCACAGCCCAGCAACGCGCAACAAGGGACAAGCAGCGCGAGGGCAATATAAAAATTATAAAGATATCTGCGTCTCATGACGGTTCAGTGCCCTGTGATTGAAGAAAGATAAACGGGCTTGATCCCGTAGTCGTTGAAAAAGGGCAGTATGCGTCGTATCGCCCGAACGGTACCAGGATAGGGATGGCCGATAACGACAATTCTGTCCCAGCTGTTTTTGTTGTCCAGCAGGTGTTTCAGGATTTGAAAGGTATCTGTTTCGTCATGGTTGTTGTCCATGAAGGTGTCCCGCGAGATGAAATCAATACCGACGGTTCGTGAAGCTGCCCTTCCTTTCGAGTGCTCCGTAGTCAGACTGTCGAGAAAATACAGATCCCGCTTTTTCAACTCGGCGAAGAGCACCGCCAGTTTTCCACCGTCTTCCATGAACCGTGAACCCATGTGATTGTTGACGCCTGATATGTTGGGAACGGCTCGCAGGTTTTTCTGCAGGAGTTTCATCATTTCCTGTTGTGTCATGTTTACGAAAAGTGCCCCTTCGCCGGGGTTTTTTTCGGGATAATCATGCGGTTCCATGGGGAGATGAAGAATGATTTCATGTCCAGCCTCGTAAGCCTTGCACGCGGACTGTACCGAAAAGGGACAGTGCGGCAGAATGGCGAAATTTATGGCAATATTCAAAGAAAGAAGCTCGTCGACAATAGAAAGGTCATACCCGATATCGTCGATCACGATAGCCATAAGGGCGGTCGTCGGGACCGGTTCTTCCCTGAAGGGTCCGACCGTTTCCGGCGTTACCGGTGTCGGAGCTGGCGGTACAAACTGCCTGGTAACGGGGGACTTGACGGTCCTCCCGGTCTCGGGAGGCGGTTCTTCATGGCCGGAGAAAAAAAAGACGCCGAAGGCTACTCCGACAATAAAAACAAACACTATCGACAGAACCAGCAATCGGACCGGGATCTTCTTCTTCGTCCGCCGCTGTTGTTTTTTTTTCTTCACTCCTGAGGATAACCCGTTATTTAACCCTTCTGCATTGTTTTCATGAATGCCCAGCCCTTAATAAGATCAATCGCCCGCTGCAACTGGTTATCGATTTCAAAATCTTTTTCGTCGAATTGGTTCAGGTGTTCAGGGCCTTCGGGTATTTCCTGCACATCTCCTTCGATATGACCCTCAAGATCTTTTTCTCTTACCTGTTCCCTCGCCGGTGCCGGCGGTTCCGGTCTGCTGTATTCCACAACGAAATCGGGCGTGATGCCTTTGGCCTGAATAGAAACGCCGCTGGGCGTGTAGTATTTTGCCGTGGTCAACTTGACGGCCGAACCGTCCCTGAGAGGAATGATCATTTGCATGACGCCCTTGCCGAACGTCTGGGTGCCAAGCAACACGGCACGGCGGTTATCGCGCAAAGCCCCCGCGAGGATTTCCGAACCGCTCGCGCTGCCACCGTTGACCAGCATAATAATGGGTTCATCCGGTTCAATTCCCTGGTTTCGAGCCTGGTATTTTTTCTCGGGAACTCGGCCGTCCCGTCCTTTCGTGGTGACGATAATTCCTGATTTGAGAAAGAGGTCCGCCGCGCTTACCGCCTGGTCGAGAAGCCCGCCCGGATTGTTACGCAGGTCGACGACCAGTCCCTGGAGATCCGTCCCGGAAGACTGAATGGTTTCGAGGGCCGCTTCCAGGTCATCAGTCGTATTTTCCTGGAACGACGATATGCGGATGTAAGCGATGTTGTCCTGCAGAATGCGGTGCTTGACGCTCTTTATTTTTATGATGTCCCGGGTGATGGTGTAATCCTTCGGTTCATCGAACCCTTCTCGCATGATGCTGATGGTAACCTCGGTTCCACGGGGACCACGGAGCTTATGAACCGCGTCCATGATCGTCAGGTCCTTCGTGTCCTCGCCGTTGATCTTCGCTATGGCGTCTCCCGCCATGATGCCGGCCTCAAAGGCGGGTGTGTCTTCAACGGGCGAAACGACGGTAAGAATACCGTCCTTCATGGAAATGACGATGCCGAGTCCGCCGAACTCTCCTCTGGTGTCCACCTGTAGCTCTTTATACATTTCCTCGGTCATGTAAGTGCTGTGCGGATCGAGGTTTTTCATCATGCCCTCGATGGCGCCCTGTATCAACATGTCCGAGTCAGTCTCTTCCACGTAGTTTCTCTCTATCATGTCGAGTATTTCGCTGAACTTTTTCAGATTTTTGTAGGTTGTCTCGTCCGCCGAGAATGCGGGGATTCCCCTGAAACAAAGAGCGGCGAGCAACATGGCCGAGAGTACAACAAGAAAGGCCGTGCCGGCCCTCCTATTTTTAAACCAGCGTGTCATTGAAACCTCCGAAATAGTCCCGTATTCAGGATCGATTCACAATTGATAATAGCATTTTTTAACAAGTCAGTGCCAGAGCTTTTTCCGAACCGCGCGCGGCACCATCATTTTCGGGAACGGCTGAGAACGATTTCGTATATTTCCCGCTTAGGCATTCCCGTTTCACGGGCGATTGCGGCTACGGCGTCCCGCGTCGAAACGGCGTCGCCTGCGACGGCGGTCGTGTAGCGTGACCATATTTCATCAGGGGAGAGGTGCGGAATAACCGTCTCCCTTCCCGAAACGACCAGCGTGATTTCTCCCTTCAGCGGTTCATGCTCGAATGTTTCCACAAGTTCCCCTATGTGCCCGCGGCGAGTTTCCTCGTGGAGCTTGGTCAATTCCCTTGAAAGAGAAATATACCTGTCACCGAAAATTTCCAGCATGTCCCGAAGGCTTGCCTCTATTCTCACGGGTGATTCAAAGAAAATCATGGTTTTTGTTTCTACTGCTAGGGACTCGAAAAATCGGCGGCGCCTGGCTGATCGGGATGGAGGAAAGCCGTGAAAAACAAAACTGTCCATGGGAAGACCGGACACGGAAAGGGATGAAACAAGGGCTGACGGCCCCGGAACGGCAACCACGTCTATACCACGTGCGGCTGCTTCTTTTACCAGCAGGTAGCCGGGATCGGAGACACCGGGCGTGCCCGCGTCCGAAACGCAGGCAATAGTGGATCCGTCGAGCAGTTTCGCTATAAGAACGGGTGTCTTTTCACGCTCGTTGTGGTCATGGAAGCTGGTAAGGCGTGTGTTGATTCCGTGATGCTTCAGAAGAATTTTTGTATGCCGTGTGTCCTCGGCGGCGATTAGGTCTGCTTCCCTGAGTACGCGAATCGCCCGTACCGATATGTCTTCCAGGTTGCCGATGGGCGTGGCTACAATATAGAGTGTGCCTGGTTTCATGGTTGCAAATTCCGTGGCATCTCAATTGAACGACCTTTTCCGCTGGCACCCGTGCCGTTAAAAACGGCGGTATGGGCGAATGTTACAGCGCCAGCTCAAAGGCGTCCCGGATGTGGCGTATTGTATTTCCCCGTGAGGTCATTCGAACGGCCAGTACATCGAAACGAGCCTTTCGCCCGTACAGACCGTGGTTTTCCAGGTAGCGGAGCGCCGTCCGGGACAGTTTTTTCTGTTTCGACAGAGTCACTGATACCTCGGGATCGCCGAATGCCGAGGAGGTCCTGCTTTTTACTTCCACGAAGACTATTTCATCTCCGTCGCGGGCAATAATATCGATTTCTCCGAAGACACACCGGTAATTCGACGACAGGATCAGATATCCCTGTTTTTGGAGATATTGGGCGGCTATTTTTTCTCCCAGGAACCCCCGATCACGGTTTGTTGAAGGTAACCTTGAAGGACCGCCTGTGGATTTTGCAGTAACCATACCGTCGTATCGCTTCGCGGTGTTCGCTCGTTCCGTATCCCTTGTTTTTGCCGAAGTTATACTGAGAGTACTGAATATGATACCGATCCATCAATTGATCACGGGAAACCTTTGCTATGATTGATGCCGCTGCTATGGAGAGGCAGATCGAGTCTCCCCGAATGAGCGTCCGTTGCGGGATAGAAAGATCAATACGTGCGGTGCCGTCAATTATGATGAAGTCGGGAGGAGGCGAAAGATCCAGAACGGCTTTTCGCATCGCCAGCAAGGTGGCCTGAAGAATATTAATAGCATCGATTACAGCGGGTTCAACGAAGGCGATGCCTACCGAAAGGGCGTCTTCCATGATGACCCGGTAAAGCCGTTCCCTCCTGGCGGGACTCAACTTCTTGGAATCCCGAATGTCGCCGTTCTCGTATCCTTCCGGAAAGATTACCGCCGCGGCCGCGACGGGCCCGGCAAGAGGGCCCCTTCCCGCTTCGTCAACTCCCGCGATGCGGTGGAATCCGAGAAGACGCCCCTTTTGCTCGAATTCGGTCATTTAAATTCTGCCGAGTTCCCTGATACGTGCCTTCTTTCCCTTGAGATTTCTCAGATAGTACAGGCGGGATCGCCTTACCCGGCCTCTCATTACCAGCTCGATTTTGTCGATGACGGGTGAATGAATCGGGAAGGTTCGCTCAACACCGATACCGGAGGATATTTTTCTCACGGTGAACGTTGCCCGATTAAGTCCGGCACGTTTCCTGATGACGGTTCCCTTGAATACCTGAATTCGTTCTTTCTGGCCTTCAACGATGCGGACATGCACCTTGACGGTATCCCCCGCCTTAAAATAAGGAATATCCATCCTCATCTGTTCTTTTTCAATCATGTCGAGAACATTCATTATTCAAAACCCTCCTCGGTAACGCTGTCGATATCGCTGTGAAACGGCATCTATAAAACAAAGGGTCCGCAAAAGTCAATGGAAAATACAAAAAAGGGCGCTGAGGCAATGAAGCGGATTCGTCATGCTCCTGCCAGTCTGTCCATGACGATCGATACGGCCGATCGCACCGACAGGTGATTATAACCGGCAGTTCCCCGGATCGGCTCTAGAAGGAAATCGCACTTCCCCAGCACATCCTCTGCGATACCCCAGCCTGTTCCGAACAGGAGAAGCCACTCTCCGGCTTCCTCGAGCATCGCCGTCCGCAGGTCGCGGAATGATATATTCCCCTGTTTTTCCTGAGCGCTGGTGGCGACGAGACGGGGATGTTGCCCCGACTCCACTGCAATTGCGTTCCGCGCCGCCTCGAGTGACGGTTGTACTCTTACGATGTCAAAAGCTTCCTTCCTTGCCGGATTGTAGGATGCTCCGTATCCCTGCCGCCAGTGCGCCAGAATGCGATGAACAAAGTCCCGCTGTATTTCAAGCGGCGTAATTATGAAAAATCGGCGTGCACCGTAAGTTCTCCCGGTTCGGGCAATGTCGTGAATGTCGAGGTTTGTCACCGCCGTAGTCACGACTTCGCCCTTTTTATTGTAGACGGGATAGTGGAGGAGTGCGATGGAAAAACTAGCCTTCTGATTCATCCCGAAGCGCCCCGAGCATGATTTGGTCTTCTTCCGTCAAGTCCGCCCGGGCCAGCAGATCTGGTCTTCGTTCAAGCGTTCTTTTCAGTGACTCCCTGCGTCGCCATAGACGAATGTTCTTTTCATGGCCCGACAGCAGAACCTCGGGCACTTTCCAGTCCCGGTAGCGACGGGGTCTCGTATAGCTGTCTCTTATACAC
>OMKS01004547.1_pt1 | contig 10405 bp, 7 predicted proteins | sample 1674721 | NCBI WGS metagenome assembly OMKS01 (sample SAMN06264996, study PRJEB25208) | sediment metagenome | isolation source: hot spring sediment | place: USA: California | collected 2014-09-02 | reverse complement strand
CTCTTCGCACTATATCAAATATCCAGTTATGTCCACACTAGTTGACTCTGGTAATGCTTTTAGCTATAAGAACCCACGGAGCAGATTAGATGAAGAATTGGTATGTTATCCAGACGAACCCAAAGGAAGAAGACCTCGCCTGTATGGTGCTCAAGCAGTCTGCGATCAAGGTCTATCGGCCTTTTATGCATAAGTATGTTTATCACGCGAGAAAAAAAACATTGAAGAAATATCCGCTTTTCCCCAATTATCTCTTTGTCTGTGTCGAGCCCGTCGAGGAAGAGTTTCACAAGATACGCTGGTGCAGGGGGGTACGAAGGATCCTGCTGGACAATTATCAGCCGATCCCCATAGACGAGGAATTCATTACCGGGCTGCACTTACTTGAAGAGGAAGGCTCAGGCATTATAAAAAAACCCGTGGACTTCATGCCCGGAGATGTTGTGAGGATCAAATCCGGGCCCATGAAAGATCTTTCCGGCGTATTCGAGGCATGGGGCTCGGACGAGGGTCGTGTAAAGATCCTAATCGAGATGGTAAACAACCGCGCAAAGGTTGTCATGCATGCTTCCCTTATTGAAAAGGCCTGATATTCAAGGAGGGACCCATTCAAAAGGTCTACGGAAACACCAAGCCGCTCAAGGCCTCTGAAGTCAGATCCATCGAACGGCTCTACAAGAGGCGGGTTTCTCCGGATTCGGTACTATCCACAGAGCTCTGTACAGAGCTCTCAAGACTTTCCCGCAGCACCGGCATCCAGATCGGTCTGCTTATCTCCCGGCTGGGTATAATCGAATATGTCATGGCAGGAACCTCTACCGGAATATCGATCCCTAAGCTGAACCGAAGACGCATGCACCCGGGCCGTCTTCAGGGGCTCAGGCTTGTCCATACCCATCTTGCAGGTGAAGGGCTTTCCTCTGAAGACCTGACGGATCTGGCAAAACTGAGGCTCGACATGATCCATGCGATCGCTGTGCGCGAAAACGGTGATCCGGATATTGCTTATGGGGCGCATCTCGTAGCCTCTCACAACTCACGGGAATTATGGAAAACCCTGAAACCGGTTTCTGCATACCATATCGATATCCCTTTCCATTCTTTTATCCAGGACCTAGAAGAGAGTTTCTCAAAGATGCATGCATCTTTGGATGCATCACCCGGACTGGACAAGGCCATTCTTGTGGCGGTCGTCCCTTCGTTATCGGAAAACGCCATGATTGAGATCGAAGAATTCAAAAGCCTCGCGGCTTCAGCCGGTATATCTGTTATGGATACTGTTGTACAGAAGCGACCGAAACCCGACCCGAAGTATGTGGCAGGAAAGGGAAAGATAAGGGAGATATTCATAAAAGCCCTTTCCCTTGATGCAAACCTGCTCGTCTTTGACCATGAGCTTTCTCCTTCACAGGCCCGCTCCATTGCCGATCTCGCAGACATCAGGGTCATAGACCGGACCCAGCTCATCCTGGACATCTTTGCTCGCCGGGCCCGTACCAGGGAAGGCAAGATCCAGGTGGAACTCGCGCAGCTGCGCTACAACATGCCCAGGCTGGTAGGGAAGAACCCGTCGCTCAGCAGACTTGCCGGCGGAATCGGTACGAGAGGGCCGGGAGAGACAAAACTCGAGGTGGACCGCCGCCGGGCAAAAGACCGGGTTGCAAGGCTCGAGAGGGAGGCTGACGCCATCAGCAGAAAACGCAAGCTCACCAGGCTTCGCAGGAGAAGAAACAACGTACCTGTCATCTCTATCATAGGATATACCAATACCGGCAAATCCACCCTGCTCAACACCCTGACCAGAAGCGATGTGCTCGTGGCAGACATGCCTTTTGCAACACTGGATCCTTCCAGCAAGCGCCTGAGGTTTCCCAGAGACATCGAGGTAATCATCACCGATACAGTGGGATTCATACGTGATCTGCCCAATGATCTGAGGGCGGCCTTTGTGGCCACACTCGAGGAACTCGAAGATGCACATCTCCTTCTGGAGGTCATAGACCTCAGCGATCCTTTTCTTGAGTACCGTATCCAGGCAGTCGATGATATTATCAAAAATCTGCATCTGCAGGATACCCCCAGGCTCAAGGTGTTCAACAAGGCGGATCAGTGTGATGAGGAGTTCGCCATCTCCATAACTTCCCGGTACGGCGGAGTAGCTGTCTCGGCGCTTAGACGTGCATCGCTGGGCCCGCTCATAGAGAAGATGGAAGGATTCTTTCTGGATAAGGCATCCCGGTATTAATCCTGTTTCCCCGGCAGTATCTTCTGTGATCTTCTGATGATGTCGGAAGGGATTGAGAGAAGCCGGAACAGGGACTCTTTCACCGGGTTGGAAATGGTATCTACAGGGGCAATCTGAACAACGGGATCATCAAGTTCACCGCGCACCTTCATGCTTACGACAATGAGCTTCTTGTCCTCTCCGGTCAGCACCCATCCCAGTAGCGGTATCATGCCTATGGTCCTGTCAACGCTTTCAAACGGCTGAATGCCTATGTGGGCATCTATTTCCTTTGTTTTCAACGAGTACTGTCCCACTGCCGAGAGCTGCAGCGAGTTGCTGTCGAGATAGAAGTCATTAAAGGACATGACGCTGTCGCGAATGGTGAATGTCGATGAGATGACATTGTATGGAAAATTTTTGCTCGTGAGCTCCAGGTCCTGATACTGGATGATCTTGTATATATTGAGCAGCGCAAATATTCTTGAAAACATGGCATATTTTCTGATATTCCCTTTTTGAGCCCTGAAAGCCAGTGTTCCGTTTATAGACTCGGTGCTCCCCCAGATATGGCCGTCAAGGTCCATGTCCCCATATACCCAGGTATCTTCTTTTGCCACGGCATAAAAAAACTGCCTGATTCCGGCATTTCTCAGGGATACAACAAGGTCGAATGTCATACTGCCAGCCGGATCGGTTGATGCAGATCCTTGAGCGGTTCCGTATATCCCTTTGATAATCATATCGGAAAACGTGAGTCTCCCGTTTTTCAGCCTGGTATTGGCCTTGAAGCCATTGAGTGTGATATCGTTGATATTCGGCCTGATCAGTTCGATAAATGCGTCTGCATCCAATGAATCCGGGATACTGCTCTTATCAATATCCCCGGTATTGAAACTCATCCCTTCAATGACGAGACCTCCGTTAAAATACGGGCGCTTTGCGATGTCGAGCGTGCCCGAGGTTATCGTTATCTTTGTATCGCCTGATACCACCTTCATTTCCGAGGCTGCTAAAGTGTTCCTCTGCATGGAAAAGGTCCCATCGAACACCAGCGGAGAGCCTTCGGAAAAGACAAGGGCGTGTCTACACGTAACGGTCCCCGACAGTGAAGATGTAACCCCCTGTGAAAAACTCATGTCCGCGGATATCGAGCCTGACATACTATGGTGGGTCTTATCGATCTGTACGCTGAATTGATCCAGCTCGAGTATCCCCTTTATCCCAGCTGTAAAGGCATCATCACTAATATCTGCTGAGATGGAAAGACTCCCTGATGAGAGTTCAGGCACCAGGTTTTCAAGACGTATATTAAGCCCTGGCCACAGTGTCCCGGAGAGTGATCCTTCTGCGGCAAGCTCCCCATCAACAGGCCTGTAGGTGGTGTTGAATATGGTGAGTTCTTTTGTCACAAGCACGGTTCTTGCCTTGATGTACGCTCCAGTTCCGGTACCCTCGATAAGGATCATCGATCCTTTTCCCAGTTTTACCGCAGCCACATCCAATTGATTGTCTGCCTGTAAAATATAGCGTGATCTCAGCTCCCCGAAAGGTTCTTCCAGTTCCGCACCGAACCTTTGCACTGCCCTGCCGTTTACCTTTCCGCTAAACGCTATCCGGACAGGCGAATTGAAATCCTGCGCCGTGACAGTGCCGCTATGGCCCTCAACCATGTTTTGTCCCCATGAATACGTACAGTCTTCAAGAGAAATGTCACCGCGTGCTCGCACAAGAGAATCCGGTGCATCGTCCCAGATTATATCGACCTTACCCCTGATCCTTCCGCTGCTGATGTTCGAGACAGGCGAAAGCAGTTCATCGACGTCTTTTGGCACCACGGCAGAGTGCCATGCATCCACAAAATCGTCCACCGGCATATCAGCCGTTACTTCCACTGTTGTCGTACTTACCGGCATGGCAATGTCATTGAACAGGAGGTTTACGTTTTCTATTCTGCTGTCGTTGACGAATCCCCAAAGGTCTTTGCATACTATACCTCCCTTACCGTATATGACCTTGCCCGAAATATCGGTTATTCTCTGCGGCCCATGGCCTGCACCGAAACTCTGCCCGATGAGATCCTGAACAATATAGGCATTATCAAAAAACGATTGTGCGTCTGCAAGGCCCTTTACAGGTCCGTTGTAGCTTATAGTGGAAAACCTTGACTTACCGTCGCGTATCTGTTCGGCAAGCAGCGTATCTAGCCAGGGAAGATCACTGAATGAAGGAAGCAGGCTTGCCACCTGTTCATATTCGAACTGCGTGGATTCCATATTCAGCGCAAGGACCGCTTCTGATTCCAGGTTCAGCCGGCTCAGCACAGCCTGACCGGACAGGCCTGCCACCGGGGTTATAATGGAAATCTCCTTGAGGTCGAGTCTGTCATGGTCGCCCTGTATTTTTATCCTGGCCGAAGCCTTTTCGATCCTGTCGGTGGTCCAGGGAAAAACCAGATCATCCATACTGATATCCAGGGACATGTCGATCTTCGAGGCTGTCGTATCAAAGGCTGATTCAACACTACAGACCCCTGTGAAACGGCTGTTGATTCCTGAAAGATCCATATTGTGTGAGGATATCGTTCCCTTCCATCCACCAAGATTCAGTGCCTGTACCTGCACTGCTCCCCCTGATATAGAGGCGCTGAAATCGATCCGGTATGGACTCAGACGCCCGTTTATGTCCTTGACAATGAGGTCGCTTTCTGCATGAGAAAGCCTCAGATATCCGTCTTCGATCATTACCCTGGTCAATGCAGCGCCCTTTGATGGGCCTTCAAGACCTGAAAGCACCTCCGAGTCGATAAAAAAAGAAGGATGCTTCAGGGTGATTCCGCTCAATTCTATCCTCCCGATAATAATCTGCCTCAGCGAGAAATAGGCATCGATACGCTTTATATCCATGTAGCCCCCCTCATCGGGGTTGCCGGCACGTATGTTGATCAGACTCAATCTCGGGCGCCAGAAGATTCCGAAATCTGCGTCTTCAACAATGATCTTCTGCCCGGTTATCTCCTCTATCTGTCTTTCGACGATCTGGCGCAACATGGAAGGGCTTATCCTGACAGTTGCATAGAAGGCGATCACGATAAGACCGATAATGCATGCTGCAAGAACCAGGGCCAGGAATATCCTTTTTGAAATAATTTTCATTGTTTGTCTCTGTGTCGTCTCTATCAGTATAAAACATTACATAAGCATCCATGGTGAAACCAGGCCTGAGAGTCAATACAGGTTAGCTTTCATGAAGCTTTCATATCATTACTCAGACAGTATTGAAAATGATATTTTAGCATGAAAATGCTGATAATATTTATCCTGTACTATACAAAAAAACCTGGTCTCTCTTGAAAGGGAAACCTGGCATCATGTTCATTATATTAAGGTGTTGATATTATGTTTCTAGACAAGCCCCTGAGCGAGCATGGCATCTGCAACCTTCACAAAGCCCGCTATATTCGCACCTGAAACATAGTTTCCCGGAATGCCGTATTCCGCAGCGGTTTCAAAGCAGTTTCTGTGGATACTCTGCATGATCTCCTGCAGACGTCTGTCCACCTCTTCACGAGGCCAGGAAAGGCGCATGGAATTCTGGCTCATCTCAAGGCCGGATACGGCAACTCCGCCTGCATTTGCAGCCTTGCCCGGACCATAGAGGATCTTTTTCTCGACAAATCGGTCTATACCGGCAGGCTCTGTAGGCATATTAGCCCCCTCGGATACCACATAACATCCGTTCCCCAGCAAGATCTCTGCATCCTTGCCGGAAATCTCATTTTGCGTTGCAGACGGGAATGCACAATCACAGGGGATTCCCCAGGGTCTTTTGCCATCATAATATTCCACCCCGAACTTCTCTGCATATTCCTTGATACGGCCGCGATGAACATTTTTGAGCTCGATGACCCATGCAAGCTTTTCTTCATTGATGCCGTCTTTATCGTAGATTGTCCCGCCAGAGTCCGAAAGGCTCACCACTTTCGCCCCGAGCTGGTTGAGCTTTTCCGCAGTGTACTGTGCAACATTGCCCGAACCAGATACGGTGCAGACCTTTCCTTCGAGTGTTTCATCACGGGTCTTGAGCATTTCCTGGGCAAAATAGACAGCCCCGTAACCGGTAGCCTCGGGACGTATAAGAGAACCGCCGTAGCACAGAGCCTTACCTGTAAGCACTGCGGTAAATTCATTCTTGAGTCTTTTGTATTGCCCGAAAAGGTAGCCGATCTCCCTGCCGCCCACTCCGATATCACCGGCAGGCACATCGGTATTGTGGCCGATGTGGCGGAAAAGCTCTGTCATAAACGACTGGCAGAACCTCATAACCTCGTTGTCTGATTTTCCCTTGGGATCGAAATCCGAACCGCCCTTGCCGCCGCCCATGGGAAGCGTGGTCAGGGAATTTTTAAAGACCTGCTCAAACCCTAGAAACTTGAGGATATCGAGGTTGACGCTCGGATGAAAACGAAGCCCGCCCTTATAAGGTCCTATCGCACTGCTGAACTCGATACGGAAACCCCTGTTCACGTGAACATTCCCCTTGTCATCCTGCCAGGGCACCCTGAAAATGATCGCCCTTTCGGGCTCGGTTATCCTGTCAAGCAGATTGGCATCCCGGTATATCTTGCTACGGTCAAGTACCGGCCTGAGCGATTCAAGAACCTCAGTCACAGACTGGAGGAATGCGGGCTGACCCGGGTTTTTTTCTTTCACAGTGTCTAAAGCTTTGTTTACTATTGGCATAAAGGCTCCTTTCTAAAATATCCTGTGTTCATCTCCTCATTTCTTTATAGAGATGAGAAAACGGCTTCAAATCCTGATACTCCATGACAGTGGACATGGCGAAATTCTCTGTTTCAAAACCCTGTTCACGGGCTGATGCCACCGGGTTGAGTCCTCCCGTTAGAATTATGCCTACCTTGTTTACATCCACTGGCACCTGACAGACGATCTCTCCTGTCTTGCCGATTGCAAGGACACCGCTTAATCCCACCTTGGCGAGCATCTCGATAATATCTTCGACATTCTCCCTGCACACCCCGGCAATTTCACGGAAATTAGCAAGTATTTTTCCTTCTTCCTTGAGCACCACATCCCTCACGGATGTCATCTTAGCACTGATGAATGCCTCTGACGGATCAAGCGATGTCCCTGAATAATGAATAAGCTCTATAAAACGGACAGGCTTTTCGTCCAGGATCTGAAGGATGCCTCCGAACCGTGAATCCATCGGGATGCCATGTTTCAGCAGCACCCCGTTAAACACGATGCTGCAAACCGTTGCAAAACCGATAAATCCTTCCGGCACATATATATCTCCCAGAAATTGACCGCTCTTAGCAACACACACAAGATCGCTTATGCACAGACCCTTGTCAAAGGCGTCCTTCATTGCATCCAACGCCTCGGTAAAGATCTTCTCAGGAAAAACAGAAACATTTACTGGGAGTTTACCGGCTTGACGAACAACATCAAAGGTTGTCTTATACGATAGGATCTCGATGCGGGAGATTGCATAACCGACCTTGTCGTGGACCCTCGCATTCCTGAGTTCCTCTGTCCCCTTATCCGTGATAACCCTGCCGTCGCGTCTGCCGACAAGCAATGTTAGGCCTTTCTGATCCATAAACTGCAGGTGATAGCGAACAGCCCTTTCGCTCAGAGAGACCCCGTAATCCTCCATACGTCTGGCGATCAGCCTGGCACCCATGGGGATACCAGCCTGGTTGAGTATTCTCAGTATTATAATACTCTTCCTCTCGATCTCTTCGTATGCAAACATGGCCTTCTCTTACTATAAGGTTATCGGCAACTGCTTTCCGTTTGAACTGGTGCATACATTGACTGTTATATTCTGTCAATTAAAAATATTTATTATGGGCCCAAATAATTTGTTTCTCGCTTCTTTCGCAGCAATATGTAACAATACGCTTCATACATCTACAAATGCTTCGATAAACGTTTTTTTTTAAATCATCAGGAAAAAAGGAGATCCAAATGAAGTATTCAAAGTGTTTCTGCATTATCCTCATTACACTCCTGCTACCTGCCATGTCTTATGCCATTGGTTTCGAGATTGCCGCAAACGCATGGTATCCTTCGTCACCAGGCGAGGTCTCGAACGACCCCATTTTTCCCAGAGACATCCTTGATATCAAAGATGACCTCGGATACGGAAAAGACTGGCGTGTTTCCGGAAGAGCGAAACTGGATATCCCTTTGCTCCCGAACATTTATCTGATGGCGACCCCCCTTGAATACGACGGTACGGGCATAAAAAACAGCATATTCAAATTCGGCGACATGTACTATGGCGCAGACAACTACTTCGACTCCAAACTCACACTGAACATGTATGATGTAGGATTATACTACGGCATACCGTTTCTGGAACTCGCCAGTGCCGGCATCTTCAATGTGGAACTGGGGCTGGACGCCCGAATCCTCGATGCCAGCATCGAGGTCAAACAGGGGATTGTTGTCGAATCCAAGAAGTTCAAGACTGCATATCCCCTTGTGTATGTCGGGGCAAGGGTATGCCCTATCAGCAAGCTGGCTGTTGAGGCAGAGGCACGTGGAGTTTCCTATTCCAATATCAACATTCTGAGCCTGATAGGCAGGATTAAAATCAGTCCCTTTGGTCCGCTATTCATTGCAGGCGGGTACCGTTATGAGAGTTTCGACATCAAGGTGAAAGATATCACCCTCGATGCTGCTTTCAAAGGACCTTTCGCAGAGGCAGGCATTCAGTTCTGATCGAATCTGAATTAAAGCCGGAGAATCACACACCCTGTGGGAGCGGCTCAAGCCGCTCCCACAATCTTGCATGAAAATTAAATGAACCCCCTCACAGCAAGGCGCCAAGGGCTCCATTTTATTGATCCCCCCCCTTACTTTTATCATCTCCCCAAGGGGAGATGAGTGAGATGTGACCCGCTGCAAGCAGCTTACGTGCCATCTGAATCACCTGAGCATTCAATTACTTTTTCTTCAGGATTCTCAGCAAAGGACTCTGCCATATCCCTGATCATGCCCATATGCCTGGCATAAACCGCATCATGAATATTGTTTTTGATAAATTCCGGTATCGGTATGGTACTCGTTATGTTCATGGCATAATAATAAACAGTCTTCTTGCCGTCTTCAAAAGGTTCCAGATATTCAAATCCGGCCATATCTTTTATAAGCCCGCCGGAAGGCAGGACACCTATACCCTTTTTGTTGAAAGAGGCTGTTTCTTCGGCAGACATGACATGCCATTTTCTCCATTTGCCGGTCCTGTCAAACTCCATGGCCAGTGTAAACTGGGCAGGAAAATCAGGGATGACGAATCTCCCCTCTAAAAGAATATCCCCTTTTTCCTGATCCGTACTTCCATGCCTGATCCTGTAATATTCGATATGTGTCAGAACCGAGCCAAGATTCTCGATATCCTCCAGTATGCCCCAGACCGTTTCAGGAGAAGCATCTATAAGCACTGCACCTGTGCGGTATGAAATCCCGTGGTCATCTTTGTAGTCAAGATATTGAATCCGGCCGGAGTTCAGAAGCATTATATCGATTGAATCACAAAGATTGCCGAATTCTCCCTTGAAGGGAAACAGGCTCATGGTCATAGCAATGCAAAGTGATGCGAAAATCATCTTCATCGAAACACTCTATACACGTTTTCCACACCGGATTGAACAGTCTAAATCGGGAAAGAAATAGAATTCCTGACAAATCCATATTGTATATTGAAAAACACCCGCTCTTTTACGTATAACAAACCCATGAACACTATCCGGGAGAATGTACTCAAGATACTTTCCACAATCCCGCAGGGTGTCCGGGTCGTCGCAGCGGCCAAGACCCGCAATGCCCAGGAGATACTTCAGACTATCGAAAGCGGCATAACCCTTATCGGGGAAAACTACCTTCAGGAGTCCCGGGAGGTTATCGAAGAGATAGGCGAGAGGGCTACATGGCATTTTCTCGGCCACATCCAGAAGAACAAAGTGAAGTATATCGTACCGATTTTTGACATGATAGAGACTGTCGATTCTGTTGAACTCGCTGAAATGATAGATAAGCATGCGGAAAAACACGGCAAGATCATGCCGATACTCATCGAGGTGAACTCTGCGGAAGAACCCCAGAAGGCAGGGGTTGTGCCCAGCAAGGCAAGGGCTCTCATTGAAAC
>OMKS01004546.1_pt1 | contig 10406 bp, 5 predicted proteins | sample 1674721 | NCBI WGS metagenome assembly OMKS01 (sample SAMN06264996, study PRJEB25208) | sediment metagenome | isolation source: hot spring sediment | place: USA: California | collected 2014-09-02 | reverse complement strand
GGGGTGGACGGTCAGGATCTGGTCGGAAAATACGCCTTCGGAGTCCTGGGCTGCGTGAACTCCTACCAGGACAACGTGCTCTGCGGTTACGGCAAGCATTGCCGTGCCTGTCGGCTGCTGAACGCCATTCAACAGGCCTTCGAGAGGGACCAGGGCTTCCGCGACGTGGAACACCGATTGCGGGTGCTGCGGGACGGTTCGCCCGAAGAGCTGGTACTGCTGGCCTCAGGCACCCTGTTTGAGGGGAAGGAGGGACGCCGTCTTCTGGTAGCCCTCCAGGACATCAGTAAGTTTAAAACGATCGAGCAGGAGCTGCGGGAATCCCGGGAGGCGGAAAAAACCGCCCACAAGTCCAAGTCGATGTTTCTCTCCATGATGAGCCACGAAATGCGAACTCCCCTGAACGCGGTACTCGGTTTCGGAGAGCTGCTCAAAATGGAGGGGCTCCCCGAATCCCGACATCGGGAGCTGCTCGACGACATGCTCAAGGCCGGACGACACCTGCTGGAGCTAATCAACGACAGTCTGGACCTGGCCAAAATAGAATCTGGAGAGTTCCAGGTGGAGGTCCAGAAGGTCGATATCCTGGGGGTGATCGAAGAGTCGCTGAGTCTGCTGCGGGGAAAGGCGAAAAAGAAGGGAATTCGGTTCGAGATAGATATTGAATCGGATGAGCCGCCGCTTGCCGCGGATCGCTGCCGACTGAAGCAGGTCCTGCTGAACCTGGTGGGCAACGCGGTGAAGTACAATCGTCCGGAGGGGAGAGTCCTTCTTCGCCTGGACCAAGCCCAGGAGTCGGGTCACCGGCGTATCCTGGTAGAGGACACCGGAGTGGGAATCCCCCCGGATCGGCTGCACGAGCTGTTCGAACCCTTCAAACGACTGGAGGCGGAGAAACTCAACATCGAGGGCAGTGGTATTGGTCTGAATTTGAGCAAGAGACTGATGGAGCGGATGAACGGCTCCATAGGCCTGGCCTATACATCAAAACAGGGCTCGGCTTTTTTTGTCGAGCTGCCGGTGTTTATCGAAAAGAAAACTGAAATGGAGATGGAAACGAAAACGGAGGAGAGGGATCGATGAAGATTTTCGGACGTTTGAAATTGGGGTACATTCTGATGCTGATTTTAGCCCTACCTATAGCGGGGCTTGTCTTTTTTGCCGGCAGCGGTCTGAGCGAGAGGGCATCTCGAGTCGCCGAGATGGAGAGGCTGAGGGAGCTCGCGGGCCTTTCGGTACGGATCAGCGAGCTGGTCCACGAGACACAAAAGGAGCGTGGAGCTACTTCTGGCTACCTCGGCAGTGGGGGACGGGACTTCCGACAGACCCTCGGCGAACAGCGCCGACTGACCGATCGGAGGCTGGAGGAGCTGAGGCGGGCCCTAGACGGTTTCGACCTCTCCGCGGAGGGCGGCACCATGGCGGTGAAAGTACGCAGCGCCATGGCGGCGCTGGAGGATCTGCAATCGCTCAGGTCGCGGGTAGACGATCTGTCCGCTGGGGCCAACGAGGCTATCGGATACTACACCGATATCGACACCGATTTTCTCGACGCCGTCGCGGCGCTGGGGAGCATCAGCGAGGAGGGAAGAATCGTGGGCGCCGCCTCGGCCTACGTCAGCTTCCTGCTGGCCAAGGAGCGGTCGGGGATCGAACGGGCGGTGCTCAGCAACACCTTCGCCGCCGACGGTTTCGCCGACGGGATGTATCGGCGTTTTATCTCCTTGCTCAGCGCCCAGGAGTCCTATCTGGATGTCTTCGCCAACTTCGCCACCGAGCAGCAGATGAGTTTCTACCGTCAGAAAATGAGCGCCCCGGAGGTCAACGAGGTGGCCCGTATGGAGGAGGTGGCGGCGAGCTCCGCCGAGAGCGGCGATTTCGGAGTGGATGCTTCCTACTGGTTCGATACCATGACCGCCAAGATCAACCTGCTGAAGGAGGTGGAGGACCATCTCTCCGCCGACCTGGAGGCCCTTTCGGACCAACTGCAATCCGCCGCCATGGGCGATCTGCTGCTCTTTCTGTCCATCACCGTGGGGGTGCTTCTGTTGACCGCCTTCATCAGCACCGTCGGAGCCCGGGAGATTCTCACTCAGTTGGGCGGCGAGCCCTCGGAGATGGAGAAAATCGCCCGGCGGGTCGCTCAGGGCGAGCTCAACATCGAGGAAGAGGGACGGAACGGAAAAAAGAAGATCACCGGCGTCTTTCAATCCCTTATGGATATGGTCGAATCGCTGCGGCAGAAGGCGGACGTGCTGGAGAAGATCGCCGGAAAGGACCTGCGGGTAGAGGTCGTGAAGGCGTCCGAGGGGGACCGGCTGGGCGACTCTATGCTGGAGATGAAGACCTCCCTCAATGAAATCCTCCTGCAGGTGGACGAGGCAGTGGACCAGGTCTCCAATGGCGCCGACCAGATCGCCCAGTCAAGCCAGGCTCTGGCCCAGGGGGCAACGGAACAGGCCAGCTCGCTGGAGGAGGTCTCCTCCAGCGTCAACGAGATCAACTCGCAGGCCAAGCAAAACGCGGACAACGCCGGAGAGGCCAACGGCATCGCCCGGTCGGTTTCCGAGTCTACCTCCGTGGGAGTCAAGCAGATGCAGGAGCTGCAGGAGGCGATGGGCGAGATAAACTCTTCTTCCGAGGAGATCCGCAAGGTGGTGAAAATCATCGACGACATCTCCTTCCAGATCAATCTCTTGGCCCTCAACGCCAACGTCGAGGCCGCCCGAGCGGGCAAGTACGGCAAGGGTTTCGCCGTGGTGGCCGATGAGGTACGGAACCTGGCGGTCAAAAGCGCCGAATCGGTGAAGGAGACCAACCGTATGGTCGAAGACACCCTCAAGGGTATCGGTCGGGGCAACGAGGCTGTGGAGAAGACCAACGCCCAGCTCCAGGAGATAGTCGAGGGGGTGGAGAAGGTCTCCACCTTCTTGGAGGAGATCGCCCACTCCAGCGGCGAACAGTCCCAGGCCATCGATCAGATAACCGACGCCCTGGAGCAGATCGACCAAGCCACCCAGGGCAATACCGCCAGCGCCGAGGAGAGCGCTTCGGCCTCGGAGGAGCTCTCCGGACAGGCTCAGGAGCTGCGCCGTATTGTCCAGCTCTTCGCTCTGGACCGCGCCGCGAACCGCCGGGAAGCGGAAGAGAGAATCGCCTTGGAGGACGGACGCGCGAACTGGTGAGGCGGCGACAAGTCGGCCTCCCGTGGAAGACTCGCTACAGCCCAGCTGGGGGGAAGGGCGGGAGGCTAGGCGATATTCGGGGTGATTTTTTTCCGCACTGTGTCACCGGAGGGAAGCCCCGGCGACTGCCGGCGTGGAAGGCTGATATAGAGGTGGGTTCCCTCCTCTTCGGAACTGGCGAAGGATATCTCTCCGCCGTGGACATCGACGATCAGCTTGGCCGAGTAGGTTCCCAGGCCCGTTCCGTGCTGTTTACCCGAGGTGATGTAGCGCTGGAAGAAGTTCGGCCGTATCTCTTCGGGGATGCTGCCCATGTTGTGGATGTCCATATTGACTCGGTCCTGCGCCCGCTCGACCTTGAGAGTGACTTGGACACTGCTGCCCCGGGGTGCGGCCTCTACTGCGTTTTTCAGCAGGTTGGACAACATACTCGCCAGCTTCAGCTCTTCGCCCTCGACGATGCTCTCTTGGCCTGAAATATCTGGGGGAAAAACGTAGTCCAGCGATAGCTCTTTCAAAGTCAACTGGGAGGCGAATTCGCCCCCGCAGTTCTTCGAGCACCTTGACGATATCGACGGGTTCCACCCTCAGGTGGTAGGTGCCGTCCTCCATCTGATACTGGTCGAGACTGTTGTCGATCATGTGGAGGATCTTGAAACCCGACTGTTCGATCATGCTCAGGAGTTCATCGCGACCTTCCTCAATGTCGCCGTTCAACAGCAGCTTAGCGGTACCGATGATGCCGTTCAAAGGTGACTTGAGATCGTGTCGCAGTATCTGATCGACCCGGTCCCGATTGCGGGTCATTTTTTCCAATTCCTCTTTCTGGGCCTTGATGATTCTCAATCGGTCGATACTGGTCTTGCGTAGGTAGATCTGGCGGATAATGTCCCGATACTCGTGGTAGCCGAGGAAGCTGACCATGGTGATGATGAGAAAAAAGATTCCGATCAGAGGAAACATCATCGAAAACCCAGCTTCGACGGCGAGTGTCCCCGCCGGAACGGAGTTGTAGAAGCGGAAGAACACAAAAGAGACGAAAATCGACGAGTTGGCGATCAAAGCCAACCTCGGTGGGAGAAAGAGAAAGAGATTCAGCAGGAAGATATCGAGGATAAGCTTCATGACGGTGGCCAGGTCCAGAGTCGATGAGGTGAGGCTGATGATCAGCAGGATCCAGGCAAAAATGGACAAGTGAACCTTACGGCGCTTTTTTTCATTTCCAAAAAAAAGAAAGGCGGCAATAACGGCGAAGGCGGTCACTCGAATGATGATAAGCACTTCGTGGATGTTGTCGAGGACCCTACCGGAGATGTGCATCTCGGTGATCAGCGAGTAGAGGGTACCAAGACCCAACAACAGGGGAATCAGAATAATAATCTTGAGCCTCTGGTAGTTGAGGCGGCTGATCTCGTCGAGGATGAAAAAACGTGTTCTCCGATCACCCAAGTTGCAGAAGTCGGTGGTGTCGGAAAAAAGACTACAATACAGTTTGTCGATCAAGTGGCGTGCTCCGTCTGCCGTTCGAAACAGTTATAGGGTTTAGGTAGAAAAAGCATATCCAATTCTTCGAATAAAGGCAAATCTGGGGGGGGAAAATTCAGTTAAATAGGCGTTAAAAAGGTGTCGTCCGTCACGGCATCGGATCTCTCAGCCTTCCTGCCGTCCGCAGGAGACATCGATAAAAAGACCCGCGGGGTTGACCGGACGCTACGACGGCAGCGCCGCCGCCAGGAGTTCCCGGGTATACTCATGCTTCGGGGCGGAGAAGATCTCCGACGCCGGGCCTTGCTCGACGATTCGGCCATCCTTCATGATGGCCAGCTCGTGAGCCAAACTCCGGACTATCTGCAGATCGTGGCTGATGAAGAGGTAGGTCAGGCCGTGTCGCTGCTGCAGGTCCTTCAAGAGCTGTACCACCTGGAACTGAATCGAGCGGTCCAGCGAAGAGGTCGGTTCGTCGAGGACGATAAAGTCCGGTTTGAGAACCAGGGCGCGGGCCAGGGCGATTCGCTGTCTTTGACCTCCGGAGAACTCGTGGGGGAAGCGGTGCCGGCTCTCCGGATCGAGTCCCACCTCCTCCATCGCCGCGACGATCAGCTCCTCGCGCTTCTCTTTCTCCGCGATCTGGTGAACCTCCAGCCCCTCACCGATGATCCGCTCTACCGAGAGCCGCGGGCTGAGGCTCCCGTAGGGGTCTTGGAAAATCACCTGCATGGATCGTCTCAGGGGGCGTAACTCCCGATCGCCGAGACGCTGGAGCTGATAATTCCCGAAGAGGATCTCCCCCCGGCTCTTTTCAAGTCGCAGCAGCGCCTTGCCCAGGGTGGTTTTGCCGCTGCCGCTCTCGCCCACCAGGGCGGTGGTCCGTCCCCGATGGATTTCGAGACTCACACCGTCCACCGCCTTCACGTAGTCTTTGATTCGGCGGAGGATCCCCCTCTGAATCGGAAACCACACCTTCAGATTATCCACCCGCAGCAGCGGTGCTTCGGTCACCCGTGAAACCTCCGGCGGCTCCCCGGGGGCCGACTCGATCAGCAGTCGGGTGTAGTCTTGCCGGGGATTGTTGAATATCGCCTTGGTGGCGGCGGTCTCGATGATTTCGCCGTCCCGCATTACCGCGACCCGATCGGCGATCCGGCGGACGATCGATAGATCGTGGGTGATGAACAGCAGCGCCATTCCCAGCTCTTTTTTGAGCTGGGCCAGGAGTTCGAGAATCTGCGCCTGGATGGTCACGTCGAGGCTAGTGGTCGGCTCGTCGGCAATCAGCAGGCTGGGCTGGTTGATCAGGGCCATGGCGATCATCACCCGCTGCCGCTCGCCCCCCGAGAGTTGGTGGGGGAAGGCGTGCAGTCGCTTGTGAGGATCCCGGATGCCCACTCGGTCCAGCCACTCCAGCACCTGGAGACGAGATTTTTCCGGTAGGAGACCGTGGTGGATGAGCAGGGTCTCGGAGATCTGTTTTTCGATGTTGTGCAGGGGGTTCAGGGAGCTCATGGGCTCTTGGAAGATCATTCCGATCTCCTTGCCTCTGATGTGCAGCAGCCTATCCTCCGGGGCGTGCAGCAGGTCGAGGGGCGGCTCCTGTGACGTGTTTTCCGGGCTCGCGGTGTGACCGCCGTCGCCGGTCTGGACTGTGGGGGAGTAGAGAATGCGGCCCCGGGGATAGCTCACGCCGTGGCTTGGCAGGAGGCGCAGGACCGAGGCGGCGGTCACGGTTTTGCCCGAGCCGCTCTCTCCCACCAGGGCCAGAGTTTCGTGGGGAAAAATGTCCAGGTCCACCCCGTGGACGACGCTCTTCTCGGTCTCCTCCCGACGGAAGGCGATCTCCAGGTCTTGGATAGACAAAAGCGGTGAGACGGCGCCACGGCGGGTGCTCGAGGAGCTCAGATTATCGCTCATTGGGCCCTCCGGGGATCGAAGGCGTCGCGGACCGCCTCGCCGATGAAGACCAACAGGGCCAGCATCGAGGCCAGCACCACAAAGGCGGAGATGCCCAGCCAGGGAGCCTGGAGGTTGGCCTTGCCCTGGGCCAGCAGCTCGCCGAGGCTGGGCGAGCCCACGGGCAGCCCGAATCCCAGAAAGTCCAGGGAGGTGAGGGTGGTCACCGAGCCGCCGAGGATGAAGGGCATGAAGGTCAAGGTGGCCACCATCGCGTTGGGCAGGATGTGGCGGAACATGATCTTTCGGTCCCGCAGCCCCAGTGCCCTGGCCGCCAGCACGTACTCGAAGTTTCTCCCCCGTAGAAACTCCGCCCGTACCACTCCCACCAGGCTCATCCAAGAGAAGAGCAGGGTGATCCCCAAAAGCCACCAGAAGTTGGGCTGTACCACGCTGGCCAGGATGATCAGCAGAAAGAGGGTAGGCATCCCCGACCAGACTTCGATGAACCTCTGTCCGAGGATGTCGATCCGGCCTCCGTAGTAGCCCATCACCGCTCCGACGGCGACACCCACCACCGATGAGAAGAGAGTGAGGGTCAGGCCGAAGAGCACGGAGATACGAAAGCCGTAGATGAGTCTGGCCAGTACGTCCCGCCCCTTGTCGTCGGTCCCCAGCAGATTCTCCCAGGTCGGCGGAGAGGGGGCGGGGCTCGGCAGGTCGTAGATGATGGTCTTGTAGCTGTAGGGAATCGGCGGCCAGAGGATCCACCCATCGGCCTCGATGAGTTCGGTGACGTAGGGGTCTCGATAGTCCGCGGCCATTTCGAACTCTCCACCGAAGGCGGTCTCCGGATACTCTTTAATAATGGGAAAAAAGAGTTGCCCCCGGTGGGAGATCAACAGCGGCTGGTCGTTGGCCAGAAGCTCGGCGAAGAGGCTCAGCACGAAGAGGGTGAGAAAAATCCAGAACGAGAGGTAGCCCCGGGTGTTTTTTCGAAACTGTCTCAAGCGTTGGCGCAGTAGTAGGTTCATCATCGAGCTCCTAGGTCCTTCGTGACTCGAAATCGATCCGCGGGTCCACCACCGTGTAGGTAATGTCGCTGATCAGATTCAACAGCAGACCCAGCAGGGTGAAGATATAGAGGGTGCCGAACATCACCGGGTAGTCCCGCTGCATGGTCGCTTCGAAACCGAGCAATCCCAGACCTTCCAGAGAGAAAATCACCTCGATCAGCAGGGAGCCGGTGAAAAACATGCTGATGAAGGCCGCGGGAAAGCCGGCGATGATCAGCAGCATGGCATTTCGAAAGACGTGCCGCCACAGAATCCTCTTTTCAGTACAGCCCTTCGCCCGGGCGGTGATCACGTACTGCTTGTTGATCTCGTCGAGGAAGGCGTTCTTGGTCAGCATAGTCAGGGTGGCGAAACCTCCGATGACCATAGCCAGGACGGGCAGGGCCAGGTGGTGAAAGTAGTCGACTATTTTTTCGAAAAAACTGAGTTCGGCGAAGTTGTCCGAAGTCAGCCCTCGCAGGGGAAACCAGTCCAGGTAGGTCCCCCCGGCGAAAAGGATGATCAGCACTATGGCGAACAAAAAGGTGGGAATAGCGTTGCCCAGAATGATAGCCGTGCTGGTCCAGGTGTCGAAACGGGTGCCGTTGCGGACGGCCTTCTTTATCCCCAGAGGGATGGATATCATATAGATGATCAACGTGCTCCAGAGCCCCAGGGAGATGGAGACGGGCATCCGGTCGACGATCAGTCCGACCACCGAGCGTCCGCGAAACAGGCTCTCCCCGAAGTCGAACAGCGCGTAGTCTCGGAGCATCTCCACGTAGCGAATGTGCAGGGGCTTGTCAAAGCCGAAGCGTCGCTTGATCTCCTCTATCTCCTCGGGGTTCAAACCTCGGGCTCCACGATAGCCGCCGCCCGAGTCCTGCTCCTCTGCGTGACCACCGTCGTCGACCTCCCTCGCCCCCTGTCCGGAGATTCTCTCCATGATCATGTTGCCGCGAATGCCACTCATCTCGGCGATGATTTGGTCCACCGGGCCGCCCGGGGCTATCTGGACGATGAAAAAATTGATCGTGATGATCGCGATCAGGGTGGGTACGATGAGCAGCAGTCGCCGGAGAATGTAGTTGGCCATAGTGGTCAGCGCAAGTTACCAGGCAGCCGGCCCTGTTTCGACCGGTCGAACCACCAGGTGTCCAAGCCGAGGCTGTATTTCGGTCTGGTCTCGGGCCGAGAAAACTTGTCCCAGTAGGCGATTCGGAACTTCGCGATGTGCCACTGGGGAATGACGTAGTGATTCCAGGTGAGCACCCGATCCAGGGCTCGTCCCCAATGCAGCAGGGCCTCCTCGTCCTCCTGGTGTTCGACGATGCCTTCGACGAGGTAGTCCACCGCCGGGTCTTGTACTCCCGCGGTGTTGTAGGTGGAATCGATGAAATCGCCGTGCCAGATGATCTGCAAGTCCGAGCTGGGGTAGGGGTTGGCGCTGTAGCCGCCACTGATCAAGTCGAAGTCCCGCTCCCGGAGACGGTTGGTGAATTGGGTGGTGTCCACCACCCTGATGTTCATTGTTATGCCCAATCGTTCCAGGTTTTGCTGAAAGGGGACGGCCACCCGTTCCATGGAGGTGCTGTAGAGCAGCAGCTCGAACTCCATAGGCTCACCGGTGCGGGTGTTTACCATGCGCCGATTTTTGATCTCCCAGCCGGCCTCACGAAACAGTGACAAGGCCTCGCGCATCTGGGGTCGGATGTTGCCCGAGCCGTCGGTGCGGGGCGGCTGAAACTCCTGGTCGAAGACCTCTGGGGGGACCCGCGAGCGGATCGGCTGCAGAATACGCCGTTCTTCGGCGCTGGGCAGCCCTTGGGCTTCGTACTTGGTGTTTTGAAAGTAGCTGCGGGTCCTACGGTACTGGTCGTAGAAGAGATTCTTGTTCATCCATTCAAAATCAAGGGCGTAGCTGATAGCCCGACGGACCCGCCGATCTTGGAACATCGGACGCTGTATGTTGAAGACGAAGGCCTGCATCGGCTGGGGTATGTCGTGGGGGATCTCCTCTTTGACGATGTAGCCCTTATTGAAGTTTTCACCCGTGTAGAGGGTAGCCCAGTTTTTGGCGATGTTCTCCTGGTAGTAGTCGTACTCCCCGGCCTTGAAAGCCTCGAAGGCGACGTTTTCGTCGCGATAGTAGTCGTATCGGACGAAGTCGAAGTTCAACCGTCCCCGGTTGACCGCCAGGTCACGAGCCCAGTAGTCCTCCAGGCGCTGGTAGACCAGGTAGCGTCCGATACGAAAGTCGGAGATGGTGTAGGGTCCCGATCCCATGGGCACCTCGGTCAGGGGTTCGCTGAAATCGCGGCCCTCCCAGTAGTGCTGGGGCAGCACGGTGTTGCCGGCGATGGCCATGATCAGCTCCTTGGAGGGGGAGGAGAGGCTGTATTTGACCCGGTGGCGGTCGAGAGCCTCTACCGTTTCGACGCCGCTGAAGTAGCGCCTGAATTGGGGGACTCCTTTTTCCATAAAGGTATTGAATGAAAAAATCACGTCCTCCGCTTCAATGGGCTGGCCGTCTTGGAAGCGAGCTTCCGGATTCAGGTGGAAAATCACCCAACGGTAGTCGTCGGGGTACTCCACCTTTTCAGCGATCAAGGGGTAGAGCACGTCGATCTCATCCTCCGAGGGAGCCATCAGCGTGTCGTAGAGGCGGGTGCTGCCGGTGGCGGCCACTCCGCGCAACGCGTAGCGGTGGAAGTTGTCGTAGGTACCGATACTGTGCAGGCGGAGGGTACCCCCCTGGGGAGCATCGGGATTGGCATAC
>OMKS01004544.1_pt1 | contig 10409 bp, 9 predicted proteins | sample 1674721 | NCBI WGS metagenome assembly OMKS01 (sample SAMN06264996, study PRJEB25208) | sediment metagenome | isolation source: hot spring sediment | place: USA: California | collected 2014-09-02 | reverse complement strand
GTGGAGACCTGCATTGCGCTCGCCCTCTCGCGCAAGTTCGAAGAAATCTTGCCGAACCTCGACCGCATTCGATACGGCAACCGTGCGCCGAGTTTTTCCGCGAGAAGACACTTCGTCTCGGCCGATTGGATTCCCGGGAACGAAAAAATTCTTCGCCCGATGAATTTAATCGCCGACACGGTTTGCGAGAAAGAAATTGACCGCGTGAATTTTTTCAGAAAGAAGCGGAAGCCTTTCCCGAGAGGTCTCAAGCTCGAACCATTGGAACTGGCGAGACTGCGATATGTATCGACGGGGCATTTCGCCGAGATTGTCCCAAAGCTACCGCGCATCTCGGTGGTGCTTTTCGTGGGCGGCGTTTCTGGGACTGTGGTCTCGCACATGGGGTTTGCGATAAACGACGGCGGCATAGTGTTCCGGCACGCAAGCTCGCGCCACCGCATGGTTCTCGATGTCGATGCGATGGAATATTTCTCGACGCGACCGAGCCTCGACGGCGCGGCGTTCCTCGAATTACTTTGACCACGCCTGCATCCCCACCACCTCGAAAAAAGCCGTTGCATTTTGGCGAATTCCAGCGTATAGATATAACATGACTCGCGAAAAGACACTCAAAGAACTCGAGGAGCTTGCCGAAAAAATCGGCATCACCATCCGATATGAGAACATGGGGACTCTCTCCGGCGGCCTCTGCAGAATCCAAGACGGCGAGGTGATACTCATCAATAAGTTCCTCTCGCCTGCGTCGAAAATTGAGCTTTTGGCGAAGGAACTTTCGCTCGAAGCCGACAAGCTCGAGGCGGTGTTTGTCCTTCCGGAACTTCGGGAGCTACTCGGGCTATCGTGAGGAGACGGGTTTTTCATCCGGCGCCCCTTCTCTGGACATTTCTGGCTGTTGCCCTCGGGATTGCGCTCTCGGCGCATTTCGGCGGAAATCTGTGGGGTTTTCTCGCGTCGTTCGTCGTATTTGGGGCAGGTTCGCTTGTAGTCGCGCGCTCCGAGCGGCCATCGGGCGCGGGAACTTTCGCCGTTCTTCTGTTTATTCTCTCCGCAATTTCATTCGGCGGATTTCGATACACCACAACGAGGCTCGTTGCGCCAAACGATATCAGCCGACTGGCGGGCAGGGAGGTTCGCGTTTTCGGGCGCGTGGCCGATGAGGTGCAAATTTCCGGCGACCGCCAGAGGTTCGACTTCGCCGTTGATTCCGCGCTCGTGGAGGGCAAGATGTTCTCGGCGGAGGGCAGGGCGAGGATTTACCTCTACAACGCCATTCCTGTGGTTTTCGGCGATGGACTGTCCATCAAGTGCAAACTCGAAAGGCCGCGATCATCTACAAATCCCGAGGCGTTCGACTATCGCAAGTCGCTGGAGCTTAAAGGCATAAGAGTCGTCGCCTTCGTTCGCGGTGAGGGCAATGTCGAGCGAATTGCCGAGCGGAAATTGCCCGTGTATGCGAGAGTTGTTCAGGGCATCTGTGCGCATGTCGAGCGGACGATTTCCCTTGCCCTCTATGGTGAACCGGCGGAACTACTCCGAGGGCTTTTACTTGGCAAAGGCCCCGAGCTTCCGAGAAGCGTCCGGGCGGCGTTCGAAGACTCCGGCACTGTGCACATTCTCGCGGTGAGCGGCCTCCATGTGGGAATAATCGCCGCAGTGCTGTGGTTTCTCCTCGCAACGACGTTTCGCGCGCCAAAACCCCTCTCTGCAATCCTTTGCATCCTCGCGCTGGCAGTGTATGTCGGCGTGGTTGGCGGGAGGCCGTCGGTGCTTCGCGCTTCGCTGATGTTCTCGATAATCCTATTCGCGCAGGTTTTGAAGCGCCCGCCGAATCTTCTCAACTCGATAGGCACCGCGGGCTTCGTGCTTCTTTTGATAAACCCCCGATGGCTCTTCGATGTGGGATTTCAGCTCAGCTTCGGCGCGACGCTGGGAATCGCCTATCTTCTGCCGTTCTTCGATGAATGGTTGCCCTCGCGGAAACTCGGCGGGAAATTCGTGCGGAAATATATCGTGGGCGCTCTGGCCGTCTCGATTTGCGCTACAATCGGGACAGCACCGCTGGTCGCGCTTCACTTCAACCGATTGCAGACTATCGCCCCGATAGCGAACATCTTCATTGTGCCGTTCGTCGGGCTGATTATCGGCTATGGAATGCTCGCTTCGGTGCTCTCGATATTCTGGCAAACCGGCGCGGTATGGACGCTATCGACAAATCGTCTTCTGCTCGAATACATCCTGTTTTCCGCGAGATTTTTTGCGGGCACGCCGATTTCATATCTTCCGTTCGCCAAGCCGAACATCATCGGAATTGTCGCTTTCTATGCCATCGCCGTTGGCCTGCCGCTTTTGATTTCCAAGCGCCTCAAGGGGTTTATCGCATTCGTGGTCTTCATCGGGGGAATTATTCTCGCAACCTTCGGAATGCACGCGGCATCACAGGGCACGAGGCCGGCGGATTTGCGCGTGGTGTTCTTCGATGTCGGCCAAGGCGACTGCGCCCTCGCCGAGTTCCGAGACGGCAGGCTCATGCTCATCGATGGCGGCCCGCAACGCAATGCCTCGTTCGCCGTGGCGCCGTTCCTCAAAGCCCGCGGCGTGGAGCACATCGATGCGGTCGTCCTCTCCCATCCGCACTCCGACCACCTCGGCGGCCTCGTGGATTTGATGGAGAACTTTGAGTTCGGCGCGGTCTATGTTCCGCATATCACGCGAAACTCCCAGCTCTACGGCCGCTTCCTCGATGCCGTCGATTCGCTCGGCATTCCGATGGAGACTGTTTCGGCGGGCGGCTATATCACGAGCTTCCCCGAGGCGGTCTTCCTCTGGCCGGACACGACTGCGGTGTCGCCCGCAGGCTCGCTGTTGACCACCGTGAACGAAGGCTCTATCGTTTTCACAATTTCTCGCAGTGAAGTGGAATTCCTCTTCACCGGCGATATCGGCTTTCCGACGGAATCCGCGGTCGAGAGCTGGCCGGACATCGATGTGCTCAAAGTCGCGCACCACGGAAGCCGATACAGCACCAGCGACGCCTTCCTTGCGCAGACTGCGCCGTTGGTGTCTGTGATTTGCGTGGGCGAGAAAAATCGATTCGGCCATCCCACGGCTGACGCCATGTCGAGAATCGAGGCAGTCGGCTCAAAAATTCTTCGGACGGACATTTCCGGCGCGATAACCGTCGATGTCCGCGCCGATTCGTTTTTCGTGAAAGCGTTCGACGGCACGGAATATCGCTTCTCCGGCACGGATCGCCCCACTGCGCCCGGCACTCGATGACAACTCGGCGCTATCGCCCTCCGGTTAAACGCTCGACCATCCAATTCACCGCATTCGCAATCCCGTCCTCGGCGGTGATGAGCGACTGATAGTGTCTCGCTGTTTCGCGGTATTTGCTATTTGACAGAACTTCGGAAATCGATTTTGCAAAACTCGCATGCGAAAATCTCTTCCATGATAGCGGCTTTGGGGCGAGGCCGAGCCGATACAACCTATCCGCCCAGAGAAATTGATCTACGACGAAAGGCACGGCGACCGACGGCGTCCCCGCGCGAATCGCCCCTGCCGTAGTCCCCGCGCCCGCGTGATGCACCACCGCGGACATTCTCGGGAAAAGCCAGTCGTGTGGGACATAATCGCAAAAGTGAATGTTCTCGTCGCTCTCGAAATCGCCCGCAAAGCCCCATCCACGCGAGATTACAGCGCGAATGCCCTCGGCCTTGATAACGCTCGACAAACTTCGAAAAAGTCGCTCAGGCTCGGCGATATTCATGCTCCCAAAGCCGATATAAATCACTTCACCATCGCGATTTACAAATTCGGCAACCTCATCTTGGGGCGCGGAATTGTCGTCGAGAAACCAATATCCCGCGATATGCACCCAGTCGCCCCATTCGCGCGGGCGCGGAAAGACATGCTCGCTGAATCCATACACCATGGGCATTTTCGCCAGTTTACCGTCCCAAATTCTGTGACTTCCGGACTCCGGCGGAAGGCCGAGCACGCTCGCTCGCGCATTATTGACCGCCTTGCGGAAAATTTGCCACGAGACCGCCGAAACCGCCTCGTAGCTCATGCGGTTGAAAAGCCCGCCCATGGTGATTTTGCCGAACATCGGCGAGAGCGGCGACATTATTTGCCGTGTTGGCGTATATGGTTGTAGAGAAACACCTATTGCTGGCACTCCGAGTTTCTCCGCGATGTGCGATGCCGAAATTCCGCCTATCGCGCCGAAAAGCACCGCGTCCATGTCCTCGCAGGCGGCCAGCGTGTCGCGGAAAAGCTCCTCGGTGAGCGGGAGAACCTGCCTTTTCACCTCGCGGAAAAACGAGAACGGGCGATTGCCCCTATGCGCGAGGTCGCGCCCGCCGATGATTTCCAACATCTTGCGGACATCGCAGTTCAGCGGCTTGAACCCGACGCCGTTGCCCTCGACAAACTCGCGGAAACTCGCATCCGTAACGACGAACGCCTCGTGCCCCGCACGCTTAAAGCCTTGCGCAAGTGCAACATAGGGCCGCACATCGCCGTGCGTCCCGAATGTGATGATGGGAAATCTCAACTATACCTCCGTTCGCGCCCGCGAGGTTGCGCCCTATCCCGATGCCATACACAACTCCACCATTCGCCAAATTTTTTTCAAAAAACGGCGCATTTCTCTCCGGTTTTCTATACAATTTCCATGCCTCGATATTATTTAAAGATTATTTTTTAGCAATAAGACGAGCGAAATCACCCAAATTCATCGCATCTCCGGAGGATTGGCACGGGGGTTGTGAAGAAAGGGGAAGGGATTTTTGCGTGCGCAATATCGTGAGATAAAAGCCATAGCGCGCGTAGCAAAAATCGTGACAATCCGCCGGAAGGAGCGAAAAGTCCGAGATGACGATAGCTATTGGACATAGAGGGGCGATGGGACACGAGCTGGAGAACTCAATGGCCTCATTCAAAAAGGCCGTCCAGCTGGGCGTCGAGATGATTGAGTTCGATGTCCGCCTCACAGCCGACCGAATCCCCATAGTCTTCCACGACTACTTCACCCGAAGGCTCACGGGCAAGCAAGGGCTTATATCGAGGATTACACTCGACAGAATCCCAAAATTCCCTCTGAATAACGGGGAAAAAGTCCCCACGCTCGATGAGGTCTGCGAGTTCATATCCAGTGCTCGCGTTCAGGCATACATCGAGGTCAAAGTTCGCGACCGAAGGGGAATAATTATCAGCAAAGCCCTCGAACACTTCCCCCCCGAACAGTTCTACATCGGCTCATTCGACCGAACATACCTCGCAAACATTGAGCGCCACTACCCCGAAGTCCGCACAATCGCCATCACATTCCGCAAAGGGAAAGAGCTTGCGAGGTTCATCGAGACAGGCGAGGAGGACTGCTTCTCCGTTCAACACCGCTCGATTACGCCCGAAATTGTCGAAATAGTCCGCCGAAGAGACAAAAAGATCTTCGCATGGACCGCCAACAAGCCCGAGGACATCGCCCGCGTAAAATCCCTCGGCATCGACGGCATAGTTTCCGACTTCCCCGAAAGAATAAAGTGAACTCGGATAATCTTACATCCCTCCGCCGGACGGCCTTCGCCGGCATAATCATCGCGATGGCGATAGCCCTCGGATACGCCCTCGCATCCGTCCCAAATATCGAGATGGTGACTTTCACGCTCGCCCTCGGCGGCGCGGTGTTGGGCTACTCGCGCGGCGCGGTGGTCGGCGCGATGGGATTCGCGCTCTACTCGGCGCTCTCGCCCTATGGAATAGCGCCTCCGCCGCTGTTCATCGCACAGACTTTGGGCGGCGCGGCTATAGGCATCGGGGGCGCGGGGCTCGGCGCGATTTTCCATCGAATAAAATCCCCGCCAATCCGCGTGGCATGTTCCGCCGGCATAGGCCTTCTCGTGACACTGCTTTACGACATCTTAACGAACATCGGAAGCTTCATCGTTGCCTCGACAAAAGACACGCTCGGCGCGTTCATTATTGGGGGATTGGCATTCTCTTTGGTGCATATAGTTTGGAACGGTGCGATTTTCGCGATGCTATTCCCCGCGATTTTCCGCGTGGCTGGCAGGTCTATTTTTTCTCTTCGCCCAAAACCTCGCCGGAAAGCATTTCAATAAGCCTGTCGGCGTATTCTTTCGGGTGAAATTTTTCCTCGGCGAATTTCCTCGCTTTCATCCCCATCGCGGCGCAATTTTGCGGCGAATTCCATAGATATAGGGCTTTTTCCGCCAACGAATCGACTTGCCCCGGCGCGAACAACTCACCCGTCTCGCCCGGAATGACCATCTCCGGAATGCCTCCGATGTTCGCGCCGAGAACGGGAACACCCATCGCGAAAGATTCCTGCACCGAGAGCGGAAAATTTTCCCAGCAGATGCTCGGCGCAACGGTAAATCTCGCTCCGGCGACAACTTTCACAAGCTCATTCGGCTCGACAAAGCCCAAAAACTCTATATTCGGGCGGTCGAATTCTTCTCTGAGCTTGCTTTCGAGCGGGCCGGTGCCTGCAACTTTTAGAATCGCATCCCGCGGCATGCTTTCCCACGCCGCCAGGAGAAGCTCGACGCCTTTCTCCTGCGAGAGCCTTCCGAAATATAGAGCATAATTGCCAATGGAACCGTCATGTGTCATCTCGGGCAGTTCGACGAAATTGGGAATTATCGCGAATTTTTCTTTGTCAAAGCCCGCCTCGGCAAACTTTCCCGCGAGAAACCTGCTGGGCGATATAAAACCGTCGATTTTCTTGTGAACACCCCCCAATCTATGCGCCCAAGACTCGATTGCCGCCATCGCGCTGGCAGTGAACGACCCCTTCTTGCACCGCTTAATCGGCGCGTTGAAAAACCTCAGCCCGCCTTTGAGGCAAACTGTGCAGAGTTTGCCACTATTGTTGTCAATAAAATTCGTATTGGGACATAACAGCGAAAAGTCATGAAGTGTCCAGAAGATAGGGATATTGGCCTCGCGAATTGGTGCGATTACCGATGGGGTAATGTGGTGCATTATATTGTGAAAATTAACGGCATCGAACGGCCCTAATTCGCGCAGAAGACAACGCATCCCCTCGCGCGCTTCCCTCGAAGAAATCGATGTCCGCAGAACTTTAACCGCACTGCCCAGCCCGCCGCGCTTCAGCAGTTCGGGATAGTCGATATATGGCGGCCAAAACTCCGAAGTGTCCGGGCATGGCAGTGATTGCGGGTGGTTCATCGCAAAGTGAAAAACCGTATGTCCTTGCGCGCGAAGAAGTTCCGCAAGCCGAAGCACGAAAATCGATGCCCCCCCGCGCGGATAGTGAAAAGTATTTACGAGCAGGATTCGCATCGCCGTCTCTGCCAGTTCAACGCCGTCGCCACGATGGTTTCAAGGTCGGAGAATCGGGGATTCCAAGCGAGAATATGTTGCGCCATCAACGAGTCGGCCACCGAGACAGCCGGGTCGCCCGACCTGCGAGGCCGAAGCTCGACATTGAATTTATCTCCCCATTGCTTCTCCACCTCGCGAATGACCTCGAAAACGGTAAACCCCTTCCCCGTGCCGAGATTCAGCGTCATCGAGTTGCCGCCCTCCAAAAGCCTCTCCGCCGCCGCGATATGCGCACTTGCGAGGTCGGATACATGGATGAAATCCCGAAGGCCGGTGCCGTCTTTCGTGGGATAATCGTTCCCGAATACCGGCAGGACATCGCGCTTTCCAAGCGCGGTATCGATGCAAGCCTCCAGAAGTTGCGGATGCGACGGCAAAAGCATTCCAATCCTGCCCTCAGGGTCGGCGCCGACCGCATTGAAATAACGAAGATTGGCGAATTTCAATCTGTGGGCGATTGCCTCTTCCTCTATCATCCACTCGCAGGCGAGTTTCGTCCGGCCATAGGGGTTGAGCGGTGCAAGCGGATGATCCTCGGAAATCGGTATCTTCACCGGCTCGCCATAGACCGCACAACTCGAACTGAACACCAGCACATTCGGCCCAAAGCGGGACATGGAGTCGAGGAGATTGCGTGTGCCTAACACATTATTCCGCCAATACTTCGAAGGATTCTCGAACGATTCGCCGACGAAGTTTTTTGCGGCAAAGTGTATCACCGCGTCAAAAGCGCCGTCTTCGAGAACATCGTCGAGCACAGATTGGTCGAGCAAATCGCCGACAATCAGCTCGCCCTGCGTCACCAATTCGCGGAAACCCGTCGATAGGTCATCGAAAACTAAGGTCTCGTGGCCGGCCTCGGCAAGGGCGAGGTTTGTGTGAGAGCCAATGTATCCGGCGCCGCCGGTGAGTAGAAACTTTGCCATTGCAATCTTTCCGATATAGTGAGTGTCTATATGATGTTCAACTCCGTGCCCACCGCGCGGAAAATTTCAATCGCATGGGCGAGGTCTTCGCGCGTGTGCGTCGCCATGAAACTTACGCGAATCAGGCAGTCTCCGGGCGGCGTCGCCGGGGGGACTACCGGATTGACGAAAACCCCCCTGTCCTCGAGCATTTTGGACATCATAAACGCCGTCTGCATGTCGCCCACATGAAGCGGGACGATTGGCGTCTCGGCGCTTCCGGTGTCGAAGCCCATCGCGCTGAAACTCTCGAGCATGAAGCGCGTGTTCTCCCAGAGCCTCTCCCTGCGCTCCGGCTCCCTCTTGATGATTTCGAGAGCGGCCATTGCGGCTGAAACATTCGCGGGCGAGGGCGACGCCGAGAAGATAAGCGCGCGACTCTTATGCTTGAGAAACTCGATTGTCTCGCGGCCAGCGGCGAGGAAGCCCCCCAGCGAAGCGAGCGATTTGCTGAAAGTCCCCATAGTCATGGTGACTTTGTCCCCAAGGCCGAAATGCGCCGCCGTGCCCTCCCCGTTCGGGCCGAGAACGCCTATCGCGTGGGCATCATCGACGAAGACCTCCGCACCGAATTTCTCTGCAAGCTCGCAAATCTCGGGGAGCTTGGCGATGTCGCCCTCCATAGAGAATATGCCGTCAACGACGATGAGCTTGCCGCGCCCCTCGGGGATTTGCGCGAGCTTGGCCTCGAGGTCTGCCATGTCGTTATGCTCGAAACGGACGGCCTTGCCGAACGATAGGCGCGCACCGTCGTATATGCTCGCGTGGTCGAATTTGTCGGTAATCACAAAATCGTTTCGGCCCACGAGCGCGGAGATTGTGCCGATGTTGGTCTGGAATCCCGTGGAGAAGACAAGCGCGGACTCCGTTCCCATGAACTCGGCGAGCTTTTCCTCGAGTTCCCGATGAATTTTCAGCGTGCCGTTGAGAAATCTGCTTCCGGCGCAACCGGTGCCGAGCTTTCGAGTCGCCTCAACCGCCGCCTCGATGACCTCCGGATGGTTCGTCAGCCCCATGTATGAGTTCGAGCCGAGCATGAGCACGCGTTTGCCGCCCTCGAGCGTCACCCATGTATCCTGCTCGGAGTCTATCTCGCGGAAATAGGGGTAGAGGCCGGCTTTCTTGACGGCCTCGGCATCGCGAAAATTCTTACACTTGTCGAGAATGCTCAAAAGCGCTCCTTGCTTGAATATGTTCCAAGGCTCAAAACTCGAAACCCGCGAAAAGCCTCAGCGACAGGGCAATATACTCACTCTTGTATCGATAAATCCCCGTGTCGTGGGGGACTGTCGGGTCGTCGGCGTTCCTGCCGATAATCGGGACATCATCCTGCGACACGCCGAAATACACCACCGACGGCTGAACCCCCACTCGCAAGTTCTCGCCGACTTTGATACCGACCGCGCCGGTCATGCCGATTCCCGCGCCGGTGCCGTCGCCGTCGAAGTCGATAAGGTGTCGCTCGCCCGGTTCCATCATCTCGATGGTTCCCTGCGCCTGCACTCGGCCAATCAAGAACTGAGGCCCAAATGAGAGCACGAGAAAATCGCCCACGTGATAATGAGCGACAACTCCTACGCCGCCCCAATATGCAAGCCCCTCAGAAAGAACGCCCTCCTCGGGGAAATTCACCATATTGCCCTCGATTCGCCACTTGAATACGGCAGGCCCGGGGAATTCCACCGCCGCGCCGAACTCGTGCACGGGAAAGTGATCGACATGGTCGAACCAGTCGCCGGAGAGTGGCAGTGAGGGCGAGTAGTGGACGAACACACCGACATTCGCCATAGCCGAGACTGCGACAAGCGAAGCTAACGCTATCGCCCGCAACATTGCTTGTATTTCTTGCCGCTTCCGCATGGGCATGGGTCGTTCCTTCCTACTCTCTCGCTCTTGACGACGGGTGCTTTCGGCCTGCCTCTTTGCGGCGGGGGGATAGGCTGTCCTGCGCCTTGTCCGCCACCGACGGCGTATCCGTCTTTGGTCGAGTGCTGTTCGCGGAGGTTCTCGCGCCTCTGCGCTTGAGGCGGAGGCGGCGGGCCAATCTGCGCGCGGAAAAGCCGCTCC
>OMKS01004543.1_pt1 | contig 10415 bp, 12 predicted proteins | sample 1674721 | NCBI WGS metagenome assembly OMKS01 (sample SAMN06264996, study PRJEB25208) | sediment metagenome | isolation source: hot spring sediment | place: USA: California | collected 2014-09-02 | reverse complement strand
CCGGTCTCCTGACCGTGCCCGCTGTGGCTCGGTCGGGAGACCGGCCACAGCTCCCCAACTTATTGAGAAGATACCACTAACACTCCATCAGGCCCTGATCGCCTGGACAACCGAGTAGGTCATCTCGGTGGAGAGGTCGACTTTTAAAGTGACACACCTGGGGAAACCGGCGCGTGAGCGTCCGCTCACGCGCCGATTCCGTCGGGTAGCCAAAACAGAGCAGCGCGATTCGGCCCTCATTCTCATCCCCAGCACCTGTACCGTCGTCAGCGTGAAAGGAGAGCGATTGTGGGTCCAGAGATCCAATGGCAAGAAATTCCCCGCGCTCACGGGAACCGTCTTGACCAGCACGTCAATCCAGCACGTCAATCTCGACGAGGGCATCGACCGCTGACCCACTGTCGGTCGCCGACATTCACCCGAATGATGGGGCCCAATTCCCTTGCCACGAGAGACGCCGCCGTCGCCTCCAGCATCACCGTCCGGGTCAGGGTGTCCAACCGGATCAAGTTCGACCACGCCCAGGCCTGTCCATCGGCTGGCTGCAGGCCGACCGGAGCGCCGTGGGATACCCGCATCAACTGAGGTGAAATACCGCATCGCCTGTTTTGTACACTTGTACACTTACAAAGCCTTGCCAACACGCGCAGTCTATGGTATTCTTGTGACAAGCATGTGACACAACCCACCTGGAGGGCACAGCGATGTCCCAAACATACGGCTTTAGCCGGCGTCTAGGGCGCTGGCTGGAAACGTTCGGATTCATTGACGATCCCTTCGCCCTTTATGAAGCAGATCAGGAACGCGCCCTCTTGCATTTTTTCTTCATCGACCGGCCCTACGTACACGACGTCCTGGGCGATCCCTCGCGTCCCCAGGCTGCTTTTTTGATGGCTGGACGCGGCGCGGGGAAGACCGCCACACGTGAGATCGTGGCCTACGAGTGTACCCACACCCGGTTTCGCCGCCGGGCTCTGGCGGTACGGTATTACGATTTCAGCCCCATCCTGAGCCAGGTCGAGGGCAACCTGGACACGATCGACGTGCGCCACCACGTTCGCCTCATCACCCGCTATACACTCAAGGCGTTGGCCGAGGACGTGCCGCCCACTTATTTCGATCTCCTGACCCCCAGGGAACGAGGGTTACTGGTGAGTTGTGCCCGGGCATTCGCCGACCCGATCTCGGCCCTGGCCCTGGGCGAAATCCTGTCCGACGAGGCCATCCCGCTGGATTGGGAGACCTTCACACCCCTGGAGACGCTGAACACGGTGGCTCAACTGGTCACCCGGCTAGGGCAATCGCCCGACGCGCGATACGAAGCACTGTACATCCTGGTAGATCGGGTGGATGAGACCCTGGCCGGCCCCTCGGCGGCGATACCGCTGCTCGCGCCCCTGGTCAGCCAGGGACCATTGTTGGAGACGGCCCACGTCGCCTTCAAATTCTTCTTACCTATTGAGGTCGGCGCTCGCCTCCGCCAGGTCGTCACGCTGCGACCGGATCGCTTGCGCTTCCAGACGATCACGTGGGATGAGCAATCGTTGCGCAAAATGGTCAAGGAGCGCCTGATCTATTACAGCGACGAGCGGGTAAGTCGTCTGGAGGATCTTTGTCTCTCGAGCATCAAGAGCAGCGTGATGGAGCGCTTGATCCGCTTCAGCCGGGCCAGCGAGGGCTCTCCGCGCACCCTGCTGCGGCTGTGCCAGTCGCTCATCCACCATCACGTGGCCCAGGCCGACCCGACGAACCCGCTCATCACCTATACCGACCTGATCGATACCCTGCGCGACTTTGAGCACCAGCTAGAAGCGGAACGGACGATCCCTCCTCTCACGAAAACTGACCGGACGGCTCCAACGTCCCGTGCTGCAGCTACGGCCGCGGCGCCACAAGAAGGGCTCTATCTGGACGAGAGCGGTCACGTCTGGGTCGATGGGCAATCTCTCACCTCCGTCCTCTCTCCCAACGAATTTCGATTATTGGAGACCCTGTACAAATCAGCTCCCGAGATCGTCACGCATCAGGCGCTCATCGAGGCTATCTGGTCATCTCCCAATTGGGTCGCCGACGAGAAGGCCCGTGAGATGGACGAGCAAAATCTGCGCAAATTGATCGCCCGTCTGCGAGAGCGTCTCCCCGGCGGGCAAACGCGCTTCATCAAAAATGTCCGCGGTCGGGGATATTGGCTCAAGACGGCGTGATCTCGCGTGATCGTGCGGATGAGATTGCACACAACGCACAGAGTGTTTCAGGTATCCCGCTGAGGGGGGAAGCAGATCGGTAAAAATCGCTTTTTCGAAACATAGATGCACGGAGATGAGCGCTCTCAAGACACCTCTCACTCAAAGACGTTCTGAGGAGCCAAACTTGAATCCGAATGTCCGCAGGCGCTTGCTCACGGCAATCTCGATTGATCCGCAACGTTAAGTTACAGCACCGGAGGGATTTATGCCTGAGAATATCTTGGACTTTCTATTCGATCCGCTCGTAAGCCGTTCGATCGCGGCCCTCATCGGTTTTCTGGTCATTGGCTTGTTGGCGCGCTGGCTGCAGCGATGGCTCACCCGTCACATCCAAAATCAGCGCACCATCTCTAGTGTTGGCCAGGTTATCAGATTCCTGAGTTATCTGGCAGCGGTGCTTCTGGTATTTACCATTTTCAGCGGTCAGCTTCCCGGCTTGACTGTGACGCTAGGTGTGGCCGGCGCCGGTATTGCCTTTGCGCTGCAAGAAGTCATCGCCAGTCTTGCTGGCTGGATAGCAATCTCTTTCGGCCAATTCTATGCCATTGGCGACCGGGTGCAGTTGGGCGGCATCCGTGGCGATGTCATTCAAATCGGGGTCTTGCGAACGACGCTGATGGAGATCGGTGAATGGGTCAGGGCCGACCAGTACAACGGGCGTGTTGTGCGTATCTCCAACGCTTTCGTTTTCAAAGAGCCGGTCTTCAACTATTCTGAGGAAATTTCTTTCATCTGGGATGAAATCTCCATACCTGTGCGCTATGGCAGCGAGCACCGTCTGGCCCGCGAGATCATGCTCCAGGCTGCCGACGCGGTGTTCGGTGCTTCCATCGAGAGGGTGAAGCGGGAATGGGACGTGATGCGCCAGAAATATCCCCTCGAACATGCCTCGGTAGAACCGCGTGTCTTCCTGATTGCCAACGACAACTGGATGCAAATCGCGTTACGCTACCCAGTGGACGCCAAACACCGCCGCACCGTCCATGACGAGCTCTTTATGTACATTCTCGACGCCATCGCCGAAACCGAAGGGCGTGTGGCGCTGGCCTCCGCGACCTTCGAATTGGCGGCGGCGCCAGCCCTCGATGTGCGCTTGCACTCGGGACATAAAGCTGACTAGCAGGGGGCCTTTGCCCTTGACTTAATGACTTTGAATATGCCTTTGTCGAGTCACGAAAGGCTCTCGAACGGTTCAGCTCGACGCGCTGGCGTAGCGCCGCAGTCCGCCCCGGAAGATGGCGCTCGCCCCGGCGAGAAAGGCGGCCGCCAGCGCCACGCTCCCCACCAGCACGCCGGGCGATAGATCGCCGGTCAGCGCCTGGGCCGGGACGGTCGTCATCACGCCCACCGGGATGATCCAGGTCAGGACCAGCCGCAGCCAACCGGGGTACAGGCTCGCCGGGTAGCGCGCCATCTGGAAAAGCCCGTCGAAGACCCAGGTGAACAGGAAGCCCGGGCTCCAGAAGACCAGCCCGGCGAAAGCCAGCAGCAGGGCGTAGAGGATCATCAGCCCCGCGCCCAGGGTGACGGCGAAGGCGAGCAGGCACGCCGCCGTCATCGTGCCTCCCAGTTGGGCCATGGCCATCCCCAGCACACCCAGGCCCAGGAGGAGATCAAGCAGGGCAAAGGGGCGCCAATGGCGGAAACTGGCCAGGAACTGGACATCCACCGGGCGGAGCAGGGTGAAGTCGAACTGGCCGGTCCACACCTCGCCATCCATCCCGGCCAACGACTCCAGGCTCGGTCCGATGAAGAGCCCCCGCAGCGCGCTCAATATCAGGTAGACACCCAGGAGCGCCAGCGTCGAGGGCAGGTCCCACCCGTGGATCGTCTCCACCTGGGAAAAGAGCACCATCACGCCCAGCACGCCCGTCCCCAGGTTCAACACCGAGTGCAGCAGGCTGATCCAGGCGTTGGCGCTGTAGGCCAACTCGTTCTGTATCGACACCGCCGCAAAGCGCTTGATCAACCGTAAATGACGCATGAGCATCCCCATTCATCCTCCCACGGCGGTGTAACGCCGGGTGCCCGCCCACCACAGGGCGACGAACAGGGCCGCCGCCACCGCCAGCCACCCGGTCTGAAAGGCAAACCCAGCCCGAAGCTGTGCCCCGTCCAACTGCCCCAGCAATACCTCCACCGGGAAGCCGAGCATATAGCGGAAAGGGAGCACCGTCGCCAGTGCCTGCATCGGGGCAGGCAGGAGCGTCGGCGGCGCCACCTGGCCCGCCAGCAGGAAGATCAGCGATTCCTGCAGCGAGAGCAGCGCGTCGGCCCGCGTCGCCCAGAAGGCCAGCAGCGCCAGCCAGTACCCCCAGACGAATCGTAGCATCCAGGCCAACGCCAGGGCCGGGACGAACAGGCCGACGTCCCGCCAGGCCACGTTCAGTTCGGGCCGCAAGATCAAGGCCAGCACGCCGGTCACCGGCAGGGCGAAGGTCATGAAGACGACCTTGCCGGCCACTTCCGATGCCAGCGCGTCGTACACCGGAGACATCGGTCGCAGCAACAGGAAATTCATCCGCCCGTAGCGAATCCCATCGCCCACCGTCCAGTTGTTGGTGCAGAAGGCGAGTTGATTGACCAGGATCAGCACCAGGTAGTAAGTCACCAGGTCGCTCCGCGTCAGGCCGCCAATCGTTCCACCGGCCCCACCGCCGGCCCCACCTCCGGCCGCCTGCGACCAGACGAAAAGGTAGATCAACATGGGCATCATCCACGAGAAAGCGAGGAGGAAGAAGAAGCCCCGGTGCTGCATCCACGAGAACCAGGTGCGCCGGACCAGCGCCCAACCCCCGCGCAGGTTCAAGTCTCGCCCGCTCATGCCACACCCTCCTGGTAGATCTGGTCGATCACAGCCTCGATGGGCGGGTCCTCGACGGCCAGGTCGGCGACGGGCAGCGTGTCCAGGAGATGGGCTGTGAGCGCGGGCGCCTCGGCGCGCCCCACGCGCAGCGTCAGCCGCCCGTTCTCGCGTTCGATGACGTCAACGCCCTCTGGGATGCCATCTGGAGACCCGTTGCGCAGCGTCACGCGGATCAGCTTGAACGGCGCCAGCCGCTCGGCCAGGCCGCCCAGGTCGCCGTCGTAGAGCAGTTGGCCGTGGTGGATCAGGATCACGCGCGGGCACAGGGCGAGCACGTCGGCCATGTAGTGGCTGGTGAGGATCACGGTCACGTCGTTGCGTTGGTTGTACTCGGCCAGGAAGCGCCGCAGGCGGCCCTGCATCGAGACGTCCAGGCCCAGCGTCGGCTCGTCGAGGAAGAGGACGTCGGGCCGGTGGAGCAGGCCAGCCACCAGCTCGCACTTCATCCGCTCGCCCAGCGAGAAGTTGCGCACCGGTTTGGTTAACAGTTCCTGCATCTCCAGCAGTTCGACCAGTTCGTCCAGGGTGCGCTGGAGATCGGCCGGATCGACGCCATAGATCTCGCCCAGCACGTGGAAGGTGTCCAGCGGCGGGATGTCCCACACCATCTGGCTCTTGTTGCCCAGGATCATACTGATGCGCCGCAGGTAGCCAGGGCGCCGCTCCCACGGCACGTGCCCCAGCACCCGTGACTCGCCTGCCGTGGGGTAGAGCAGTCCCGAGAGCATCTTGAGCGTACTCGTCTTGCCGGCGCCGTTGGGGCCGATGAAGCCGACTATCTCGCCGGCCTCGACGGTGAAACTGACGCCCCGCACCGCCTCGACGTCGCGGTAGTCGCGCCGCACCAGGCCTTTGAGCGAGGCCGCCAACCCCGGCTCCCGCTCGGGCACGCGGTACGTCTTGGAAAGATCCCGCACGACGATGTGGGTTCCGTTCATCGCGCCTCCTCCGAAACGACCCGGTAACGCAGCCACACCCGGCCCTCGTTCCCCACCTGGACCGAAATGAGCGCCAGCCGTGTCGGCTCCTCACCGGGGGCCAGGGCGGGCGAATCGAAGAGCGACGGGGTATCGAACCCGCCGATGACGGCGGGCAAGAGCTCGACGTTGACCTCGTCGACCAGGCTGGCCCGCAGGAGCGCACCGTTCAACCTGCCCCCGGCGGTGGAGAGCACCGTCGTGATATCCAGTTTCTCCCGTAGCTTCTCCAGGGCGGCCGAGAGGTCCACGCGCTCGTCCCCCGCCACCAGGTACGGGATGTCCTCGCGCCGGAGATAGGCCAGGTAGGCCGGCGGCGTCTGGCGGGCGACGAAGACCAGCAGGCGCCACCCCTGCCACGCCTCACCGAAGGCCCCGCCGTCCTTGATCCACTGCCGGCCCCGCCCTCGGCCATCGACGACGGTGAACCAGCCTTGATGCGCCGGTCGTTCCACCACGGCTGGCGGCAGGAAGTCAGTGTAAAGCGTCTCACGCTCAAATTCATCTTCAAAAGGCGGGAGCGGGGTGGGGTCGTTCCCATCCAGTACGAAGGAGCCGCTTCCTTCGAGGGTGGCCTGGGGCTGGTGGGCGAACTGGAGCCACTCGAAGGCGGCGCTGGATTCCGTCCCGCCGGGCCACCGCTCGTCTCCCCACAATAGGAGCACGTCGGGCGCCAGCGTCAAGCGTCCGTCCAGTGAAGCAGTATTGCACACCACAACTTTCGGTCGATTCATAAACTTGTGCCTCCATTTTTCTGAAAACTATCCACGTCAAGGCACCACGCCGAACGATGCAAAACCATGATACAACCTTGGTGTGCAAGTGGAGGGTTACAGATGAGGAAAAGTTACAAGTGTGCAAGCGAGCAAGTTGCAAGTATGCAAATAGACAGGGAAGCAAGTGGTCCGACCAATATACCAGTCTACCAATATACCAGTCTACCAATATACCAACACACCAACCTACCGCCCCTCGATCATCTTCTCCAACTGGGCGATGACGTCGGCTGCCCTCTGCTCGTGCTCGGCCAGGGTCGAAAGCCAACGGTCGGCAGCGACGTAGACGTCATCTTCAGGACGGGGGGTGTCCAGCACCTGGCGCAGGTCGCCCTCGCCGCCCCGGTCGAGGTGCAGCAACATCCGGAGAACCGCCATCACGCTGTACCCGGCGCGGATCAGCATGCGGATGACGCGCAGGCGCCCGATCTCGGCCGCGCCGTAGAGCCGGTACCCGTTACCGGGGTCGCGGGGGACGTCGATCAGGCCGTTGCGTTCCCAGTTGCGCAGCATATCGGTGGTGACGTCCAGCCGCTCGGCGACCTGGCCGATCCACAGCCGCGCCCCGGCCGCGTCGGCCGGGGCGCCCTGGGCCCAGCGCTCGAGCATCGCGGCCGCCGCTTCGGCCCGAGCCTGCTCGGCCTGCACCAGCGCCCGGTGGTGGTACGCCTGTTCCAGCGCGCCGCCCAGGTCGCCCGAGGCCGCCTGCCGCACTAGTTTGAGGGCCGACTCGCGGATCTTCTTCCCCGGCCAACCGCCGTGCAACGCCAGCCGGGCCAGGCGCATCTGTTCCAGGTGGGCCGGGGTGAACTGCCGGTAGCCGCTGGCGTTGCGGGGAATCGACGGCAGAAAGCCCCATTCCTCGTAAAGCCGGACCGTATTGGGGTGGACGCCGATCGCCTGGGCGACGTCGGAGGTGCGCAAGTAATGGGATGTCATATCTCGCCATTCTACTCCTGCTTGGCTGGCCCAATCCCTGTTAGACCTGGCCGGGGTCGAAGGGGTGTCGCAGCTGGATAACCTGCGCAGCCAAGCGGAGTATGGTCTTACTTCAACGCTTCGCTATCCAATCCCAGTTGTTCAGCCAGCCATTGGGCACGATCGATATATGCCTGCTCGTTCAGCATATGCCCGGCCTCGTACCAGACGACTTGCTTGGGCTGGCTGGCGGCCTCGTAATAGCGCTGTGACGTGGCCTCGGCGATGACCTCGTCCTGGCGGGCGCATTGGAAGAACAAGGCCGCCGGCGCGGCGTGTCCCACGTACTGGATCGCGTCCACGGAGCGCAGGGCCTGCCGGTACGCGGCCAGTTCTCCAGAGGAAAAGGTGGTGGCGATACGCCGGGGGATGCGCTCGCTCCGGGTCGGCACGCCGGCCATCAGCACGTAGGCTCGTAGACGTCCATCAATGCCGCTCAGCACACCTCCCAGGTGAGCGCCGTAGCTGTATCCTATGAAACCGAGCCGGGCCGGGTCGACGTTTTCCTGCGCCGCGAGCAGGTCCACTGCCCGTCGCAGGTCGACGATTTCCTGGACATAAATCGCCAGGTCGTTCTCTGGCGAGTAGTCCAGGTCTCGACGCCATGGATCAGGCCGGGCCCAGGGAGAATCGACCAGGATAGCGATGGCGCCGGCCCTGGCCAATGAAACAGCTTCCGAGAGAAAGTAAGAGCGGTCACCGTCAGCCGGGTGAGCGAATAACACGCCGGCGAACGGCCCTGCGCCCAGCGGTACGAGCAGGTAGGCCGTGACTCGTCCATTCTTGGGGCTTGTATAAGAGATATCGTAAACAGTAACGATGTCCCGCGTTGCCACGCTGTGTTCCTGTACGTCGAAGGGGAAAGCGGCGTAATCGAAAAGCGGCAACAGATTGGCCAACGGCTGCAAGGGGGGATAAGTAAGAGTTGGAACCGTCGTCGGGATATCTGTTTGATCTGGATCGCTTCGTCTCGGATTGCAAGCCCACGACAGGATCAACCCTGTCGACAGGACAATGACTAAAACGAGCCGGATCGGTGATATGCGCCTAATCACGCGAATCAAAGGGTCGAGGTTCAATGTCCGTAGCCGCTCACCAGATCAGGCATAAACTCACATCCCCGGGCTTGCCACTTTTCCTTGTCCTCTTCGCTAAAGATTACTTTCACGTCCCACTGGTCACCGCTTCGGCGGACCAGACGGCTATCGGCACAGGTGCGGTACTCCCCGTGACTGCAACTCCAACAGTTGAACGTGATGTTGACACACCACACTTCCTCGAAGCCGGCTTCTATGTCTTCCGCCAGGGGTTCCACCAACGTCACCGAGGCAAAAGATGGCTTATTCTCCGGTTCGAATGCGTCGAAAATGACATCTTTTGCCTCTTTTGGTAACTTATCACCACATCCGGCTAGAATTGCTGTCAGCAAGATGAGGGCCAGCGCAATCTTGTAATAAATAGTTTGCTTTTTCATTATCTTTCTTTACTCTCATTGTCACTTGGAGTTTTCCACTAGACTTTATAGACATTTAACGATCCAGACTTCGGAAGTTTTCAGCCGATTATCTCAGAGACAACTTGATTTACTGTAGCGTCAAAATCTGCTGCACAATGCACTTTTTGAGACTTCCGAATTCTAATGACAATCTACTGGAAAACTCCAGTTGTCATTTCATTAACTGAAAGTTCCTATGCGGGGGGATCAATCTTTGTTCTGGCGTAACTACTCAGCCCAGCCCTCTGCTGTGCTGGAGAATGGGGGTTTGGGGTGTGTGGCGGTCGCTTCGCGACCGCCACACACCCCAAACCCCCGCCCATCCGCTGCAAACGGGCAGCAGGCTGAGTAGTTTTTGTCGAACATAGGTCCAGAGTCAAGGTGGCAAAATCTCCTTCCTGGTCGCTCAGATAAACCCACCGACGGTTTTGCTCCAGGGTCAGAATCGGCTGCATCGTATAGGAATCGATGTCCATAGCGCGAAAGACAGCCTCCAATTCCTCTCGCTGGTTCCTCCTTATATAGCATGCTGCACGTCGCTTCCGTGTAAATCACCGTCGATCTGCACCGCCTGCGCCGCGAAAGACGAGGGGCAGGTAGAGCCGGTTCGTCCTACCCATCAGGCCATAGACCCCGGTATGTCCCACCCAGGCGACGAGGTAGTTGTCCGCCCTTTCAAGCACGGCGACGTCGGTCGTCAGCCAGGAGGTCGGGCCGAGGCGGTACAAGTCCAGGGTGTCGGTTATCACGCCGTGGAGACTGGAGCGATCGAAAGCCAGCGTGAGTTTGATCGGCAGGTTCAGCGTGCCCGTACCGGGTATGAATACGGTGCCTGACCCGGATATGGGCGCGTTGGCGTCCAAGTAAAAGAAGTGATTGATGCCCTGCAGATTCTCTTGCGCGTTCGGACGGCCGTCAAAGGCGATGGTAAACGTGGTGTTGGCTTCCAGCATCCCAGGCGCTGCGCTCAACAGGGTCAGGTGTTCCTGATCCGCCAGCCAGAGCGCGCCGCCGGCCGGTCCCACGTCACTGGCGGCAAAGGGTGTGGGCGCTGTCTCTTATACACATCTGACGCTG
>OMKS01004541.1_pt1 | contig 10416 bp, 6 predicted proteins | sample 1674721 | NCBI WGS metagenome assembly OMKS01 (sample SAMN06264996, study PRJEB25208) | sediment metagenome | isolation source: hot spring sediment | place: USA: California | collected 2014-09-02 | reverse complement strand
GGTTTCTAGATTCGGACTGATCGACTATGCCAACTCACTGGACAAGATAGGCGTCATGACCAGGTCGGTCGAGGACCTGCGGATCATTCTGCCGATAATATCCGGCAGGGACCCGAATGACATGACCAGCCAGGTCCAACCGCCTCTCGACTCCACCGAAAAGGAGATCAGGAAGATCGGGATCCCGAAAGAGCTGATCGGCAATATAACGGACAAGAAGATACTGGAGACATTCTGGCAGGCGATAGACAAGATGAGGCAGGAGGGTGTCGATGCAGAGGAGGTCTCCATTCCCACACTCGAGTATTCGATACCTGCATACTACATCCTCGCCTGTGCCGAAGCGTCTACCAATCTCGCAAAATTCTGCGGGATGAGATACGGACTGGAAGGACAACACTTCGACAGCATGTACAACAATTTCTTCACGGAAGTGAGATCTTCCGCGTTCGGCCAGGAAGCGAAGAGGAGAATAATGCTTGGGACCTTTGCCAGAATGGCGGGATATAGGGATCAGTATTACATGAAGGCACTCAGGATAAGAAGAAAGATGATCGAGGAGTTCGAGAGGGCATTCAAAGGAATCGCCCTGCTGGCTTCTCCGACCATGCCTCTGCTTCCTCCGCGCTTCGATGAAATCGAAGATATGAGCCCCGCAACGGTATACGCCCTGGACTTCCTCACGGTCCCCCCGAACCTTGCGGGTCTTCCGCACATCTCGATGCCGATGGGGTACGCGAACGATCTGCCGATGGGCATCCACCTCATCGCGCCTCACTGGGAGGAGGGGCGACTGCTTTCGGCAGGAAGAATTTGGGAACGGAAGATGGAATACAGATTCCCCATGGACCTGGAGGGGTTCTCGTGATGCGCATAGGGCTGGAGATCCACGTGCAGCTGCCCACGAAAAGCAAGCTTTTCTGCACCTGCCCCAACCTTCAGTCCAAAGAGCCTAATTCGAATGTCTGCCCAATATGCCTCGGGATGCCAGGCTCTAAGCCGATGCTCAACGGACGGGCACTGGAGCTTGCGGCCGTTGCGGCGAAGACGCTTAACTGCAGACTATTGGATCGCACCTGGTTTTCCCGGAAGACCTATTTCTATCCCGATCTCGCGAAGAACTTCCAAATCACCCAGTTCGAGGCGCCCATCGGTGTCGACGGGCATCTGAATATTTCGGGTCGAAAGGTGAATCTATGGAGGATACACCTCGAGGAGGATCCGGCAAGGGCGGTTCACGAGCTGGTACCCGATCAGGAATCCTCACTGCTCGATTACAACAGAAGCGGCGTCCCACTGATAGAGATCGTGACCGCGCCCGATATCGACGATCCGGCCCATGCAAGGGAGTTCCTCAGAGTGATGCTGGACGAACTGAGATATGTCGGAGTGGTATCCGAGGAGGAGGAGATGAAAATCCGCGCGGACGCCAACATCTCAGTCACCGACGGAGAGAGGGTCGAGATCAAGAACATCACCGGTCTGAAGAATCTGGAGAAGGCATTGGATTTCGAATACCGCAGGCAGAACAAGGTGTCAGTAGCAGGAATCGAGGTGAAGAGGGAGACGAGGGGCTTCGACGAGGAGCGGGGGGTGACAACAGCCCTCAGGGAGAAGGAGGAGGAGAAGGACTACGGGTATATTTTCGAGCCGGATCTGCCGGTGTATGACTTGAAAGGCATCGCCGAATCCATCGAATTCCCGAAGACCACATCTGAGAAGGCAGCTGAGATAGAGGAGGAATTCGGCTTGCCATCGGAGAGGACGAGACTGTTACTCCTGGACTCAAAATCTCTGGGAGACCTGCTTGTAAATGTGGCGAGGAAGACCGACCCAGAGAGGGCTTTCCGGTGGATAAGCACAACGGTGAAGGCGGAGCATTACAGGCATACCGAGATAGGGCTCGATGACTTGGCAGACGAGATTATCAGAGTTGTGGACGCAGAGGCTTCCAGTAAAATATCCGATGTCGTCGCAAAATCTGCCATCAGAAATATCTTCGAGAGGGGGGATGCAGGCCAGCTCACAGAAATGCGGCAGGACGGAGGAGAGCTGGAAGCAATGGTGGCCAGGATCTTGGATAACGAACCCGCCCTGGTTGACGAACTGAAGAAACGGCCCAAAACGGTCAATCACCTTGTAGGACGGATAATCCGCGAAACCGAAGGAAAATTCGATTCGAAGAAGATCGTCGAAGTCGTAAAGAGCGCAGTCGAAAAACGGTAATCGCTCAATCCTCTTTTTCCGGAGAGGCCAAAGATAACAGCTGCAGTTCCTTCAGCTGCTTCTCGTCTACGTAGCTCGGGGAGCCGTCCGTCAGCGACTGGAACTTCTTGTTTTTCGGGAAGCTCATTACCTCCTTGATCGTATCGATACCCAGCAAAACCGCTACCAACCTGTCGAAACCGATTGCGATTCCGCCGTGGGGCGGTGCGCCGTATTTGAGCGCACGTAGAAGGAAGCCGAATTTTTCCTCCGCCTCCCTTTCGGAGACACCGAGTATGTTAAGAACCTTCCTCTGAACCTCGGGTCTGTGTATTCGAATGGAACCCCCTCCGAGTTCAACGCCGTTAAGGACGATGTCATACCCACGTGATCTGAGTTTTGATACATCACCGCCGAGGTATTCGACCGTCTGCTCCTCTGGGCTTGTGAACGGGTGGTGCATGGCCTGCGGTCTAGAACCGGGTGTGGGTATGTCGAACAGGGGGAAATCGACGATCCAGACGAACTCGTCTCGGTCCGGCTGGATCAGTTCCATCTCCTGGGCGAGCTTTTCCCTCAACCTGCCTGCGAGTTCCGATGATCTATTTGGGGAATCCGCAACGAAAAGCAATAGATCGCCCTGTTCTCCTTCCATTGCGTTTACTAACCGTTCCTGCACTTTCTCTCCAAAGTACTTAACGATGTTAGATTCAACCTTGTTCCCGATAACCTTCATCCAGGTGAGCCCTTTTGCCCCCTGGTCCTTGGTCCAATCAATCAATCGGTCGATCCAGTTCCTGCCGAACTTGCCCTGATCCTCTGGAACGTTGGGGTCGGTCGAGAATATCTGTTTAGCGTTTATGCATCGAACCTTCCCTCCACTTTTTATGATGGCCTGGAAGATCGAATATTCGGAGTCTCGGCAGATATCGGTCACATCGATTATCGGGAGGTCGTATCTTAAATCCGGGGCATCGGTCCCGTATGTCTCCATTGCCTCATGGTAAGACATCCTTCTGAAAGGATGTTTGGGCTCGACACCTCGTATCGAACGCCAGATCTCCACTATCATTCCTTCAACTAGCGAAATGATGTCCTCCTCGTCGACGAATGACATCTCCAGATCGATCTGGGTGAATTCCGGCTGCCTGTCCGCTCGGGCGTCCTCGTCCCTGAAGCATCTGGCAAGCTGAAAGTACTTGTCCGCACTGCCTATCATCAGCAGTTGCTTGTAAAGCTGGGGGCTCTGCGGCAGGGCGTAGAACATTCCGGGGTTGTGCCTGCTGGGAACCAGGAAATCGCGTGCGCCCTCAGGCGTGCTCCTGACGAGTATCGGTGTCTCGATTTCCAGAAAATCGCGTTCCCAGAGATAGCCGCGGACGACCGAGGCAATTCTGTTCCGGATTGTCAGGTTCGCAATCATTTTCGACCGGCGAAGATCGAGATACCTGTATTCCATCCGGACATCTTCGTTGGCGAGCAATGTCTCCTTCTGATCGATCAGCTCGAACGGGGGGACCTCGGCAGTATTGAGTATCTCGATCTCAGCAATCAGAACCTCTACCTCGCCGGTAGGGTTTCTCGCGTCCTCGGTTCCTTCGACGCGTTTTCTTACAACTCCCTTGACTTTTAGAACATATTCTCTGCCCACGGTCTCAATGGAGGTCTGGATTCTGCCCTGCACGTCCTTCGACTCGTAACACTCAGGGTCGAATACGACCTGTGAGGTGCCGTACCTGTCAGCCAGGTCGATGAACAGTATACCGCCATGATCGCGGACAAGTCTGGCCCAACCTGCTAGTATGACCTCTTTTCCAATATCGGAGCTTCGTATCTCCCCGCATGTATGAGTCCGCATCATCGATCGAAACCTACCTTGCAGAGCGAATTAACTGTCGGCCTGCTTCAAGATATTGATGGCATTTAAGTATCTTTTGCTCTGCGGTGCCAGTAAATAAGCTTATCTGGAGAAATAAAGGGCAAGACGGTTTATTTACAGGCGTGCTGCATTGTCAGCAGCTCCTTCATTGCCTCCAGAACTGCCCCGAAGGCCTCCTCGCATTTTGATCCATCTGGGCTTCCGCCCATGGCGAAATTCCTTTTTCCGCCTCCGCGGCCTCCGAGGATGCCCATTCCGATCTTGAGTAGCTCTCTGCAGTCAATGGAAAGCTTTTCGTTGCAGCCTACCAGTAGGTAGCCACCCTCAGAGATGTCACATAGGACAACTGTTGCGCCATCTCTTCTGATAAGCTTGGATGCGGCTTCGGTCAATTTCTTTCTGTCAGCCCCGTGAATGATCTTGTAATATACCGAGAACGATCCGATCATCTCTGGCTCCAGATTATCTACCTGCTCTGCAACCATGCTTCGCAGTTGTTCGGACAGCTGCTGCGAAGACGCTCTTAGGTTCGTGATGGTGGGCTCGACGTTTTCGATGGACGTTCCTAAGAGATCCGCCGCCGATAGCGCTGTCACGGAAAGAATCGACGCGCTCATTATTGCCTCTGGACCGACTGCGAACTGTATCTCCCAATCCGATGTCTGGCGTCCGGATATCATTCTGGTGATGGATATGCCCCCGATCTCAGAGGTCTTGGCTACATGCACTCCGCTGCAGGCGGCCGCGTCGAAATCGCCTATGCTGACGATCCTCGCAGTATCCCCTTTCAATCGGTCGATCTTGACCCTGACCTCCTCCAGCTCCTCCGAATCCAGAGGAATGTCCCTGATGGCAACCTGGTTGTCTTCGAAGATGACCTGATTGGCCTTCGCGACCGCCTTTCGTATCGCATCCCAGGACAACTCCCCGTTCACGAAAAGCGATTTTCTGTCCGATGTGATGTCGATCTTGACGACTGCAAGATCCAGGTTCTGCTCCTGCAGAGACCTGAACAGAATGTGCTGGCCTGTATGCCCCTTCATCAGGTCATATCTCCGCGGCCAATCGATCTCGCAACTCAGCTGCTGCCCTTGCTCGAAAAGACTTTCCTCGACGACATGGAATATCTCGCCCCCATCCATACCGACTTCGACTACTGGCTTCTCCCCGATGCTCCCGGTATCGCCCTGCTGTCCGCCGCCTCCCGGGTAGAATGCGGTCCTATCGAGGTATATCCTATTTCCGTCAACTGAGACGACTTCCGCCTCGAAGCGGCTCAGGTACGGATCCTCGTAGTATAGCTTGACAGCCATCGCTTCGCCTCATCTTCAACGGAAAATCTCAGAGCCCGGATATTTCGCCCTGCGTCCGAGTGCAGCCTCTATTCTAAGTAACTGGTTATACTTCGCGGTGCGTTCCCCCCTGCAGGGCGCGCCTGTCTTTATCTGTCCGGCCTCGGTGCCGACCGCAATGTCGGATATGGTCGCATCCTCGGTTTCTCCCGATCTGTGGGAGACCATGCATGTATAGCCTGCCCTTCCGGCCATTTTCATCGTCTCGAGCGTCTCAGTGAGAGTTCCGATCTGGTTGACCTTGATAAGCACGGAATTGGCAACCCCCCTATCGATGCCCTGCTTCAATATCGCCTTGTTGGTCACGAACACATCATCCCCGACCAGCTGCACCTTCTTGCCGATCGCGTCAGTCAGTTGGCTCCATCCCTCCCAGTCGCCCTCGCCCATCGGGTCCTCGAAGGAGACTATCGGATAGTCGCTGTACAGCCTCTCGTAGAAATCGACGATCTGATCCCTGTTCAGCGATTCCCTTTTTCCTGACCGAATTGCGTAGATACCTTTCTTGCACAGCTCGCTGGCCGCGACATCGAGCGCCAGTGCAATATCCTTGCCGGGAGCAAAGCCCGCCTCCTCGATAGCCTCGACTATCAGCAGAATCGCCTGCTCATTCTCTCCCAAATCCGGGGCGAACCCGCCCTCGTCTCCTACGGCCGTCGAGAGCCCTTTTCGCTTGAGCACTTTCTTGAGCGTTTGGTATGTCTCGACACCCATTCGAAGGCTTTCCGAGAAGTTCGGTCCGAGCGGGACTATCATGAATTCCTGTATGTCGAGATTGTTGTCCGCGTGGACGCCGCCGTTAATGATGTTCATGAACGGGACCGGGAGGAGGTTTGCTCGATACCGCAGGTAACGGAAAAGGGGGCGATCCTCGTAGCAGGCGGCCGCATGAGCGGCGGCCAGCGAGACGCCCAGAATGGCGTTTGCCCCGAGGCGGCTCTTGTTCGGGGTGCCATCGAGCTCGATCATCTCGCGGTCGACCTCCCTCTGGTTGGTCGCGTCGATCCCTATCAGTGCCGGGGAGATCACCCTCCTGACGTTCCTTATGGCCTTTTGAACGCCCTTGCCGTGGTATCTGTTTTTAACGCCGTCTCTCAGCTCGATGGCCTCCCGGGTGCCCGTGGATGCTCCGGATGGGACGGCGGCTCTGCCGACATCTCCGCCCTCGAGAAGAACCTCGGCCTCGATCGTCGGATTACCTCTGGAATCGAGTATCTCCCTGGCTGTGACTTTGGAAATCTTGCTGCTCATATTCGAACCCCGATTGTGATGTACATAGTTGCAGGCGAAATATACTTTACTTCAGCACCTCGCCCGTCTTCATGTACCAAAGGTACATATCCAAAATGCCAAGTGGCACGCCGACCTTTCCTGACAATTCCTCCAGCTGCTTCTCGATTTCGACATATCTTCGCGGTGTCAGCGTTTTCGGGACCGCATCGAGAAGCCCGTGCTCATACAAGACATTCAGGATGTGCCGGTCAAGTATCGCGACATTGAAATGTCCTGTATTGCGCAGAAAATGACTTGCCTCCTTGTAACCCAATCCCATGACTTCTGAGACGAGCATTTCCCTCGCCTCCCGTTCGTCCGCGAATGCCTCGACCTTTGCCACAATATCGATATGCTTCCTGGCCTGGCAAATATATTCCGCACGTTTCGTATGGAACCGGTGCCCCTTTCTCTTGAGCAGACTCTGGACCTCCCGCTCGGACAGATCGATAAACCCGGAACCGATCTCCTCCTGCAGCCTGATACCCAGCTTCGCTGTAGAATTGGCGGTGAGGATGCAGAAACATAGCTCCGAAAACCATTCCAGGTCGCTTTTCCTGAGCTTCCTGTCCGAAAATTCCCGGACCCTCGCCTCGACTCTGGCCTTAAGCCTATGGTCGTTTTGCAGTCCTTCCACCTTATCGGCTAGAACACGCATATTCGCATCCTTTTTATTCCGACTGCCGAATTGCCGCTCAGGTCGTTTCATCCTGTGTTCGACTATAGAAGCCTAGCTCAAAATGTTTTTCGAAGAAGAGGATATGTGGTGGTGTAACCTAGAAGTGATTTTGATGTCGGCAACGCAAGACAAGGGTACCCACGTTGGAGAATTTAGAGAATATGAGAAGACGACCCCGAGATCAAAGGAGATCTATGACTCGCTCAGGAAGATAATGCCAGCCGGGGTGGAGAGCAATTTCAGACTCCTCGACCCTTACCCGTTCTATGTCGACAGGGGCAAGGGTAGCCGTATCTGGGATGTCGACGGCAACGAGTACATCGATTTTCTGAACGGCCAGGGCATGATATTGCTGGGCCACGACATCCCCAAGATAAGAGAGGCCGTGGAGGAGCAGATACGGAAAGGCGCTGGCTTCGCCATCCCGACCGAGCTGGGGCTGAAGGCTTCCAGACTGGTATGCGACCTCGTGCCGAGCGTAGATATGGTCAGATTCGCCAACAGCGGGACCGAGGCCACCATGCACGCGATCAGGCTGGCTAGGGGGTTCACCGGGAAGGATAAGATAGCAAAGAGCGAGGGCGGCTACCATGGCGTTCACGACCAGGTGCTCTGGGCACTCTACGCGCCGGAGAAGTTCATGGGGGACAGGAGGAAGCCAAAACCAGCGATTTACTCGAATGGGATACCGAGCTGCCTATCCGACCTCACTGTGATCATTCCTTTCAACGACCTCGAGGCGACCGAGGAGATATTGAGGAAGAACGCCAGCGAGCTGGCTTGCCTTATTGTGGAGCCGGTCCTCGGCAATGCGGGATGCCTGCTCCCCAAGGATGGTTACCTGCACGAGGTGGAGAAGATCTGCCAGGAGAACGAAATATTGCTGATTCTGGACGAGGTCATCACCGGTTTCAGGCTCGGGCCCGGAGGCGGGCAGGAAAGGCTGGGATTGCATCCCGACCTTACCACGCTGGGGAAGGCGATCGGCGGCGGCATGCCAGTAGCGGCCTTCGGCGGTAAGAAGGAGATTATGGAGAAGATAATTCCAGACGAGAAGAAATGGCCGATGCATACGATGCATGGAGGCACCTACAACGCTCACCCCGTATGCATGGCGGCGTCTATTGCTGCGCTAGAGATCTATAAAGAAGGGGCGTTCTACCCGGCCATGGAGAGGATTTCGGACGAGCTGTTCAAGGGCCTCAAGGAGATCAGCCAGGACGCTGGGTTCAATGTGCAGATGAGTCACATCGGTGCGATGGGGTTCATGTACTTCTCCGACACAGAGGTGAAGGTAGTGCGTGACGCGCTTACCGCAAACTGGGGCATGCTATTCAAGTGGGGGATGCACGCCCTGAAGCGCGGTGTGCTGTTCGGACATCCGAAGGGCGAGAAGATAATCATGTCGGCAGCGCACAACCAGGAGGACCTCGACATCTCGTTCAAAGTCGCCAAGGAGTGCTTCGCAGAGCTGAAAAAGCAACTGTGACGGGCATCCAAAAGACGCCCACAATTATCTCAACCCACATAAGCCGAACGATTTTGTACGGGTCAGATTATCGAGATATTGCAGGAAAATCAAAACCGCTAATATGTTTATGAAAAAACATCGAATTTTCAAGGTCTAGACTGCAAAATTCAATGCTTATGTTTTCAATAATAATAAAAGAATATTTTACCGATGTCGGGAAATTTTTCAGCTTTGAAAGGACATTATTGGCAGTTAATCCAGACAAATCTGGCAAATTTCCGAAAATCTATACTTCTGTTCCATGAAAAAGCATATAAAGAACTGTTGTATGCTTCGTGGTGGTAAATCGCCAAAAGGTGATTGATAAGATGGCAGAGCAACTGAACCCATATCAAATTGCAATTAAGCAATTGGAAAACGTGGCAGAGCTGATCAATCTCGACAAGGGAGTCCTCGAGATGCTGAAGGTCCCTCAGAGGGTCCTCACGGTACAGGTACCGGTAAAAATGGACAACGGTGTGGTCAAGGTCTTCCAGGGATATCGATCACAGCACTGCAATGCACTCGGACCATGGAAGGGAGGTATCAGATACCACCCGAATGTGACACTGGACGAGGTAAAGGCACTGTCTATGTGGATGAGCTGGAAGTGTGGAGTCGTCGGAATACCGCTGGGTGGCGGCAAGGGCGGCGTCACATGCAACCCGAAGGAGATGTCCCAGGAGGAGCTCGAACGGCTCACCAGGAGATACGCCTTCATGATCGCCCCCATCATAGGACCAGAGAGCGACATACCGGCTCCGGATGTCTACACCAACCCGCAGACGATGGCCTGGATCATGGACACCTACAGCATGCTCAAGGGATACGCTGTTCCCGGCGTCGTGACCGGAAAGCCGCTATCGATCGGCGGTTCCAGGGGCAGGAACGAGGCAACCGGGAGAGGTGTGGCGATTACCGCGTTCGAAGCCCTGAAGTACAACAAGATGCCAATAAAGGGAACCACTGCGGCAGTTCAGGGATTCGGTAATGTGGGGATATTCGCTGCCCAGATCATGCAGGAGAACGGAATGAAGGTTGTGGCTGTTAGCGATTCAAAGGGCGGCATATACAACGGTGACGGTCTCGACATCACGAAAGTCAGGAAGCACAAGCAGGAGACCGGAGCTGTCGCTGAATTCAAGGGATCCGATAAGATATCCAACGAGGAGTTGCTCGAGCTGGATGTCCAATTGCTCGCGCCGTGTGCGCTCGAGAGCGCAATCACAAGAGAAAACGTGGACAATATCAAGGCGAAGATCACGAGCGAGGGCGCAAACGGACCTACGACACCCGAGGCTGACGAGATCCTGTTCGAGAAGGGCGTGTTCGTCTGTCCCGACGTTCTTGCCAATGCGGGCGGCGTAACCGTCTCTTACTTCGAGTGGGTGCAGGGACTTCAGAACTACTTCTGGACGGAGGACCAAGTCAACAAGGAACTCACATGCATCATGCAGAACGCCTTCAAGGATGTAATGCAGCATTCCAAGTCCTGCAAGAGCAAGATCAATAACAGGAC
>OMKS01004538.1_pt1 | contig 10421 bp, 7 predicted proteins | sample 1674721 | NCBI WGS metagenome assembly OMKS01 (sample SAMN06264996, study PRJEB25208) | sediment metagenome | isolation source: hot spring sediment | place: USA: California | collected 2014-09-02 | reverse complement strand
TTTTTCAAGCAGAAGACGGCATACGAGATCTAGTACGGTCTCGTGGGCTCGGAGATGTGTATAAGAGACAGTTCTTCGGGCGAAACGGCTACTTTGCGGCTTTCCTGCCTCCGGTCAACGCCCCCACGGCAAGCATCAGGAGCACCACCACCGCCAAGACCGCCGCCACAACCCAGACCAGCGGGATGCCGGCCACAATGTCCTTCTGCAGCATGTGCACCAGCGATGGCCGTATGCCGCGCAGCGCCGCCACACTGGCAGTCGCGGTCAACACAATCGCCAGCAAGGGGACAAACAGACTGATTCCGCAGGCCCTGTCCACCGCCGTGGGTTCCGGCTCGAACGCCATGGGCACGGCTCGGGGTCCGGGTGCCGGAATCGCGATCGGCTCTTCCGGAGCCGTGGCCATGGGCGCCGGGGCCTGGCCGCTTGCGGCCGGCGCTTCGCCTTCTTCCGCGGCCAGAGCCAAGTCGCCCGGAGTCCCTTCGCTCGCCTCCTCCGGACCGGTCGGCAGAATATCATCCAGCACCGCGCCCAGGGACGTGTCGTCCGCTTGCAGCGACAGGTCCAACAGACCCGACCCGCTGCCGACGCTCTCCAGGTTCATGTCATCGTCGAGGTTGCCGACGATGTCGCCGGCCTCCTCCTCGGCGACCGTCTCGCCTTGGGTATCGCCGGCCAGCTTGTATCCGTCGTCGGTTTCGCCCAGGACGCTCAACCCCGTCGTGCCGACGTTTGTGTCGGCCTTGCTCACGTCGCCCAGATTGGTCAGGTCCAGGCCTTCGAGATCATCGATTCCTGAACCACCGGTATCCGTGTCGGCGGCCAGGACGATCTCATCGGTTTCATCCAGCGTCAGGTCCGGCTCGGCGTCGCCCGTTCCGGCCGCGTCCGCCTTGGCGATCTCGCCGGCCGCCGACAGATCGAGCGGCGCGTGTTCTTCGGCCAGCTTGTCTACTTCATCGGCCTTGAACAACACCTTAGACCCGTCCCGGAACTCGCGAAGCTTGCCGTCCTTGACCATCTGCTTGACGTCGGCCTCGGTCTTCTTCAGCTTCGCCACGACCTCTTGGAGACTGTAAAACATACCTGCCATGATTTCACCCGTTTGGTCTGTCTGTTTCCGCGGCTGTCGGCGCCCGGAAAGTTGCCTGTCCTGTCTTATCTTGTCGCCCGCCCACGTTCCCGACGTCTCGGGCGGGCTGATCCCGTCACCCCCTCCCGTCCGCGGACCCGCATGGGGCGCGGCTCCCTAACCTCTTCATTATAGGCCCGGACACCCTGGCTGCAAGCGATTTTCAGGCCAAGTTCGCCTGGCCTCGACATCGAAAGCCCAGAAGTCACCACGCTGGCGCGAATTGCTTGTTCGTCCTGCCCCGACCGGCTATGCTGTACCCGCAGAGGAATAGCGAGCATCGCGTGCCGGAGTGAAAACGCGGAGGTTGCCTGGAAGGATTTCGTGCCAAACCGCAGGCAATCACGAGGTACATAGACGCCGTGACCAGGTGCCGGAGGGCCACGCCCAACAGAAAGCGGGCCCGGTATGTATGAACTGCTGATTCGTATCGAGACGTTGTGCCTGGATGCCGCCGGCGCGGGGCCGTGGCTGGCGGGTGCAGCCTTGTTCATCGTCGGGGTCCTGCTCTGGCTGGCCGGGTCTCGCTTCAGCACGGCGATCATCGCCGCGGGCGGCGCCGGAGCCGGGGCGGCGGCCGGGCTGGCCGCGGCGGCCTGGATGTCCCTGGGCCCGATGGTCGGCCTGCTGATCGGGGCCACGGTGGGCTGTCTACTGGGTGTGATCTTCAAAAAGGCCCTGTTCTTCGTGATGGCTGTGGCTGTTTTCGCCCTTGCGGCCGGGGGCACCTATTCCAGCCGACTGCTCCAGGCTCCCCCACCCGCCACGCCGGAGGCCCCCTCGATCTGGCGGGTGGCCCCCACGGCCTTCAGCGCCATGGACCCGGCTGAGCGGCGGGCCTACGTGGACGACCTGTCCGACCAGGCCGAGGGCTTCTGGGCCCGCCTCCAGACCCTGATCGACGATGCCCTGGCCGCGATCCGCCCGCATTGGTGGAAGGTGCTCATCGCCGTGGTGCTCGGCGGCATCCTGGGCGTGGCGCTGATCTGGCTTATTGAGAACGTGGTGCCCCTGCTGTGCTACAGCGCCGTCGGGGCGTTGCTGATCCTGGCGGGTCTTGCGTGTACCTTGGCCGCGGCCGGGCGGCCCCTGGGCGGACCCCTGCACGGCCATGACCGGGCGGTGAACATCGCCTACGGAGTCATGGTGCTCTTCGGGGTGATCGTCCAGCGGGTTGTTGAGCGGCGTCAGCAGCGGCCACACCCCATAGCTCCCCTGCCGCGCAAATCGAAGGTCCACGCCGATGAGAAGCACCAGGATCGCTGAACCTTCAACACTGGATCATCAAGGCGCCGGGCAGGACCTCAAACTCAAACCGCGTTCCCTCCCGGCACAGTTCGCCGTCGGCCTCGAGCCAGCGCGGCGAATCGCACTCGACCACCACCCGGGACCCCGACAGGTATCGGCCGGCCCGGTTGGGCACGACAAACGCCTTGAGCAGTGACCAACCCAGCGAGAACATCCCCATGTTGCCCGTCAAAACGTGCAGCCGCCCATCGTCCAGACGTGCCTGAGGCACAAGCTTCAGGCCGAATCCATAGGAGGGAATCTTGGTCACGACCACCGAAATCGCCTGCGGCACCTCGTGCTCCTGTCCATCCACCGTGATCCGTACATCCGTCCGCACGTAGTGCCGCATGGCCCCGGCCGTCGCGAGAAAGTAAGGAATCGCGCTGCCGAGGCGCCGGTTGAGCCAGGGTTCCCGCCGCCGGAGGATATCGGCCTCGATGCCGACGCCGGTCATGGCGGCCTTCCGCGAGCCGTCGCACAGGATCAGATCGATGGGCCGGGGCTTGCCTTCGGCGATCCTCTGGGTGGCCCGCATCACGTTCATGGGCAGCCCCAACGCACAGGCCAAGGCGTTGGCCGAGCCGACGGGCAGCAACCCCACCCGCACGGGCTGATCGATCGCGTTAATGACGTCGGCAATGGTCCCGTCGCCGCCCGCGATGACCAGCACGTCGACCCGGCCGCTGAGCCGGCGGGCCTCCTCGGCCAATTCCGCACTGCACGTGGTGCCAAGCCCGGCCACGAGGCATCCACCGCCCAGCCGTTGGGCTACATCACGAACGATCCGCTCTTTGCGATCCCGGCCGTGCCGTCCGGATCGCGGGTTGACCAGTATCCCGTATCGCATCCATGACACCCTGTTGTCCGTGGACTCATATATCCCGGTATGGTGGACGATTATACGCGATGTGGTCCCGCGTCGAAGCGCGGCGTAAGGCAAAAATTGCATTGCACCCCGTCCCGCGGCCGGTATACTGTCGCACGCACAGCCGCGTTCAGACAGGAAGCGCATGATGGCAGGAAGGATTCCGAAGGTAGTCGTGCTCGGTCCGGTTTACGTGGATATGGCCATGCGGTGCAGCCGATTTCCCGGACCGGGCCAGACCACGGAAGGGTCGGGTTTCGCGTGCATTCCCACCGGCGCCGGGGCCCTCAGCGCGGTTCAGGCCGCCGTCTGCGGGTGCCAGGTTCATCTCTTGGGGAAGGTCGGCAATGACGTTTTCGGCACGATGGCCTGCGAAAGTCTCGTGCGATACGGGGTGAACACCGACTTCGTCTACAAGGCCCCGGCCATCAGCACGGGGATTATCATGACCCTGGTGGACGAATCGGGCGAGAACAGCAGTTGCGTCTCCCAGGGCGCCAACCGGGCCTTGAGCCATGATGAGGTGGGCTGTGCCCTGGCCGAGCAGCTTATCGGATCGGCCGACGCATGTCTGATCTGCAGCGGCATCGACCCGGCGGTGGCGGCGATGGCGATTCGCGTGGGGCAGTTGAATCGCACGCGCGTGATCGTGGAGACACCTGTGCATCTGGACGACGCGGGCCACCTGAAACCGCTCGAGTGGCCCAAGGAGTTCTTCCTGGCCGATGTGCTGGTGCCCAGCGTCGTCGGGACGGTCCTGCGGAGCGAATCCAGCCCCGGGACCGTCAGTGAGATGAAGTACGTGGGCACCGAGCTTGTTGCTGCGGGCTTTGCCTGCGTGGTCGTCAAGATGGGCGTCCGCGGCACGCTGGTCGTGGATCGCGATGGGCCGATCCGCGTTGTCGGTCCCGAGCACAGACCGGTCGACGGCACCGCCCGCGACGAGGCCTTTGCCGGCGCGCTGACCGCGGCCATCAGCGCCCAGGATCCGCCGGTTCGGGCCGCCAAGTTCGCCTCGGCCGCCGCGGCCCTGGCCTGCCGTCGCTTCGGCAGCCTCGACGCCCTTCCCAAGAAAGAAGAGATCATCGAGCTCTTGCAGGCTGAGCCGGATTGAGGGGACCCCGCGGCATGGCCTTTCACCGTGAAAGCCAACGGGTCAGCTCCAGCGAGGTCCTGCAGGCCCTGGCCGAAGGACAGGAGGTCCGGCTGGACCGCTGCACCGTCTCCGGCGACCTGGACATCAATCGGCTGTTCGTCAAGGGCGAGGACTTTGACACCGCGGGCCTCAAGACCCGCGTGGACGACACGCGGCGGATCGTAACGTTCGACCAACCGATCTCCATGACCTCCTGTACGTTCGAGGGCAGCGTGTTCTTCGCCCCGCCCTGGGATCGACCCGGCGAGCTGAGCGTCCGGTTTGAACACGACGTCGTCTTCAACTCGTCACGGTTCCAGAGCCCGGTGCGGTTCAGCGGTGCGGTCTTTCACCGTCTCGGCAGCTTTGACGGATGCGTTTTCGGCCGCGTGTGTTGTTTTCGCAACGCCCGGTTTCTTGCCCGCGGCATGTTCCGCACCGTCACGTTCGAGGGTTACGGCCTGTTTAATGGCGCGGTGTTCGAGCAGGAGGCCTTCTTCAATAATACGTGCTTCAGCAAAGGCGGCAACTTCACGCGCGTGTTCTTTAAGGGACGCACCGACTTCGCCGGCGTCTACTCGCAAAGCAAGAGCGTGCCCGTCTATGAATCGGTCCGGTTCGGCCGCCGACGGTACGGCGACGATGAAACCTTCTGGCGGTTTATCAAGCAGGCCGCCCAAGAGGCGGGGTACTACCAGTTGGCCGGCGAAAGCTTCTACCACGAGCGGTGCGCCGCCTTCTGGCGCCGTTTCCGCGGTGTCGGGTACGATGAGTTGTCCCTCTGGCGCAGAGTTGTGCGATGCCTGTGGGGCGTGCGCCTGATACCCGAGCTTATTCTCGGGCGACTGCTGTTCGGCTACGGCGAACGCCCGGTTCGGGTCCTTGTCGCCGGCCTGTTGGTCATCGGGGCGTGTGCCATGTTTTACGCGTCCCCCTATGCGGCGGTCCATTACCGGAGCGCCGAAAGCGCCGAGCCGCTTTCGGTCATGGACGGCCTGTACTTCAGCACCATCACGTTCACGACCTTGGGTTTCGGCGACCTCTATCCGGACCCGGACAGCGGGCTGACACGTGCGGTAGCCATGGCCGAGGCGATCAGCGGCGCCAGCCTGATGGCCCTGTTCGTCGTGTGCCTGTCCAAACGCTACAGCCGCGGGTAGACGCTACCCCGTCTGTCATCCGGCGTGGACCGTTGAGGCGGTCGTCTTCAGCGAGTATAATGGGGGGTAAATTGTGACCCTGTATGGCGGGATGGCGGTGGACGCGATCGGACGAGCTTGGTTTATCGTCATGATACTGGCGGCGTGTGCCTCATGCGCCCTCGCAGGGTCCGAGTTCGTCCACGCCAAGACCGTCTTTCAGACCAATGTGCACCACGATCCCCGCGTCGCGATCGCCGTGGATGCGGTCATCGTGCATCGCCATGCCGACGACCCGACGCGGCTGGTGGGGTCCTGGAGGCAGGCCGGCTTCCCCGTCGGGCGGATGTTCTTCGCCGATTCGGACGCCGGCAACATCTACTGGACGGGCAAGTGGGACGGCCAGGAGCACCCCGGCGACGTCGAACGGGGCCGTAACGGTCAGGTGGTTTTGTGCGCGGGGGTGCGACCCTATATGCTGCCCACGGAGGGTTGGATTCGCTTCCTGGAGGAGAATACCGTCAAATCGCTCGACGCCGGGGCCGCGGCGATCCTGCCCGAAGAGCCCTTGGCCCACGTGTTCAGCGGGTATGAGGACGCCTTCAAGCCCCTCTGGCTCGAGCGATACGGCATTCCCTGGCAGGGCCAGCACGAGAACGCCGAGGCCCGCTGGCTGACGGCTCAGCTCAAGAATGAGCTGTACATCAAGCTGGAAAAACGACTCCTTGACCAGACCCGTCACTACGCCCGAGAGCATAATCGCGAGGTGGGCTTCGTGCTGCCGATCCACGCGATGTACAGCAACGTCGCCGCCCAGCTTGTCGCGCCGCTGGGCACCTCCGTCGGCATCGACGGGATTGACGGGTACATCGGGCAGATCTGGACCGGTCCGGTGAACTGGGCGCTGGCCCATTACGATGCGCCGGACAAGAGCTTCTTCGCGTCGGCCTACGTGCTGTACGACTACTTCACGCAGCTCACGGTCGAGACCGACCGCAAGCTCTGGCTGTTGGTCGACCCCGTGGAGGACAACCCGAACCATACCTGGGCCGAGTTCACCGAGTGGTACAAGCACTGCGTCGCGGCGATGCTCCTCATGGAGGACGTGGACTCCTACGAGATCATGCCTTGGCCCGATCGCATCTTTCTGCCAGGCCACCAGACCGGCGGCGGCACCCCCGCACCGGAGGACTACCGCATCACGATCCTGTCCGTCACCCAGGTCCTACAAGAGGTATCCAAAGGCGGCGACTGGCTGCAGAGTATGTTCTCCAGTACGCTCGCCCCGCAGTCCCACGCCGAGGGGATCGGCGTGGCTGTCGCCGACACGCTCATGTGGCAGCGGCACGAGGGGCCCTGGCTGCAAGGGATGTACGGCATGCTCTTGCCCCTGGTCCATGAAGGGCTGCCCGTCTCGTCGTTCGTCATGGAGCGCGTGGCCGACCCCGCGTACCTGGCCCGCTTCAAAGTCATCATCCTGTCATACGAGGATTTCAAGCCGCTTGAAGCCGACTGGAACGTGGCCCTGGCCCGTTGGGTCCGCGCCGGGGGAAGCCTGATCGTCCTGGAGCACGAAGCCGATGAGCTTGATCGGTGCGAGCGATTCTGGTGGCGCGGCGACGGGTTCGAGTCGCCTACGGCACACCTGCTGAGTGTTCTGGGCCTTTCCTCCGATGCCTCCGGCTGGGTGCCGCTAGGCAGCGGAGCCATCCTGAGGCTTTCCGTTTCACCCCGGCAAATCGGCAAACGAGGCCTCTCGCGAACGGATTACCTGCGCGACGGCCGTGAAGGAATAAAACAAGCCACCGGGATCGCCTGCCAAACCCCGGGCTCATTCTGTATGCAGCGCGGCGACTTTGTCATTGCCCACGCCACCAGCCGGCGGCTGGACCTTGCGGGCACATTTGTGGATGTCTTCGACCCGTCGCTGCCCCTCGTGAAAACCGCCCACCTCGCACCCGGCCACAGCGGCCTGTACCGCGACGTTTCCGACCTTATGCAGAAAGGCCGGCCCGCACTGCTCCACTTCACGCATCGGCTCACAGGGCGTAAGGTTCATGATGGGACACTCACCTTCGAACTCCGCGGCCCGGCTGGAACACCGGCCGTGGCGCGGGTCTACCTGGCGGATATCGAGACACCCGACATCGTGGCCACCGATTCCGACGGCCAACCCGTGGCCGTGGACACCGTCCGGGATGACACAACTCAGACCGTGCGGCTTAGATTTCCGAACGATCCCAAAGGCGTGACGGTCCACATACGCTCCTCGCCCAAGACGTTCGATAAGGGCGGCGGCCGTGCCGTGAATCGAGTCGATGCGCCGACACCCACGAATACCACCGGATTGAAGGATAGAATATGAATCGCCGGCAGTTTTTGAGAAGAGCGGGTGCGGGGACCCTGCTCGCGGTGTCCTTCGGCCATGGGGGTCTGGAGCGCCCCCTTGCAAGCTCGACTCCACGGCCGAACCTTGTCTTCATCATGGCCGACGATCATGCCCTGGAGGCCGTCAGTGCCTACGGGTCTCACCTGAAGGATTACGCCCGGACGCCTCATATCGATCGGCTTGCCCGGGAGGGAATGCGTTTCACAAACTGCTGCTGCAACAATTCCATCTGCTCGCCGTCGCGGGCGAGCATTCTGACGGGCCAGTACACCCATGTACACGGCGTTCACCGCAACAGCCAGGAGATCAGCCGGGGTTCTCCGTGGTTCAGCGTGGCCCTCCAGCAGGCCGGTTATGATACAGCCGTGGTGGGCAAATGGCACTTGGCGGATCGGCCCAAGGGTTTTGCCGAGTACTGGATCGCCGAAGAGCAGGGAACCTACTTCGATCCGGCCCTGCGGACGCCCCATGGCATGGTGAAGAAGACGGGGTATGCGACGGATGTATACACCGATCTGGCGCTGGACTGGCTGAACAAGCGGCGGCAGGACCGCCCTTTCTGTCTGTGCCTGCATCTGAAGTCGCCGCACATTCCTTTCGAGTATGCACCCCGGCACGCGGATCTGTTTGAAAACGTCACGATCCCGGAACCTCCGACGCTGTATGAGGACGTGCAGACGACGAGTCCCTTGCTGAAAAGTCAATTGCGGACTCAGTTGGATGCCGCCCACTCGTACTATGATCGGTTCAAGGGCGATTCACGGACCGTGATGGCGGCGGCGTCCGACCATCGCAGCCGCGTGGCCGCGGCCTACCAGCACCTGGTGAAGAAGTACCTGCGATGTGTGGCCGCGATTGACGAGAACGTGGGCCGTGTGTTGGCCGCGCTGGATGACCTGGGGCTCTCGGACGACACCGTTGTCGTCTACACGTCGGACCAGGGATACCTGCTGGGGCAACACGGATTGTATGACAAGCGGCTGATCCTGGAGGAATCCCTGAAGATGCCGCTGCTGGTGCGGTACCCTAAGGAGATTGCGGCCGGCGCGGTCAATGACGACCTGGTTATGAACGTCGACTTTGCGCCGACGTTCCTGGACTATGCCGGTGTTCCCGTTCCGGCCGCCATGCAGGGGCGAAGTCTGCGACCGCTCCTGCAAGGAATGTCGCCCAACGACTGGCGGGACGCGGTTTTCTATGCGTATTGGGATGAATCGCCGGCTCATTGGGGAATGCGCACGGCCCGCTTCAAGATCGTCTGCTTCCCGCAGACCGAGCAGATTGAGTTTTACGATTTACAGGCCGATCCGCGGGAAGTGCGAAACGTTGCCGGGGAACAGGCCTATGCGCATATCATCGCCTTCTGCCGCTTGAGGCTGACCGCCCTGATGCGGGAGGTGGGCATCAGCCGGCGACAACTTCCACGTTTCCGCGAGATGTACATTCCCGAGAGTCAGGCGAAGGCGTGATGCGCAACCCTGCGACGGCCGGAAGGCGTGTCGGGCCGGCATGGATGATCCGACCTTGAGAAACTGTCAGTGTTTTGGAGACCCGTTGTGTGGATCCGCTTTGAAAGAGGTTTGATCATACTGGGGCTGGCGTTGGCCGGTATGGCCGCCGGTGTCCGGGCCGGAGACGAGGCCGCGTTTGAAGCCGCTCTACAAAACGGGCGGCTGGCCAACGAGGGCTTTCGCCGGTGCGTGCGGTTCGTCGATGGCTGGCTGGCCCAGGCCGATCCCGTTACGGGGCTGATCCCGCGTAACCTCAGCAACGGCAAGGACTTGTGGAACGCACAGGATGCGGCCGCCGACAACTACCCCTTTATGGTCCTCACGTGCGCCCTGTGCGACCGTGAGCGTTTCGAGGGTCGCATGCGTGACATGCTCGATACGGAAACCCGACTCACCAGCCGCATTGACTCCCTGCCCGATACCTACTCGTTCAGCAAGCAGGGCTTCGCCTCGGAGAAGCCTGACCTGAATGCGATCCTGTTCGGGACCTCGGAGTACATCAAGGATGGGCTCATGCCGCTGACCGAATGGCTGGGGCCCAGCCCCTGGTCGCGGCGGATGCTGACCATGTTGGATGATATGTGGAAGCACGCCCCCGTCACGACGCCCTATGGGCCGATCGTCTCGACCAACGTCGAGGTCAACGGCGAGATGCTGCAAGCCCTCAGCCGCGTCTACTGGATGACCGGCCAGGACAAGTACCTCGACTGGGCCGTCCGGCTGGGCGACTACTACCTGCTCGGCACGAACCACCCCGCGCGCGACCTGGAGCGTCTGCGCCTGCGCGATCACGGCTGCGAGATTGTCTCGGGCCTGTGTGAACTGTACGCCACGGTGCACTTCGCCCAGCCAGAGAAGAAGGCTCTCTACAAGAAGCCCATCCATGACATGCTTGACCGGATTCTGGAGGTCGGCCGCAAGGAGGATGGCATGTTTTACAACTGGGTCGAACCCGGG
>OMKS01004537.1_pt1 | contig 10422 bp, 3 predicted proteins | sample 1674721 | NCBI WGS metagenome assembly OMKS01 (sample SAMN06264996, study PRJEB25208) | sediment metagenome | isolation source: hot spring sediment | place: USA: California | collected 2014-09-02 | reverse complement strand
TTCAAGCAGAAGACGGCATACGAGATCTAGTACGGTCTCGTGGGCTCGGAGATGTGTATAAGAGACAGGTCCTCACCAATAAAGAAAGGATCGTTGCTAAGCAACGGTACCTCGGGATCAACACCGGTATAGCGGGTCCATGTATAAAGGTTGTAAACCATGAGGTTCAGCTTAAATTCCCGCAGTCTTGCCTTTTCTGCAATTTTCCTGAAGTTATAGCTGATGCTTGCGCTCTTGAACCTGACAAAGGATCCATCCTCGACGAACCGGTCTGACCCCAGCCAGTTATATCCCTGGTTGTAAAGAGCCCTGGGTATTTCGGTAACATCACCCTGTCTTCTCCACCTTTTAAGAACTGAAACACTCTGGTTGTTCCGGCTGTACATATTTTCGTTGTATATTTTGGTGCTGTTCACGATATCCTGGCCCAGCCGGTAATGAAAGAACAATGTCACCACCATGTTCTTCCAGGTGAATTTAGAGCCAAATCCCCCGAGGAAATCCGGATTGGAATCACCCAGCCTTACGATATCCAGTTCGTTGATCAGTCCGTCGTGGTTGATATCCTCATAGATGGCATCTCCTCCCCTGAACCGGTATCCGTCGGCATTGCCATAGCGCATATACAGAGGTTTTCCCTGAAGGTCGTAAATGGTATGGCCTTCTGCGTCCTTCGCAACCGCATCCATATCGGTCGGGTAAACCCCCAGGTACCTGAATCCGTAAAAGGCACCGATGGGATGTCCTTCCACGGCACGTCTTGCATACTGCCCGTTGTCAGCTTCAGACTGGTATTCAAAATCGAAATTTTCCGGGATCTCGGTAATTTTGTTCTCGTTATGGGCAATATTGAAATTGACCTCCAGTTTCAGTCTTTCTCTCCGCAACACATCCAGGACAGACATGACCTCCCAGCCCCTGTTTTCCATTGAGCCCCAGTTACGGGTTATCCTGGGGAAACCCGAAGTGGCCGGCAGGGAAAGATTTTCCCAGAGCAGGTCCTTGCTTTCCTGTTTGTAGAAATCCAGGTGAATTTCCAGGTAATTTTTAAATGCAAAAAGGTCTATACCATAATTGATCTGTGCGTTCTTTTCCCACCTGAAATGATCGAGCTGAAGGTTTGTCGGGATCACAACGGGCATATCGATGTATTCCTGTCCGGTGCTGTAAAGGTTAAAGTAGCCGTAACTGCCGCCTGGCTGGTTACCGTTCACACCGTAACTAAACCTTACTTTCAGGTCATTCAGGGAATTCAGTTTTTTCATGAACGGTTCTGAAGAGATCCTGTAGGCGACCGAAATGGATGGAAAATTTCCCCATCTTGAGGCATAGCCGAACCTGGAGGACCCTTCACGCCTTATATTAAACTGAACCAGGTACCTGTCCAGGAGGGAGTAGTGTACAAAACCGAGGAAGGCAACCATCCTGTTCCGGCTATAACCGTTCCCTAACCAGTAAACGGGGGCATCCTGTGCATAAAATGTCAGGTAAGGAGAGGGAAGATTGGAGGTGCTTCCGTAATACCATCCGTTCTTCTTGTCGGACAGCGTGAAAGCGACCATGGAGGTCACTTTATGAATGTTGCTTTTAAGGTAGGTATAAATCAGTTGGGACTGGCTTTCCAGGACCGAGCTCTGGTAATCCATCCCCGAGGCAAGGTTGACATAAGACGATGTCCAGGGCATCCCGGTGACAATCTCGGGAAGAAATTTGTTTTCCAGCTGGTTATCCAGGTCATAGGCGACGAAACTCTGGAAAACCAGGTTATTCATGATCTCGTATTTCATCTGTAACTTTGTTCTGAGCCGGTGTTGTTTCCTGTTCCAGGTCGCCTCGTTTGCCATTGCCACGGGATTGTACCATTGTGAGCCCTGCCCCTGGAAATTTTCTGCAGGTGAAAAATAGTTGGAGGATAAAATTCCCTCAGGGCTATAATCATAAATGCTCATATTGGGAGCTTTCACATAGGCCAGGGCCCGCACCCTCCTGGATACTGCGCTCTCTTCATAGCTCAGGTCATTGTTGGAATGGGTATAGGAGAGATCTCCTGAGAACAGCAGTTTCCTGGACACGTTGTAGTCCAGGTTAAATCTTGATGTAAATCGTTGGTAGTTTGTTCCAACGGTAGTTCCTTCCTGTCCCATGTACCCGGCAGAGAAACGGTAAAGCGCACTCTCTCCTCCTCCTGACATGGAAAAGTTATGATCGTGAGAGAAACCTCTCCTCGTGATATTTTCCAGCCAGTCGGTGTTTTGGGAATAATTGTAATATTCTTCCCATTCCTTGTTGTATGCCAGCTCATCAGGGATTTCCGTAGAACCGGCGTTGAGGATCCCCTCCAGCATGAGCATCGAATACGAATCACCATCCAGGAGAGGGACGGATTTTGGCTGTTGTTGAATCCCGAGCTTAAATAGGTATTCAAACGAGGTTTTACCCTTGCTTCCTCTTTTTGTTTCAATCAGCAAAACCCCATTGGCACCGCGTGATCCCCAGACAGCGGTGGCGGCTGCATCTTTCAGTACCTGGATCGCGAGGATATCCTCCGGGGCAATATTCAGAAGGCCGCTGAACTGTTCCTGAGTAACCGCTGAAAAGTCGAAGTCATTGTCGAGCTCGATTTCAAAAGGCACCCCATCCACGACGATCAGCGGCTGGTTTGATCCGGAGATGGATGCCGTACCACGAATCCTCACCGACATCCCGGCACCGGGATCACCCGAAGCCATGGTTATATCCACATTGCTTGCCCTCCCCTGGAGCATCTCCCCGATACTGGATACTTTGACTTCCTCAAGCTCCGACATGTCCACCTTTTCAACGGATCCGGTCATGTCCCTTTCAGAAACGGGAATAAATCCTCCGACTTTTTTCCCTTCATAAGTGATCACCACCTCGTCAAGTTCCCTTGATTCCTCCCGCAGTGGCACCTCAAGAAATTCCTGCCCGTCAATAGTAAATTCTTCAGTTTTGTAACCCACATATGAAATCTTGACCCAAGTTTTGGGATTGGAGAGCCGTAGCGCAAAATTGCCGTTCATGTCGGTGACGGTACCGTTAAGGGTTCTGTTCACCTCGTTAACCTCAATAACGGTAACTCCCACCAGGGGCTCCCCGGTCACCAGGTCGCTCACCTTTCCTTTAAGCACATTTGAAGCCTGCCCGAAAAGGGAGGTATGAATAATCATGCAAATTAATATGGAGGTGTATAACTTATTCGTTTTCATGGTTGCCGGTCAAAGAGAAGATATGAATCAATCTGATGTATAACGCCATCCTCAGCCATATGATTCGCCGTTACTACCGTTCTTACCTCCCCGGTTTCATCCTTCACGCTGAGGTTGTGTTTCTCGTTGATGATTTCAATGGTATTAAACAGGTATCCGCTTACCTCATCGATCCTTGTAGTGTTGAAAATCCCGGATTTTTTCCCGTCATCAAAAATCACCCCTTCCACAAAGTGATACCGGACAAACTGCTTAAGCGAATCCGGATCGGAAGGGATGAGCCCGCTTGCTATTCCCTCCTCAATGGCATCATTCGCAGGAATAAAGCAGGTGTAGGAGGTGCCTATGGACAGGTTATCCAGACTGCTCGGCTTGCTGTTTTCATCGAGAATGATCAGGCCTGATTGGTAACAAAGCTGGTAAAATCTCTGATATTGCTGGAAAGTTCCAGGGTTAGAGATGATCTCAAATATAGACAGGTTGGGTGAAACAAGTATCCTGTCTATTTTGTAGACAACACCCTTTCCTGGTACCTCTTCAGGGCTCCCCAACGATGAGGGGGTCAGATTACCCCCTGCAAAAATACCATCCTGGGTGATGCCGATATAGGTATTCTGCGAGGCTTCAATAAAAGTGCCTTCTTCGAAATCGTCTTCCCCCATGGCTCCGAAAACGATGTGTGTGTTTACGATATCCCTGGCCACCCGGGGTGATAGCGGCGACAGGGGGCTGTTGTCGTGATAAAGACCGTAACCTCCGATACCTGTTCTGAATGTATACCCGGCGGCTCTCATAGCCTGGTTGGACGGCGCAAACAGGGTAAATTCAATATTTTCCTCATTCAGGAGTTTGTCGGCAAGGTAGAATACCAGCATATCAGAAAACCATTCGAAATCCTTGTCTCCCATGATCGGCATGGCCACAGATTCAAAGATTTTCGGAAGGAGATATTTGTTCAAGCCACAGAATGGGCCGTTGCTGGCCATCTGCAGATGGTGAATGTCCCCTTCCCGGATGTTGCAGTCCACCAAACCGGAGGTGAGCTTCCAATCCCAATCGTTGGTTAATGTGGAAAACTGCGACGGCCAGTAATTGGTGCCAATGTAGTGTGAAAGGTACCAGTTGATCCAGTATTTACCGATATTGGAAATGGATGCATAACCCTTTGTTCGCTCTGTCATAAACTGGTTGAGCGCCGTATTGGTCGGTGCGAAAAGCGTAAGGATGTTACTGAACCCGTTAAAGGAGATATTTTCCACATCCGGGGAGCATCCGGGAGGAAAGATTGAATTCATTTTCAGGAACAGGGAGTCCAGGATCCCGTCCTTATTCACGTCCCCGTCATTATTCTGGGCAATCGTGTAACTATGACTGTACTGATAGAAGGTGTTCTTTTCAAGAAGTTCCCTGAACAGGCTGTATTCAGATTGTTGTTGGAGTATATCATCATGATTGGGGGGAGATACGAGAACCCTGTTGATCCGGTGGATCCATCCGTTCTGTGCGGGAATATCGTACCCGGTGATCCCGGCACGATCCGCATGAAATCCACTGAACGGGGTCTGGGGATACAGCAAATTATAGTTTTCGGAGGCATCCAGCCTGAGTTCGTTAAAAAATTCATTAGAATAGATTGGGATGAACTTGGTTTCGTGGTAAACATTGTAGGATCTTCCGAGTGTGTCAAATTCCTGCGTCACCGGGGGATTATACCTGGTCGGCTGTCGGAAATTAAGGGTACTGTATTGAATATCTGCATCCTGGATATTCAAACCGTACAGCAACATGAATCTTGAATATGCCCAGAAAACGATGTGATAGAATACGATCCCTTTCAGTTCCTCTTCGGGTATTTCCTCCAGGCTGGAATAACCACGCTCCGCCATAAATTCAGAAAAAGCCCTGTCATCGGGCGCAAACACCGTAAAATTGCCCGTTCTTCCAAGCACATCAGCATAATCTGCCAGTTCAACAGCTTTGATGAACCGGGTAAAATTTCCGTCCTCTTCCAGGATTTCAAGAATGGTTCCGATCAGGTCCTCGGGAATTTTGTAGTACTCATCAAATTTTTTCTCGCATCCTGTAATTATGAACAGGGCGATCAACAGTGAAATGAGTATCCGGATTCTGGTTTTCATGTTCCTTTGTATCAGCTCAGCAGAATAAAGATTAACATCGCTCCAAATACCAATAATAGAATGAGACTGATAATCAACCGGTGTTTAAACCGGTAAACTTCCCGCTTCTTTTTGCTCAATTCTGTTGTATGAGCGATCATATGCTTCATAATTGCCAGGCTCAACCAGAGGCTAATTTATGAACCGGGAGATTCCGCGAATTGAATAATAGTACGGAATTATATTAAATGCGTACAGAAATGTTGAATAACACCCTAATTGGCGGAAGTTTTCAGAAAGGTTCTGATATATTCCCCCGGTGTGCAATGATAATGTTTCCTGAACAACCTGATCATATACGAACTGCTGCTGAATCCTACCATGATATAAACTTCCGAAACAGTCTTTCCCTCATAAAGCATGAGCCTGATGGCCAGTTTAAGCCTGACCTGCTGAATGTAATCCCCGATGGAACTTCCGATAACGGTATGGGTCTTATGATACAATACAGTCCGGCTCATTCCTATTTCACGGGCAATGATGGCTGCATTGAGTTTATTATTCTTAATGTGTTTCTTAATGGCTCGTTCCAACCTGGAAACAAAATCGGCATCCATGCTCTCCCGGAGCTCTGTAACATTCCCGGGATTATTCAGGCTGTAATTTTTTCTTCTCCTCCGGTCATTTTCAATAGTTCTTTTTACCTGGGAGAGCAGAAGCTGTAGATTGAACGGTTTTGTTATCACCAGGTCCGCACCGATATCCAGTCCTTCCTGCCTCTCAACCAGGTCATCCTTGGCTGTAAGCAGAATGATGGGAACAGGCGCAAGATCATCCTGTTCCTTGATCCGGCCGATCAATTCCGAACCGTCCATCACAGGCAGGATCCAGTCGGTGATAATCAGGTCGGGGTGTTCCTTAGTGGCTATCTTCAGTCCTTCCAGTCCATTTTCAGCCTCAAGGACCCTGTAATCCGCAGAAAGGTGTTCTTTCAGGAAGGCCCTCAGTTCATGGTGATCCTCAACCAGCAGGATACTGGGCATGATCTTGTGCACCTCGAGTTCCCTTGCGGTTGCGGGAAGGGGAAATGTCTTTCTTTCCCGGATAACCGGATGGTCGGGTTCGGATACCACACTGACTCCGTATTTTTCTTCCTGTTTCAGATGGCTGTCTCCTGAGGGAAACAGAACCAGGATCTCGGTACCCCTTCCCCGTTCGCTGGCAACCCGAATTTCACCGTGATGCAACAAAACGAGATTTTTCACCAGGGCAAGCCCTATTCCACTGCCGATATGATGACTGGCCCTTTCAGCTTCAATCTGGTAAAAGCGATCAAAAATCCTTGGAAGTGAGTCTTTTGATATCCCGACACCGGTATCTGAAACCAGGATCCCTATATACTGAAGGTCAGTGCGTTCCTTATTAACCCTCAGGGTATGATAATCCGGGTTGAACCTGAACGTCGAGGGATTGGTGATCAAAGACAGGGTCACCAGCCCCTCCTCCCGGGTATACCTGAATGCATTCTCCAGAAGGTTATTGATGATTCTCCTGAACTTTTTCCGGTCTGCCCATATTTTTACGGGGTTGGAAGGGATGTTGTAATAAAAATGAATCCCTTTGTGCTCTGCCAGGGTTTCAAACTGCTGTATGATCTCCTTGAGGGAACCGGTCAGGTCGATTTCTTCCGCGCTGAGTTTGCTGATCCCTGCATCCGTTCTTCTGAATTCCAGCAGTTCGCTGACCAGGTTTAGCATATCATCGGCATTTTTCCGGGCAATCTGTAGATTCTTTCGATTGTGGGGAGAAAGCTCCTTTTCATTCAATATATCATCCAATGGCGCCTTGATCAGGGAGAGAGGTGTTTTAAATTCATGGGAGATGTTTGTGAAGAACATCAGTTTTGACTGATGCAGTTTTTCATTGTAGAACAGTTCATTTTTTAATTTCAGGAATCTTACCATTGAATGGCTGATAACAAAAATGAGTCCCAGAATGAATATCGTATAGAGTGCCATCGCGGTATTTGTTTTCCACCACGGCGGAAGCACAATAATCAGTTTCTCAGCATAATTGCCGTCCCAGACCGAAGCATCGCCGGTTGCCCTTACCCGGAAATGATAAGTTCCCCTCGACAGGTTATTATAGTAGGCAGACCTGTTCCCCGGTTCATTTTCAATCCAGTCTTCATCGAAACCAACGAGCATATGGGAATATTTGATCCTGTTATGATTCAATTGGTCGTTTGAATTGAATCTGAAGGAAAAGTTCCTGTTTCGGTAATTCAGGACCAGTGTATCCTGGTAATTGATGTGCCGGCGGAGGATGACATCGCCGTTCACAGAATCGCCCGGTTCAACCACACGGTTCTGTATCCTTAATTCTGTGAATAAAATTTCCGAATTAAACGGGTTGTGAAATATTTCGCGGGGATAAAAAAAAGTCAACCCGTTCATGCTTCCGAAAAACAGTTCCCCGTCAGAGGTCCGGAAGTAGGATTTCCACATAAAAAAATTTGAAAGCAGACCGTCCTCCCGGTAATAGTTTTCAAAGTGTTCTGTAACCGGGTCAAATTTTCCAAGTCCGTTTTCGGTAGAGATCCAGATGTTTCCCTGTTCGTCTCCGACCACCCCGTAGACTGCATTTCCGGGTGCCCCTTTTGAGACATCGTAGGAATAATAGGAAATCAGCCCATTGTTATCGATGGCTTTTACCAGTCCCCTGTCGTAGGTTCCCAGCCAGATACGTTTCTGCCGGTCCTGGTATATGGAGATACAGTTCATGAATACTCCCGGGTTTAATTTCCCGTTATCATTCTCCTCCGGGGAGATCACTTCCGGATTTATAACCATGCTGGCATCCCTGTCAAAAACCGGGATTTTGCAGTTAAATTGGCCCGGCTCGAAAACCAGTTTGCCCAAACCATGGTTCCAGCTGCTGATCCATATGATATCACCATCAAACAGGAAGGATTGCACATTATGATTCTTCAGGATCCAATTGAATTCGCCTGTGGAATAATCAAACATCCCCAGTCCGTACCGCGTTCCAATCCAGATTCTGCCCAGTGAATCCCCCAGGATATGGTAAATCTCATCATTTTCATTCAGAAATCCGGGGACATTGAAGACCAGCTGGTCCTGGTAAGCCCCGTCTGCATAACACAGTCCGTTATCATGCGAACCTACCCAGATGCGCTGATGATCATCGAGGAACAGGGATGAAATGTAATTGGAGCATATGGTTCCCGGAACGTTCAGATCATGTCTGAAATGGGTTATCTCTCCTGTCCGGCTATTGATCCGGTCAAGACCTTCATTGTAAAGGCCAAGCCATATAAAATCTTTCTGATCCTTATAAACGGAACGAACCGTTTTGCCTCCAAGTCCCAGGGACCGGTCGGCCTTATAACGGTACGACATGAAGTTATTGGTATTGATGTTGATCCTTGTGCATCCCTCATTTAAGTAAGTTATCCAGATTATGCCTGATCCGCTTCCGAAAATACCGGTGATCTGGGCATCCATCAGGCTGTTTACGTTATCCGTTTCATGCCTCAGTACCTGAATCTTGTGATTATCCCTGGTTATTTTAAAAAGTGTAGATCCTGAAGCGATCCACAGATTATTGCGGAAATCCTCATAAATGGATGTGATGTTGCGATCCGTAATCCCTCCGGTCTCATCCTTGTTCATAAACAGATTGAAGTCCGGATTCTTAAACTGCATTTTATCCTCATCGAGAATAAAAAGGCCTTCAGAAGTCGCGATCCAGCAGATACCCTTTGAATCATAATAAATCGTATTCAACCGGTAAATGGGTTCCGGAGCCGGAAGATCGGAAATGTTATATATGGTTAGTAATTTGGAATCGATATGGTATCTTTTAATTTCTGATTCCTTGATGATCCAGAGAAGCGTACTATCCCGGTTGATCACAAACTGTCCCCTCAATTCATCCTGATAAACGAAGAAATCGCTTTTCCCGCTGTTGATCCTTACCATCTGGTTGTTGCAGTTGACCCAGATGGATCCGTTCCTGTCCTGAACGGCCGAGGCATGCCTGCTGATTTCATTGCGGCGGCTGTCTCCAAACGGCAGACCCTTTACCAGGTTTGAGAACCGATCGACCTGCTTATGATAGATATCTATCCCGTCTTCAAGCACCACGATAAGATCCCCGTTGCGGTCCTCAAACATATTCTCCACATAATTGCTGGTAAGGGACCCCGATTCTCCTGCCCTGGAGGAATAGGTTCTGAATTCGTACCCGTTATATTTCTGAAGTCCGTTATAGGTAATGATCCAGGCATGGCCCTCGAGATCGGTGAATATTTTAAACACATTATCGCTGATCAGGCCATTGGAAATGTTATAATGATCATAGATGTATTCCCGTTCCTGGGGAAGAGCTGGCAGCATTACCCGGAACAGGAGGATCACGCACCATACCATATAATATATAGTGGATCGCATACATGGAAAAATTGAATGGAAATATACGGTTCTCCTCTTACATTATCAAGCAGGACATCCTTTTTAACATACCCCGAAGTTTAGATAGATCCCCTGAGCCAGTGTGCCTGCGGCAGGTGATGAGCTCGCTTCGCTCGCGTGATGAGCCGCCTGCGGCACGTGAATAAGGGGCAGGGAGCAGGGAGCATAGAGCGTAGAGCGAAGAGCGAAGAGCGTAAAGCAGGGAGCTCAGGGCAAGGGGCACAGGGTTTAGATCGCTGCCAACTGCCTGCTGTCTCCTGATAAATATCCCATGAACATGGGACAGATCGGTATTTAATTATGTAATAAATTGTTTTCCGTAACAATTTTTTATACTTTGATCATTCTATGTATTTCCAAAATCCCCGAGCAATGAAAATCCCACTGGTTTTTAATTCAAAGTTATTGATGTTGCTGACTGCACTGATACTGGTGTCTTTTACAGGTTTCTCTCAATTAACTTATGTGCCCGACGATCATTTCGAACAGGCCCTGATCGACCTGGGCTATGATGATGTGCTGGATGATTATGTGCTTACCGCCAATATTAATAAGGTTGAAACTCTTTATATATGGAGTAAA
>OMKS01004536.1_pt1 | contig 10422 bp, 8 predicted proteins | sample 1674721 | NCBI WGS metagenome assembly OMKS01 (sample SAMN06264996, study PRJEB25208) | sediment metagenome | isolation source: hot spring sediment | place: USA: California | collected 2014-09-02 | reverse complement strand
AGACGTGTATAAGAGACAGGTCTTAGCGCAGGAGGCAATAACATTTACCTGGAGCATGGCACGCTGAACACCAATGATAACAGTGTATCATGCGGCCGTTTCATATCCACCAATTCCAATACAAGGGCACTAAATATGGGTGCTTCTGAATTCAACCTCAGCTCAACTTCAAATGAAGCCTGGTACGTAAACAGCTCCAATCTTACATTTGATGCCGGAAGTTCAGAGATCATATTTACTGCTGCCGGTGGCGGGCTCAGAAGCTATGGCACAAACATCCTGACCTACAATGACGTTTCCTTCCTGAACACAGGCGGAACATCCATACTCAGAAGTAACCACATTTTTAACAATGTTGTTTTCAATCCTGTAGGAACCATAAGGGATGGCGCAACTTACGGAAATGTTACCATGCACCGTGGTGGGCAGTTGCAAAACAACAGCACTTATAACGGCACTGTAAAAATTTATGGCAATACCAGTATTACCGGAGCCAACAGTTTTGCAAGGCTATTACTTGGGGCTGGCAATGAATTTACTTTCCCTGCCGGCCAAACTCAAACCATCACCGGCAGGTTTATTATCTGGGGCAATGCTGCTAATACCACCACCATCCAGTCATCCACCGCAGAAACCCGTGCAACGGTATCCAAATCAGGCGGAACGGTATTGGGCAACTACATTCATTTAAAAGAATTGGAAGCCACCGGCGGCGCAACCTTTGACCTTTACAGTTCAGTTGACAACGGGAATAATATCGGCTGGAACTTCCTGGCAGGTACTTACGACGAATTAGCTGGCATTACCATTTCCAACCTTGATGAAGAATGTTACGAAGCTACCGAGATCATCACTGTTGGCGGAACCGATCATTTCACTGTTCAAAACGGTGGCAGCGCAACCTTGATAGCAGGCTATAAAATCGAACTCCTGCCGGGAACACGCGTTTTCAGCGGCGGTCATTTACATGCATACATCACACCCTACGGCTTCTTCTGCGATACCATCAGCACAATGCTGACATCAGATTTCGTGGAAGTAATTGCTGAAGAACAATTCCCGGTTCTTAACAAAGAGGGCTTTTTCTTTAACATCTACCCCAACCCCACCACCGGCCGGTTCACACTTGAATTGAATAAATTTGACGAGGCTAGCGCCATTGTTATTGAGATCAGCAGCATGGTGGGCGAAAGCATCATCCGGCAGGAATTGCCCGCCGCAACCCAATACCAGGTTGATCTCTCGCGCTACCAGCCGGGAATTTATCTGGTAAGGGTCATAAAAGGAAAGGAAACGGGGGTTTTGAAGGTTGTGAGGAAGTAGGAAGTGGGTAGACCGGAGCAGGAAGACCGAAGCCATTTCTCCAACACTCCATCACTCCAGGCTTCGTCCGATAGCTATCGGACAAGCTCAGCCACCAGTACCTATTACTCCAACACAGCATCACAGTATCACTGTATAACAGCAACACAAAAAAAAACCATGAAAAAACTAATTTTAACCACAATTTGCACAGCGCTGATCGTGAACCTTTCCGCACAGACAACCCAGGGCATCAGCCACCAGGCTGTAATTCGCAACAATGAAAATCAACCGGTTGTGAATTCCACCATCGGAATCAGGATAACCATTATACAGGGAGCTGTTGATGGCGAAACTGTTTACGTGGAAACACACACACCGCAATCGAATGAGAACGGACTGATCACATTTGAGATTGGCAATGGTGCTGTTGTGTCAGGAAAATTCTCAACGATCAAATGGACACATGGCCCGTTTTTTCTCAAAACCGAAGCCGACCCTGCCGGAGGATCGAACTATACCATTTCAGGTACGACCCAATTACTGAGTGTGCCTTATGCCTATCACGCGAGCATGATCACGCTTACCGGGGTTGACGGCGCCAAATACGGCCTGGGTGTTGACAGGGACGGCAATCTGTTCACCTACCTGCTCGAAGAATCACCCTGCCCTTCAATAAGCGATGCCGATGGCAACACCTACCTAACGGCCTGGATCAACGAGCAATGCTGGATGGCCGAAAACCTGAAAACCACCAAATACCGCGACGGCACTGCCATTGCCTATCCCGGTACCAGTAACACTTCCTGGGAAAACAACACCAGCGGAGCTTATGCCTGGTACAATAACGAAATCTCAAACAAAGATCTCTACGGCGCCCTTTATAATTGGTATGCCATAACCAATGCCAAAGGCCTTTGCCCTACCGGGTGGCGCATTCCATCGAATGAGGACTGGGACGCGCTGAAGAATTTTATCCCGGGGGTGGATCACGAGAAAGGAAATAAACTTAAATCCTGCCGTCAGGTCAATTCTCCGCTTGGAGGCGACTGCGATACCGACATACACCCCCGTTGGAATGAACACGGTACACATTACGGCACTGATGAATACGGATTTTCAGGGCTTCCGGGTGGCAGGCGAACCTCTAATGGTGCTTATCAGGAGATTGGTTCCTTCGGTTGGTGGCGAACTTCTACCGAAATTTCCGGTAATAATTACGGTAAGTGGCTTGGCAGTGCATCAGGAAGCCTTGGTCACCAGCCGAATATTCCTAAAAACTACGGAATGAGTGTGCGCTGTTTAAAAGAGTAGGCAATGTTAGCCTTTGGTTAGAACCAACATTCATATTTTCTGAATACAGATACTTTTGGTTACCTTTGAGGCTTCAATCAAATAGTGCGGCCTGTTCAGGCTTGCACAAAATTAGTATTCATTTATACATAAACGAGTTATGAGAAACCTGGCTAGCATACAACGAATAAAAGCCCTCGAGCCAATTGAGGGTGCTGATGCCATTGAAAAGGCAAGCGTTTTGGGATGGCAACTAGTAGTTAAAAAAGGTGAGTTTAATGTAGGCGACCTGGTTGTTTATTGCGAAATTGACAGCCTGATGCCCGACAGACCGGAATTTGAGTTTCTTAAATCACGCGGCATGCGAATCAAAACCATCAGATTGCGCGGACAGATTTCGCAGGGCATCTGCTTTCCTGTTTCCATCCTGCCCAAAAACTTCGAAATAAAAGAAGGAGCCGATTGTACCGATGCACTTGGGATCACAAAGTTTGAACCGCCAATTCCCGCCTGCCTGCATGGGGTCGCAAAAGGAAAATTCCCGTCATTCATTCCCAAAACTGATGAAACCCGGGTACAGGTTCTACAAAATGTGTTGGATAAATACCAGGGTGAGTTGTGCTACATTACCGAAAAACTCGACGGAAGCTCAGCTACTTATTTTATCAAAGACGGGGAATTTGGCGTTGCCAGCCGCAATCTCGAACTCCTTGAAGACGACCAGAACAGTTTCTGGAAAGTTGCGCGGGAAATGCATATTGAAAACAAACTCCTCTCCCTGAATAAAAACTTCGCCATACAGGGCGAACTTGTCGGCGAGGGAGTTCAGAGTAACAAACTGAGATTACGTGGTCAAACGGTTTTTTTCTTTACAGCTTTTGATATTGACAAATACGAAACGCTTCCTTTTCAAGATTTTATGCAACTGATGAAGGAATTTGAATTGCCGGTAGTGCCGGTTATCGCAACCGATTACAAACTTGAGAATAACATGGATGCGCTCATCAGTATGGCAAGCATCAGGAGTAAAATCTGTCCTGAAGCCTGGGCTGAGGGCATTGTAATTCGTTCAATACGTGAAATCAAAGATCCTTTCCTTGCTAAAGAAAACATCACAGGCGGGCGCTTAAGTTTCAAGGTTGTAAATCCTGAATTTTTATTGAAATACGGGGAATGATTGTGTTGCAGTGATGCAGTGTTGCAGTGATGCAGTGATGCAGTGATGCAGTGTTGCAGTGTTGCGGTGTTGCGGTGTTGCAGTGATGCAGTGATGCAGTGTTGCAGTGTTGCGGTGTTGCGGTGTTGCGGTGTTGCAGTGTTGCAGTGATGCAGTTCCCGATCTCCCCGACTTCGTAAACTCAGTTCGGGATAAACTCCGCTCGGTATGGGTTCCGATAGCTATCGGAATCGCTACGCTCAAGATGCGGTAAGGCGAAAAAACTTGCAAAGAGTGCGTCCCCCTTGGCGAAGTGGGATTAAGGGGGATTGGCCAGTATTATTTTGTCGTTTTTATAAAAGTATGACCTTGTTACAATTTGCTCTCAAATCCCCTTTGGCCCCATAGCTGTCAAGTTAAGTGGATTAATCTGCATTAGTAGAATGGAATCTATGGGTCTATTTTTCTCTTAAGCAGGCGCGTAGCGCTGGTATTATGGTAATTCTCAAGGCCAAAAAGTGAACATAGGCCCTTAGCGCCCGGCACTTTCTTATCACGAACGCATTGATTACGCATAAAAGAGTACTGTCGGCGCTACGCGCCTTTGAAGTATGAGGTACATTGCTTGTTACCATACTTTCAGCGCTACGCGCCTTAATTATATGTATCATTTTGCCTATCTTGACGGCGATGGCGTTTACACCCTTTTGAACATTTAGCAATTCATTTTAAATAAAGGTCGTAAACGACCTGGGGTTTTATGGCTACCCAGATTTCGTAAACCGGCGCTGAAGCACCGGGCTATGGATTCCTCATCAAAACACACAAATATTGTCGCATAACTTGACGACTATACCACTGGCCCCCTTTTGAAAAAGGGGGAGGGGTACTTTGCTAATTGATAATAAACACGTAATCTGCAATTTCTTCCTGATTTATCCAAAGCAAGCCTCTTTGCTTACCGGGAATGTAAAAACCTAATCGCTTCATCAACCCCACCAAATGGTGGATAGCACTCGCTTCCGCTGCAAATATGAATATGGGTTGCTGATTCCTGGTAAAGGTTTTTCGATAATGGAATATTCGTTCTTGTTTTTGATCCTGTTATTAAAACCTGGGGCAAAAACTCAGGGGTGATTTGCTGCAAGTGCGATCCGGCATCTTCACCGCTGATTGCAAATGTATAAAACGGATACCTCAGCATAAGCAACAGCCTGCCCCAGTTGCTAAATGAAGCAGGATGCCTGATGATGTTCTCATACAAGCCATTCACGCCTCGCTTTGCGATCGTAAGATAATTTTTGTCCTCAAATAACTGGCTCAATAAATACAGGCCTTCCATCATCATCGAGTTGGCTGAAGGAATCACATTATCGTGAATCTCCTGGCGTTGTGCAAAGGCTTTTTCATGGTTCGATCCGGTGAAATAAAACAACCCGCCAGGCTTATCATAAAAATGCTTAATGGCAGTTCCGGCAAATTCCCTTGCTTTTTGGAGCCATTTTTCTTCAAGGCTGGCGCTGTGCAACGCTATCAATGAGAGGATCATTGTACTGTAATCGTCGAGGAAACCTGGAATCGGCCTGCCATGGGTTGCCAGGTGGTTCAAGCCTCCACCAGGTTCGCCGGCATTATTTAGTAGAAAATTCGCAAGTTTTTCTGCACTTTCAAGAAATCTTGCTTCTCCTGTGATCCGGAAAACATGCAAGTAGGCCTGCACCATCAAGGCATTCCAGGAAGTGATGATTTTTGGATCTGTAGCAGGCCTGAGCCTTTGATTGCGGTAGTGAAGCAAAACGGATTTGGCCCGCTCAAGTATTTTTCTGAATTCATCACCATCCAATCCATTTTCTTCAATGAAGATCTCTGTATCAACCGGAGCCATCAGAATGTTTTTGTCGTTTTCCCACAAACCATCCGTTCCGGCTTTCCAGTATCTGATCAAAAGCGGTGCATCCCCGCCAATTAATTGTTTGATTTCTTTTAGCGTAAAAGTTTAAAACGATCCTTCGCCTTCGGGGCTGTCGGCGTCAATGGAAGCTGAGAATCCGGTTTCGGGTGTGCCCATTTCTCTTTCGAGGAATTGCAGAGTTTCCAAGGCGATGGCTTTCAGGCGTTCCTGCCTGCTCACCATGTAGGCCTCGCTGTAGAGGGTGATGAGTTGGGCGTTGTCGTATAGCATTTTTTCGAAGTGCGGCACTTTCCAGTATTCATCGGTGCTGTAACGTGCAAAACCACCACCAACCTGGTCGTAAATGCCACCGGAGGCCATCCGGTTCAAAGTAAGCACAACATGCTCAAGTGCCTGATCATTTTTAAGGATGTGATAATCGTGCAACAGCAAACGATAAACCGAAGGCATCAGAAATTTTGGTGCTCCGGAAAATCCCCCGAATTCACGATCGAATTGAACGGAGAGCTTGTGAAAAAACAATACAGGATCAAATTCGCTGATTTGCGTATGCTCCCCGGTGGGTGTTATACTTAGATTCATTTGGCTGACTGACGCCCGCACTGATTCTTTCTGCCTGGTCTTCAAGCTTGCCGGGCTCGGTTCGGAAAAGTGTAGTGATCTGCTCCAACACTTCCAGCCATTGCGATTTCTGGAAATATGTAGCACCCCAGAACGGGCGGCCATCGGGCATTGCAAAACAATTCAGCGGCCAGCCTCCCTGGCCCTGCAGCAAGTGCACGGATTCCATGTAAAGCTGATCAAGATCGGGTCGTTCCTCGCGGTCAATCTTGATATTTACAAAGTGGCGGTTCATAAAATCAGCTACTTCGGCATCGTTGAAGGATTCGTGCTCCATCACATGACACCAGTGGCAGGCAGCGTAGCCAATGCTGATCAGCAGCGGTTTGTTTTCACTACGGGCTTTTCTGAGGGCTTCTTCCCCCCAGGAATACCAGTTAACCGGATTGTTGGCATGCTGCCTGAGATAGAGGCTTGTTTCAGCGGCAAGTCTGTTAGGCTGGCCTGAATTGGTTGGTTTTTTTGTGTTTATCATTTCTTTTTTCAATGCTTGCCGGTTCATACATCTTTAAAAAGAACGACTTTTGGTGTGATCATGTTTTCGGGCAGCAGCACTTTGTCAAGCTCTTTTCTGGTCATGAGTTTTTTTTCAAGAACCAATTCATAAACGCTGCGGCCTGTCTGCAATGCCTCGGTGGCAACCAGGCTGGAGGCTTCGTAGCCGATGTAAGGATTTAATGCGGTTACCAGGCCGATGCTGTTTTCGACCATCTGGCGGCAGTGCTTTTCGTTGGCTGTGATGCCTTTGATGCAGCGTTGGTTGAGTGTGTCCATGCCGTTTTTCAGCATCTCGATGGATTCAAACAAGCTGAAAACGATAACAGGCTCCATGACATTTAACTCAAGCTGTCCGGCTTCAGCGGCCATGGTTACCGTGAGGTCGTTGCCTATTACCTTGAAGGCAATCTGGTTCACCACTTCGGGAATTACAGGATTGACTTTACCGGGCATGATGGTGCTGCCGGGCTGCATGGGCGGCAGGTTTATTTCGTTTAATCCGGCACGCGGCCCTGAGGAGATCAGGCGCAGGTCGTTGCAGATTTTTGAAAGCTTCACCGCCAGGCGTTTGACGGCTGATGAGTACATCACAAAAGCGCCTGTATCCTGGGTGGCTTCCATCAGGTTCGAAGCCAGCACAATTTCATAACCCGTGATCTTGCGCAGGTGTTGGATAACTTTCGGGCTGTATTCAGGCTCGGCATTGATACCGGTGCCAATGGCGGTGCCGCCCATGTTAACTTCAAGGAAAAGACGGGCATTTTCGTTCAGGCGTTCTACTTCTTCTTCCAGCGTTACGGCATAAGCTTCAAAAGCCTGGCCGAGCGTCATGGGCACAGCATCCTGCAACTGGGTGCGTCCCATTTTTACAACATGTGCAAATTCCTGGCCTTTGCGGCGAATCGCTTTGATTAATTCTTTGAGAACCATTACCAGCTTCTCGTTGCTTTGGATCAGGGCTATTTTGATGGCCGTGGGATAGGCATCGTTGGTGGATTGCGACAGGTTCACATGGTTGTTGGGATGGCAGTACTGATACTGCCCCTTTTCGTAGCCAAGAATTTCAAGCGCGCGGTTGGCAATCACCTCGTTGGCGTTCATATTGGTGGAAGTACCTGCGCCGCCCTGCATCATATCCACCACAAAATGATAAATGTATTTGCCGTTTATGATCTCGTTGCAGGCGCGAATGATGGCATCAGCCAACGAACGCGAGAGCAGTCCCAGCTCGTAATTGGCTTTGGCGGCAGCCATTTTCACCATGGCCAGCGATTCCACAAGCACAGGATAAAAGTTCAGTGAAACGCCCGTGATATTGAAGTTTTCCAACGCCCTCAGGGTTTGTATGCCATAGTAGTATTCGTACGGAACGTTTCTGTCGCCCAGCAGGTCGTGTTCCTTGCGGGTGCGACCCGATTCGTATTGTGCCGAAGAGCTTACCGCCCTGGCATTGGTTTGCCGCATACGGCGCGAGATAACCCTGGCGATGTTTGAAAAAATCTTCAGGGCAATAGGGCCATGCATGGCAAAAAATTCTTTATGCAGACAAAAAGCTGTTGTATTGATCTTGGCGCGTGCCGAGGTTGAATGTGGGGAATCGTCGGTGAGAGAGCCTTCGCCAAGAAAATCGAGACGACCAAAAATTGATAAAATAACTTCGGCTCCGCCGGGTGTTTTTTTAAAAAGTTCAATTTCTCCGTCGTAGATCATGAAAATACATTCGCGGGGGCTGTTTTCCCTGAACAGCAAAGCTTTTGCGGCAAAATCCCGCACGGTGATATTATCGGCCAGTGTTACAAACTCTTCCGGCTCAAGGCCACGAAACAGTTCAATTTTTTTGAGGAATTCTATGATGACTTTCTTGTCCATTGCAAATCAATTTTAGGATTCGATGATTGCAAAGGTAGCTATTATGTGGCTGTGAGGCTGTGGCAGGCTTGTAAGAATGAGGGCACACTTTGCAAACCATTCTAAGAATTAGCAAGCTACTTTACGTTCATACTGCCCGGAACAAGTATCTTATGAAAAGGAAAGTAATGGGAAACTGACAATTATTCTCTCATGAATTATATTCGTTTCGAACAACCGTATCCCCAGCCTGCCAAGATGCTGGGTTAGCACATGGCCATTGCTGCGATGAACAAAATGATTTTTTGTTGATGAATTATTTAGGCCTCCTTTCCCCGCTCATAATCACGGGAAAACGAAGCAGGTTATTTTATTAAAATCATTTTCCCGCTGCAAATCTGGTTGCCAGCCTGGAAAGAAATTACATTGATAGCTTACTACCAGTTTTAGACTGGATTAAAGAAAGCCTCAATCTCCAATTCCAAACCCGTAATATTTCTCATTCAATTAATACATCTTCATCAAAACCAGCCGATAGGGTTGATTCTTGTATGATTCAGAATAAATGATCGCAATATTACAAAGACCGATTGAAGTGCGCATTGACCAATTTGGATCACCTGGCCCATAATAAGCACAACCTTCATCTAAACACCATTGAATTTCTAAACATAATACCCTGGTATTGAATTGATTCCATCTGTCAGGATAATTTATATGCACTACTTGTTGTGTTGAAGATGTTGTGCCGGTTATTTCTTTGATTTCCATAAATGGTGTACCCGTCGAACCAAATTTTATACTTCCGTTAACATCCAGTTTTGCGCTCGGATTTTCGGTTCCGATACCAACATTTCCACTATTCATTAATCCTGATATAATTATATTTGATCCATCATATGTACCCCAGTGTGCACTTCCATTTGAATAACCAAAATACGATTTGTATGTAGTCCCTTCATAAAAGGTAATAAATGTATCATCTCCTGAAGGATCTGTGAGAGAAATTTGTCCTCTAAAATTTGTTGGTGGACGTGAAATATGCAATGTATCCCCCGACCAACCCATCTTGTCCACCCGAAATGCCAGCGGTAATTTTGCGGTAAAAAGATTTCGGATATGGAAGATCAAGACAAAACCAGCCGCATGCTTGAACTGGTCGAGCAATGGATGCAGCGCGACCAAAGCCAGAAAGAATTTGCCAGGCAACAAAACATCAAACTGGGGACATTTGCTTACTGGGTAAAAAAGCACAAGCAGCACCATCAACCAATGAATGGCTTTACCAGGATGGCGCTTGGCGATACGCAATCGGCCCAAAGATTGGCTAAATTGAGCAACTCAAGCGGATGCTTTTTGGAGCCAAACGCGAAAGATTTGTCAGCAATACCCCGCTTGCACAATTTCCCCTGCCTTTTGATACCGAAGAAATCACGCCTACTGCACCCCCTGCACAAGTAGAGCATATCAGCGATACGCGCGAAAAATCAAAAACCAAACCCAAACATCCCGGAAGGCTTGATTTTCCTGCACATTTACCAGTTGAAAAATATGTTGATCATCTGCTACTACATCGCCAGATTGAACGCTACAAACGCGAAGGCCCGATGAAACTTCTGGAAAATTTCAAAGGCTACCTGCAAACCGATGGCTATAGTATTTACGATTGGTTTGCCAAAAAACCAGGCATCACCCATGTTGGTTGCATGACTCACGCGCGGCGATATTTTGAAAAAGCCTTGAGCTGTGATGCCGAGAAAGCCGGTCAGATCATGACACTCCTCCAGCAGCT
>OMKS01004535.1_pt1 | contig 10422 bp, 10 predicted proteins | sample 1674721 | NCBI WGS metagenome assembly OMKS01 (sample SAMN06264996, study PRJEB25208) | sediment metagenome | isolation source: hot spring sediment | place: USA: California | collected 2014-09-02 | reverse complement strand
CCTTAATTCTGAGTTTTCTATTTATTCAAGGATGTGGGGACTATAAAAAACTTGCCACTGGCCGTGATGAGCTGATTATGACCATCGCGCCGGATACATTATGGTCATTGGTCTCAGGCAGTTTACGCAATTTAGTAGAAACTGAAATCCGCACGCCACAATTTGAAAAACTATATGCACTAAAACATATTGAATTGAATCAATTTAAGGCCTATCGCTATTCTAAAAATATTTTGCTGATGGCCACGCTGGACAAAAATGATCCGGTAAGCGTCTATGTCCGCAGCCTTTTGCCCGCCAATGGCTTAGAGCTGGTCAAAAACAAAGAACAGTACCTTTTCCCTAGTCCTGATCACATTGCCAAAAGGCAATTTTTCACTATTTATGTTACACCTACAGCAGAAGATATGCAGGAACATATACTCTCTGATGATGGAGAAAAGCTGCCGGAGCTACTGGAAGAAGCTTTCGAGAATCGAATGATGGAGCAGATATATTATAAGGCAGAAGAAACGGAGATTGCAAAACACCTGATGAATAAATATGGATTTTCTCTGCGACTTCAAAATAATTATATCATTCTCGTAGAAGACCCAAAACAACAGGTGGTCCATTTGGGAAAGGGAAATCCAAACCGCTGGATTACCATATTCTGGCAAGAAGGTGGATTCAAATCAGTACTCAGCCAAGAGTGGGCCTGGCAAACCCGCTACTGGATCGGTCGAAGGCTTATGGATAATACAACTATTGAAAAAAAGTTTGTCACAAGCCGGACGGTGGACTGGGAGGGAAAAATCGTACATAATATCCGAGGCTTGTGGTCACACCCAGAAAAAGCAATGGGCGGACCTTTCTCATCATTTTACTTTTATGATGGCGTTACAGACAGAGTCTATTTCATTGATTTGACAATCTGGGCTCCCGGTGAAACAAAAAATGTTTATCTGCGGCAGATGGAATTTATGGCCAGCACATTCAGCAGTCGTCCAATTGATAAAAAATATCAATCCCTCGAAAGGGGCAGGCAGAAATGAAAAATAAGACAATCCTTTGGATCTTTTTTTCGGCGCTTCTATTAACAGGATGCGGCACATCTCAAATCAGCACCGAGAAAGAGGCAGCAAAATACTACAATCTCTATCTTGAAGGAAAAACTGAAGCTATCAACAATCTATCACTTGCGTTTCTTGATACAGAAGGAACACCACCAACAGTGCGAAAAGCAGCTCTTCGCTATATGGTGCGCTCAGGTGATGCTCAAGCCCGGGCCGCACTGCTAAAGTATGCCAGCGATCAAAAAGTCCCAGAACCCGATATACTGCAAACACTTAGCGATGAGATAGCCGCCCAAAAAGCAGTAAGCTGGACGCCGCTTGCCTTAAAAATGTATAAAGCATATATGGACCAAAGCTTTCAGCTTCAAAACAGTATGCTGGGAGCCATATATGAATCCAGTGGCGCCGCTCAGATTACCCAGATGATTGAAGTCTATGAATACACCCGCAGCAACCTCAATGTGGTGGATGAAAATATAAGCCGCCTACTTGGCAAATTTGATGACCAGGCCGTCATCCCACTTCTGATAAACATTGTGAATGATCCTAAAAAAAATATCCGGGTCAGAGAAACAGCCCTTTTGCTCCTCAGTGAGAAAAATGATCCTAGAATTGCTGATGTGCTGACAAAATTATTAGGCGACCCCAAACAGGAACTAATGATTCGAGATTTTGCTTTTAATGTTTTAGAAACTGGTTCCGATGAAAAGATACTTTTAGCGCTGCTTGAGTTTCTCCAACGAAATAAAGCAAAAGAAAACAAAATGATGGCGGCTATCACAGAAGCACTTGGCAACTATGGCAATCCTGCCATAATTCCTTCGCTCCAATTTATCTACGAAAATTTAAGCTTCCCCTATCAACTCAGAGAAGAAGCCCTCAGCGCGTTAATCAAATTTGATAATCGAGATGTACTTGAATTTTTAATAATTAAAACTTACGAAACCGGTCAATACTATTTTTGTGAAGCTGTTTCAGACGCAGTTAGCAAGAGCGGGAATCGGGAATTGCGGCAAATGATGGAGATAGCTGCCCTGCAAGACCAGATGAAGAGAAGTGGAGGCCAAAAATGAAAAGAGCGCAATTCATTCTGCTTTTGTCCATCATTGCTGCAACCATGCTTGCCGCACAGCTTGGCGCGCCGGCCCAGGAAGCCTTTATTCGCCCAAGAGAATCCACTGCATTTTCAGATAAAAGTGACGATATTCAGAAGCTTCGCCAGGATCTCCATCAATTGCGGGAAGAAATCACAATTTATAAGCAGCAAGTCAATCTCCCAATCATTCGTGAAGAGATAAAAAAGATGGTAAAAGTGCCGCTAATGACTCACCGCATACTTTTAAGAAACGGCACAATTGTCAATGGCTCGATACTTTCAGAAAATCTCAATCAGCTTGTCCTTCAGACACAAATTGGTGAGATTACCATTGCCCGTAGTCAGGTCAGCTCTATTGAAGAGATAGATTTAGGAAATCCAATTCTAAGCCTTCACGGCGCCATCGAAGAAAAAACTTTCCCTAACCGGAAGGAATACACGGGAAAAATTTATAATATTGGTGCGAGACGCGCGGATTTCGCACGAATTCTTTTCCATTTATATAATGATCAAACAGAAAAGATTGCGGTTGACAGCGCTTTTGTCATCGGTTCAGAGATATTTTATCTTAGCGGCATTTACTCAATGAGCGCAATAATGCCAGGAGAAACAGCAAGCTTTCACTGTATTGTACCAATTTCGGGACAAAATGTCAGTTACTATACAACAGAAATTCGCTTTGAGCACTTTGAGTAGCTTCTTTAGCGAATACCTTCCCGAACGACTTTTAAAACCATCTCATAGTCAAAGGGCTTTTTCAGACTGTTTTTAAATCCATATTTTTCAGGATGATGGATGACGGGATTATCGGTAAAGCCACTAATGGCAATGGCATAAATATTTTCATTTATCTCCTTCAAGCGGCCCAAAACCTCAACACCATCCATATCGCCAGGCAAAGTAAGGTCAATAATTACAAGATCAAATGGCTCGCCGCGAAAACAATGATCCTGATAAATCTGAATTGCCTCCTGCGCACTGCCCCTGCCTACTGTTTTAATGCCAATTCGCTCTAAAATCTTCTCTATAACCAGCCTCACTTCCATCACATCATCGAGCACCAACACCTGTTTGAGATGATCCTGCTCTTTGACAGTTAGTGAATCTGCCTGATTTCGGGCTGGCAGATAGATTGTAAACCTGGTGCCAATTCCTTCCTCCAGGCTGGCGCTGATATGACCTTTGTGTTTTTGAATTATTTTCTGTACAATACTGAGCCCCATCCCTACCCCATTAAGTACCGTAGATACAAAAGGCTCAAAAATCCGATCAACTAAATAGTCGGGAATATGCTTGCCAGTGTCGCTGACGATGACTTTTATATGCGGACCAGGTGCAAGAAGCATCTCATTGCCGTCCGAAATGGAAACATTTTCAGCGCTGATATAAAGCAAGCCATTATTGGGCATTGCTTGCCGGGCATTTAGGAAAAGATTGGTAAAAACCTGGGCAATTTGGTTTGTGTCAATCCTGGCCAGCCAAAGATCCTTTTGAATTTGGACATCGGTCTTAATTACTGTGCCGCTCAAAGTCAGACGCAGTGCATCTGTAATAATAGTCCGCAGCGAATAATCGGCTATAACTGGTGTTTCATCCTTTCCATAGCTAAGCAACTGCTCAGTGAGCCCCCGTGCTTTATTAACACCTTCTTCGGCAAAGCTGAGATATTTGATAAATTCAGAACATCGTTCATCGGCAAACATTCGAGCAAGACTGATATTGCCAAGAATTATGGAAAGCAGATTGTTAAAATCGTGTGCTATTCCAGAGGCCAGATTACCAATAGCACTGATTTTATCGCGGCGAATAATCTCTTCCTGTAGCCGTTTAAAACGTGTGATGTCTCTCAAAATACCTAAGGTTGCCGGTTTCCCATTCCACTCAATATCTAAGTCGGTAATTTCCAGGTCCATAACCGAATCCTGGCCAGTTTTTATTTTAAACTCATTTATTCTATGCTCTCGATTCAGCCGGCTGCGAAGGGTAAAGGGCGGCTTATCCTCTTCTACCACCACAATTTTGTCTAAAAGATAATCCGGCGTAATCTCTGTTTGTAAATCGTAATCCATAAGCTTGAAAAGTGAGCTGTTTTGATAGACAAAATGATTATTTTGAATAACATAGACGCCTTCATAAATCTTGCCCAATATGGCCAGTAAATTTGATTCTGCCTGGCTCTCACCCAATTGTGCCAACGGAATCAGACGAACCACATATCCAGCAGGCTGATCACCCGCCCCGTAAAGTGCTTCTGTATAATGCAGATATTTGAATGCCTGCTGCTCTCTCCCATTGATCACAATAAGGGTAGGCAGCGAAATATTCTCAAGAATAAATTGTTTATATTCGAGAGAAATCCGTTCTTCGTCATCATTGAACAAGCGCTCAAAATATCGTGAACCCTGCAGCCAATTTTGGTCACTGATACTGAAGAAAGCTTCATTCCGGAAAAATATTGTAAAGCTTGTGTCAAGAAGCATCACCGGGAAAGTCGCTTTTTTTGCTTGCCTGATAAAAGTCTTCATTCCTTTTGCCTCCGGTGACTAATTCCTTTAGTCGTGTTTTGATATTGCATCCCGTAAAGATGCTCCATTTGTTCCAAATTTATCTTTTGCTCATTTTCTTTATATCCATAATCTGTTTGCCAGCTGAGATTTCCGCTTTTATCGTAGTATTTCCATACGCCGGCTGGTTTTCCCCGCACATAGTAGCGAATCGTTTTGCACTGGCCAGCAGGATACCACTCTGTCCAATTTCCATGGGGTAAATCAAAGAAATATTCCGCCTGCATCATCATTATTCCATCGGGGAAAAAACTATACCAGATTCCGTGTTTTAACCCATTATGAAAAAAACCCCGATTCTTTTGCTGTCCATTTTGGAAATATTCAAAAAAAGGGCCATGAAGTCTATTGTGCTGATAATTCAATACCTTCTCCAGCTTAGCATCCGTATAGTAAAAAGACCATTTCCCAAAGCGTTCATTCTCTATATATTCACCGCTTCTTTGTACTATGCCATTATCAAAATAACTTATCCATTGTCCGTGTCTTTTTCCAAAACGATACTCAATTCTATATTTTAGCTTTCCATTGGAATGCCAGCTCAACCATATCCCATCTGGCTGATCTTGATGATATCTTCGTTCTTCCAATAAAAGTCCATTTTTTGAGTAATCACTGAAAGAACCGTGTCTTTTTCCTTGCTTCCAGTAGCCTATAGATGCCAGTTGACCAGAGGCATACCAGCTCTTTGATTCGCCATTGAGAAGGCCATCAGAATATTCCATAGACTCAATTAGCCTTCCTATGGGAGACCAGCGCTGCCATTTTCCATGTTTCAAACCATCTTTAAAGGCAATTCGGTAGGCATCAATACCCCAGGGATAGGCTCTTTCAATCTGGCCGGTATAGGGTTCAGCAAGCTGCAGATAGGGATTATACACAAGGTAGCGGGCGTCATATTGAGGAATGGAAACAGAGCTGCACGAAAAGAGAAATGATGATAATAAAATCGACATCAAAAATGGGAAATCAGGAGAATAATGCTTTGACCTATTTTCCCTTTTTCTTATCACTTTCTTTCCAGACGACCATTTTTTCGGCCTCATGATAGGTAGAAAGTTCAATCTCTGCAGTTTCCCGATATTTTTTTAGAATACTATGAATCCGATCCATAGCCACCTGAACCTGATTTAATATAGCCTTATGCTCATCTTCCACCAATATTGGGTCAAGGATTCCAAAAAGAAGATCAAGAAAGCCTTTTAGAGCCATAAGGGGCTGATTAAGCTCATGATTTGCTGTTGTACCCATAGCCAGGGCAGTGTTCATTCTTTCCAAACGAATCAGTTCTTCTTGTGTAAATCTCAGCTCTTCCAGTGATCGGTTCAGTTGCGTTTCAATCAGGTTTCTCTTTTTAATTTCACTATTCAGGAGATTAATGGTAGAGCGAAGCTGTATATGGGTTTTCACTCTTGCCAGCAGCTCATGCATTCGAAAGGGTTTTTTAATATAATCAACAGCGCCGATGGCAAAAGCCTGTTGAATTGACTCATCATCATCCCTTCCGGTCAGAAATACTATGGGAATACCGGAAAGGTCCGGATTTTCCTTGATATGCTTAGCCACTTCATAGCCATCCATATCATCCATCATTACATCGAGAAGAATCAAATCAAAGGCATAGAGTTCACAAAGGAAAAGGGCTTCTGAGCCACTAACTGCAGTTTCGACCCGGTAGCCTTGCTTTTCTAATCTCTGGGCCACAATGGTACGGCTGACATCATTGTCATCCACAAGCAAAACACTATTTTTTACATATTCATTATCAGTCATTTTTCACCAGTAAATAATTGAGCCTCAAAGACTGAGAATATGCTTAAGTCGATCAAGAATCTCATGAATGTTTTTCAGGCCTTTACTCTCAGCTTGCTCCGCCAAAGTTCCCCAGACCGGCTCGCCACAGAGCAAACAATACCCATTTCCATCAAAGGCCTCACCAATTGAGGGTCTTCATCTACCAAATTTTCTATAAAAATTTCTTTGCTAACAATTTTGCTTTTCTCCATTATGAAATACTCAGATTCAAGACTTCAGGCCGACATTAGCGGCAAGCAAAATCGGGTCATAAACTGGAGAAAAAGGCGGTGCGTATGCAAGGTCCAGGTTTTGTAAATCATCAAGAGTCATATTTTTCATTATAGCCAGCGCAAAAAGATCAATCTTTTTTCCAGTTCCCAGCCCACCAATAATCTGAGCCCCTAGAAGTCTGTTGGTTCTTTGTTCCGCAATAAGCCTGATGGTAAGCTCTTGGGCATCGGGATAGTATCGTGCCCGGTTTTTTTCAGTTATCGAGACCTGTTTCACTTTGCTGTAAACTGTCTCAGAGAGGTCCCTATAACTTAATCCGGTACGGGCAACTTCCAGATCAAATATTTTTGTTATCGAGGTTCCAAGTATTCCTGGGAAAACTGCATTCCCCCCGGCTGCATTTTCGCCGGCAATCCGTCCCCCTTTATTTGCCGCTGGCGCTAATGGAATATATGTATTTCGCCCACTGACAATATGCTTATATTCTGCACAGTCACCAGCAGCATAAATATTATTAACCGTGGTCTCCATCTTTTCGTTGATTCGAATACCGCCCCTTTTGCCAAGACGAACACCAGCAGTTTTTGCAAGCTCGGTATTGGCTTGCACACCAATAGAGACCAAAACCATGTCAGCATTAATTTTACCTGGTCCGCCGGCTACATCGAGAGCAAGAGATCCGTCTTTGTCTCTTTTTATGCCTGTGATTGTAGAGCGCAAATAAATTTTAACATCATTTTTATGTAATTCTTCTTCTACAATAGTTGCGATCTCTGCATCAACGCTGACCAAAACACGATCAAGCTGCTCAATAACAGTAACGTCCAGATTGAGACGCCGAAAAGCCTCCACCATCTCCAGCCCGATATAGCCTCCGCCAACCACGACTACTGATTTGGGCTGATTTACCTCAATAAATGTTTTGATATCTATCCCATCCTGAATACTTCTCAGCATAAAAACACCAGAAAGGTCCATTCCGGGTATCTGTGGCACTCTGGGTCGCGCACCAACTGCAATAATACACTTATCATAAGATTCAGTAAAAATCTCATTTGTCTCGATTTTGCGCACTGTTAGCTGACGCTTTTCTGAGTCAATTGAAAGGACTTCATGAAAAATATGGACTTTAATATTGCGTTTTTGGAGGGCTTGCTCCGGTGTAAAAATCACCAAATTTTTCCAATCTTCTACAACACCAGAAACATAGTAGGGAATGCCACAAGCGGCATAACTGATATGTGGACCTTTCTCAAAAACAATTACATCAAGCTCTGGCCTGACTCTTTTTGCTTTGCTGGCCGCACTCATTCCGGCAGCATCTCCGCCAATGATTACAATTTTTTGGGTCATTGGTCTAATCCTTTATGCGGCAAGAAAAAAAGGCGGCCACTATTGGCCGCCTTCGATCTCTACCTATTCATTTCAGTCTTCGATGAGGGCTAAGATATCACTGCGTTGCAGCAGAATATACTCTTCTCCACCAACTTTGATTTCGTCACCGGAATATTTACCAAAAAGAACTTTGTCGCCTTTTTGGATAACTTTTTGAAGTTCTTCATCGCTTCCGACTTCGATAACCTCGGCAATCCGCGGCTTCTCTTTGGCTGTATCAGGAATATAAAGACCGCCTGGTGTTTTCTGCTCTTCGGGCAACGCTTTAATTAACACACGATCATCGAGAGGTTTTATCTTCATTTTTCTCCTCCTTCTTTTTCTTTCATTTTAGGTTTAGCATCTGGTTTATTTTGGGCCTGTCAAACCCTACGATTGGTTTATTATTTATCCAAAGCTGAGGCACACCCTGCTGGCCGGTTTTATTGACCATATCACGGGCTGCGACAGCATTTTTACTGATATCCACTTCTTTAAATCGAACGCCATTTTCTTTGAGGTATTTTTTCACTGCTGCACAATAGTGACAAGTTGGCGTGGTAAATACGATAACCTTTTTCTGCATTTCATTTCCTTTGCTGTCAGATTTTGTGTTTTCACTTCCACCCTTCGTAAACCTTGGAATTTATTGATTTTTTTCTGATTCGTCAAACATTTCCTCAGATATTTCATCTTGGTTTTCAGGGAGCTTTAGCTTTTTTAGCAGACGATGGGACATATCTTTTGTGACGCATCGATTTTCAAATGAAAGGCGATAGAGCTCTACAGTATTCTCGATGGTATTATAGAAAAGCCGGCAATCTGGGCAAGCTTCCAGCTCTTTTTCAACCTCACGGCAGACATCGTTTGTGATATCTTTACCCAGCTTATCGCAAAACTGGGATAAACTGGTGATTTTTTTAAGCCCGATGTGCTTCACTGACATTGCTTTTCCCAAAATATGCTTTTAGCTCTTCTCGTAAAAATATTCGTGCCCGCATCAATCTGACTTTGACATTGCTCTCTGAAAGGTCTAGCAGTTTTTGTGTTTCCGAAGTACTCAGCCCTTCCAGGTCTCGCAGGATAAAGACAGAGCGATAATTAGGTGGCAATCTTTCTAGGGCGCTGTCAAGTAGCTCCCGAAATTCCTGGTTGTTGACCATTTCTTTGGTGTCTTTAGGCCAGTCTGATATTTTCTCTCCATGGATTGTTTCAAAATCGGGGTCACTGATGGATATCATTTCATTAGAGCGCTTTTTTTCACGGAGTTTTTGCAGGCTGATATTGATTGCAATGCGGTAGAGCCATGTAAAAAACTGACTTTTGCCTTCGAAAGTGTGCAGTTTTTTCAGTGCTGTAAGAAAAGTCTCCTGCATTACATCTTCTGCGTCTTCATAATCGCGCGTCATTCGCAGCGCCAGATTAAAAACCCTCTCCTGGTAGGCCAAGACAAGTCTGGTCTGGGCCCTCTGGTCTCCAGCAACTGCTTCTTTGATAAGCTTTTTCTCGTCCACTTCATCATCCTCTTAGATATATTCTGCTGATATGGTTACAAAATCCACTAGAGCAGCCCTAAAATGATGGAATTTAATTTGGTCTTAGCCACATCACTGCGGCTAAGTAAAATAATCGGAACCTTTGCCCCCAAAATAATCCCTCCAACTTCTGCATTGTCGAGCTCTATAAGAATTTTTATCATAAAGTTGGCGACTGAAATATTGGGCGCAACGAAGATATCAGCTTTGCCGCTGATATGGTCTGAAACGCCTTTTTTGTGGGCAGCTACAGGTGAAAAGAGGACATCCGGTGCAATTGGCCCATCTGCCAGGAATCCATTAGCTGTTAATTCCTCAGCGATAATTTTACTTTCGCCGGTTTCGGGTATTTTCTCATTAACTTGCTCAATGAGCGCTGTCATGCCAATGACAGGCTTTCTGAGCAAGACTTTTTGCGCGAAATCAATGGCGTTATGAGTGATGGCTCGCCGCTGCTCAAGATTTATCGATATATTGATTCCACCATCAGTGATAAAAAGTAATCTGGGGAGGGCTTTATGCTCCATAACGGCAATATGGCTCAATATATCGCCTTTCCGCAAGCCATGCTGGCGATCAAGGACAGGTTTCAGTAGCCCTGCTGTTGAAATATCGCCTTTCATTAGCAAGTCACCCCGGTTTGACCGGATATCGGCTACAGCCATTCGGGCAGCAGAATCAGAATCAGGCGCATCTTGGATAAATGCATTATTTATCTGATGTTTTTGACACTGAGCTTCTATGAAATCTGCTTTCCCATAGAGTCTCAC
>OMKS01004533.1_pt1 | contig 10428 bp, 10 predicted proteins | sample 1674721 | NCBI WGS metagenome assembly OMKS01 (sample SAMN06264996, study PRJEB25208) | sediment metagenome | isolation source: hot spring sediment | place: USA: California | collected 2014-09-02 | reverse complement strand
GAATGAGTGCGGGCTCTCACGTCGGATGTGAACCGGACCCGGACGGACGAAGCAACCGCCGATGAACGCGGAGCGGACGGAGTCCTAGACTGCAAGGTCACAGAGAGGAAGGAAAGGGTGAGAGAGGAGAGAACCGACTTAGAACGCTGTCATTTCGACCGAGGCTGCTCTACACCCGAGAGGTAGTTCAGCATTGCGTCCCCGAAACCCCGCTGATGTCAATAATCTCTTCCGGCTCTTCGCGCTTTTGTGTGGATGAACTGAGCGGTTTCATGGCTGTTTCAGAGCCGCGGCAGGGTTGACGTGAGCACTTTGAGCCGCAGGTAATTGTCGTCTCGAACTCCGTACGCGCGCCGCTGGATGACCCGGATCTTGTTGTTCATCCCCTCCATGAACCCGAGCGAAACCTTGCGTTCTGATCGGCAGTAAGCCGCAATCCCGTCCCGGTGCCGCTCGATCATCTGCGCAAACTTCTCGAACGGCTTGAGCCGCTGCCACTTCAGCGCCTCGCGCCAACCCGTGAAGAACCGCCAGGCCCAACCCTCGGTCCGATAGCTCCAGAGTTGCCCGAAAGACTCCTTCAGCAAGCAGGCGGTGTTCAACCGCCGGTTCGCTTTCAGCAGCAGCTTCAACGCCTGCCGACCCCGGTGGCTCAGATTCGCCCGTCGCGAGAGCAACGTGTAGCGTTGGCCTTTGATGAAACGTCGCTCGGCATCCGACGTCAGTCGGGCATACTCCTTCCGCCGCACCTCATCCAGAGCCTCGTTGAGATGCTGTATCACATGGAACTTGTCGTACAGAATCGCGGCGCCGGGCGCATACTCGGCCGTGGCCGAGGCAAACGCTTTCCACATATCCATCACCGCCAGTTCAACCCGAGCGCACCGCTGAGGCCCAAGCCATTCATAGAACCGCGCCAAGCTGGCATGGCTCCGGTCCGGGCCGTCAAACCAGATCGGCCGCCGGCGCACAAGGTCGCCGACGACAATCCGGTACTGCTGCCCTTTGCGGATGGAGACCTCATCAACCCCGATGACCTTCGGCTGCGGCGTGCCGGTCCGTGATAACTGCTCCCGCATGTACTCCTTGTCCAACTCCTTGCCCGTGTGCCAATCCAGGTGCAGCTCACGGGCAACATGCTTGATGCTCGCCTCGCGACAGCGGCGGCCTACCTCGCGGACAAGCTGATGCCGAACTGCCGGCACGTCTCACTCTTGCTCGCATCGGGGTCACGAGCAATCATGACGAAATCCATTCGCAGACTCTCGATTTCTGTCGTTGCCCAGGGCATGGAACACTCCTTTCGTCTCAAAGTGTAACCTATGTCCTGATAATAAACTGTTACCAATGTACTGACCCCGCACCGGGCGGCCTCCTCCCTCGATAGTCCGGCCTGAGAACCAGTTAAGCCGCTGTCAGGTAGCGGCTTACGGCAGGAAGCGGACAATGCGGTCGAAGCTGTCGGCGTTGAGGGCCGCGCCGCCGACGAGGACGCCGTCCAGGTCCGGCAGTTTCATCAGGTCGTCCACGTTTTCGGGTTTGACACTGCCGCCGTAGAGAATCCTCACCCGGGCCGCGAGGTCCGGCGTGAAGCGCGAGCCGAGCCAGGCCCGAATGTGGCGGTGGACTTCGTCGGCCTGTTCCGGGCTGGCGGTGCGGCCGGTGCCGATGGCCCAGACCGGTTCGTAGGCGAGTACGAACTTCTCGTCTTCCTGCACCGGCTTGAGGCCGGCGGCAAGCTGGCGTTCGATGACCTGCCGGGTGGCGTCTGCTTCGCGCTGTTCGAGCGTCTCGCCGACGCAGAGAATCGGCGTGAGCCCGGCGTCGAGCGCGGCGCGGGTCTTGCGGCCGCAGTCCTCGTCGGTTTCGCCGAAGATGTGGCGGCGCTCGGAGTGCCCGACGAGGACGTGGCTGCAGCCGAGGTCGGCGAGGAAGGGGGCAGATATTTCGCCGGTGAAGGCGCCCTGTTTCTCCCAGTGCAGGTTCTGTCCGCCGCAGGCGATGCCGGAGCGGCCGAGTTCTTCGATGACCGCAGGCAGGGCGGTGAAGGGCGGGAAGACGAGGATGTCGCGGCCGCGGACGTCGGCCAGCCGGACCCGGAGCCGGATGGCGTACTTGCGGGCTTCGGTCGGGGCAAGGTGCATCTTCCAGTTGCCGGCAATGAGGGGGGTGCGCATCTTCTACTCCTTGAGCGTGAGGACCCGGATGCCCGGGAGTTCGCGGCCTTCGAGGAATTCGAGGCAGGCGCCGCCGCCGGTGGAGGCGTGGCCGACCTTGTCGAGGAGGTTCCACTTGGCGAGGCAGGCAAGGGTGTCGCCGCCGCCGACGACGGTGGTTGCGCCGGCCGCGGTGGCCGCGGCCACCGCGCGGGCGACCGCCTCACTGCCCGCGGCAAAAGCGTCCTTTTCGAAGACGCCCATCGGGCCGGCCCAGATGACGGTGCGGGCCTTGGCGATGGCCTCGGCGTAGAGCCGGGCCGCGGCCGGGCCGATGTCGAGACCCATCCCGGCGGGCGGAATCCCGTCTTCGGGCACGACCCGGGCGGTGGCGGGTTCGTCCGGGCCGATGGCGACAATGACGTCGGCCGGGAGGACGAGCTTCGGGTTGGAGAGGAGCTTGGACGCGGTATCGAGGAAGTCGGGTTCGCAGAGACTGGTGCCGATTTCCCGGCCCTTGGCCTTGAGGAAAGTGAAGACGACCCCGCCGCCGGTGAGCAGGCTGGTCACCCGGGGCAGGATGTTGGCGATGACCCCGGCCTTGTCCGAGACCTTGGAGCCGCCGATGACCGCGACGAAGGGCGGCTCGGGCGCCTCCATCACCCGGGCCAGACTTTCGACTTCCTTCTCCATGAGCAGGCCTGCGGCCGGCCGTTCGAATTCTTCGGCGATGCCCGCGGTCGAGGCGTGGGCGCGGTGCGCGGTGCCGAAGGCGTCGTTGACGTATTCGTCGGCAAGGGCGGCGAGGGCGCTGGCAAAGGCGGGGTTGTTGGCTTCTTCGCCGGCGTGGAAGCGCAGGTTCTCAAGCAGGATGACCGAGCCGGACGGGGCCGCGGCGACGAGCCGCTCGGTCTCCGGGCCGACGCAGTTGGGGGCGAACGTGACCTTGCGGGCGAGCAGGCGGCCAAGGTGCTCGGCGATCGGCTTCAGACCGAGTTTCGGGTTGACCCGGCCCTTGGGCTTGCCGAGGTGCGAGGCGAGGACCACCGTCGCACCCCGGTCAAGCAGGAGGTTGATCGTCGGCAGGGCGGCGCGAATCCGCGCGTCGGTCCGGATACCGCCGTCTTCGGCGAGCGGGACGTTGAAGTCCACCCGGACGAAGACGCGCTTCTCGTGGACGCCCAGGCTGCGGACGGACCTTATCTTCACAGGCGTTCGGCGAGGAACCGGGCCATGTCCACGAGCCGGCAGGCGTAGCCGTACTCGTTGTCGTACCAGGAGAAGGCCTTGATGAGGTTGCCGTCCACGACCGCGGTGAGCCCGGCGTCGAGAATCGAGCTGTGGCGGTTGCCGACCATGTCCACCGAGACGAGCGGGTCCGCGCAGTACTGGAGAATGCCCTTGAGCGGGCCGTTGGCCGCGTCCTTGAAGGCGGCGTTGACCGCGTTGGCATCGGTGGACTTTTCGACGGTACAGCTGAAGTCCACGATCGAGACGTCCGGGGTCGGCACCCGGATGGCCATGCCGTCCACCTTGCCGGCGAGTTCGGGGAAGATGACGCCGATGAGCTTGGCCGCGCCGGTGGTGGTCGGAATCATCGAGAGCGCGGCGGCACGGGCCCGGCGCAGGTCGGAGTGCGGGAAGTCGAGGATGCGCTGGTCGCCGGTGTAGGCGTGGATGGTGGTCATGTAGGCCTTGAGGATGCGGAAGCTGTCGTGGAGGACCTTGGCGACCGGCACGACGCAGTTGGTGGTGCAGGAGGCGTTGGAGATGACGTGGTCCCGGGCCGGGTCGTACTGCTCGTGGTTGATGCCGTAGACGAAGGTGGCGACATCCGAACCCTTGGCCGGGGCCGAGATGATGACTTTCTTCGCGCCGGCGTCGAGGTGCGCCCTGGCCTTGTCGAGCGAGCGGAAGATGCCGGTGGACTCGATGACGATGTCCACGCCGAGTTCGCGCCAGGGAAGTTCGGCCGGGTTCTTGCTCGCGGTGACCCGCGCGGGCCGGCCGTTGATGACGATTTCGCCATCGGTGTGGCCGACCTCGCCCGGGAAGATGCCGTGGACCGAGTCGTACTTGAAGAGATGGGCAAGGGTTCTTGCGTCGGTGAGGTCGTTGATGCCGACGAGTTCGAGCGCCGGGCTGTTCGCGGCGCAGCGGGCGACGAGACGGCCGATGCGGCCGAATCCGTTCACTGCCAGTTTGCAGGGCAAGATTCCTCCTAGTTTGGGTTACCGAACTCGGCTAAGGCTATGTCCGGGCCGGGCGAAGTCAAGCGTTCAAGGTCCTTCCGGGATGGCTGCCGGTGCTCAGCCGCCTGTCGTTTCCTCGACCGGGTCCCGGCGGTGGCCGCGGAACAGGGAGAAGAGGATGGACAGCAGCGGCAGGAGCGCGGCCACGCCCCAGCCGGCAATCACCAGCGCGCGGATCGGGTAGCCTTCATAGGGCCGGCCGAGTTCCCGGACCAGCCCGTTCGTGAGCAGGGCCGCGAGAATCACCGGGCAGACAATCCGGATGAACCAGGGCCACCAGTCGCCGAGTTGCGTCTTCGAGACCGAGTTCAGGTGTTTGCGCAACTGGTCGGTCTTGTGGAACCAGCCGAGGACGATGCACTCGACGAGCAGGACGGCGATGAGGCCGAAGTGTTCCATGAAGTGGTCCACGATGTCGAGCCAGTAGAGACCGGCGCCGGTGGTGAATATCAGCCCGAGCGAGACGGCGATGCCGCCGACGATGAAGTTCGAGGCCCGGTGGCCGAGGCCCCACTTGTCGCGCACCGCGGCGGCGACCGCCTCAACCAGCGAGAAGGCCGAGTCCACCGCGAGGGCGAGAAGCATCAGAAAGAAGAGCAGGCCGAAGACTCGGGCCATCGGCAGTTGCGAGATGACCTCGGGGTAGGTGATGAAGGCAAGCCCGGGGCCGCCTTTCAATACTTCGGTGACCGGCAGGCCCTTGAGCTGGGCGTAGTAGCCGAGCGTGCCGAAGACCGCGAACCCGCCGGCAATCGAGGTCAACCCGTCGGCGACCGCGATGATGACCGCACTGCTGGTGATGTTCGCCCTGCGGGGCAGGAAGCTGGCGTAGGCGATCATTATCCCGAAGCCGATAGATACCGAGTAGGCGACCTGGCCGTAGGCCGCGCCCCAGAGCGCGGGGTTGAGCAGGTGACCGAAAATGGGCGCGAGGTAGTAGTGCAGGCCGGCCGCGGCGCCGGGCAGGGTGACGCCCCGGATGATGAAGATGATGAGCAGGGCCCAGGGCAGGACCACGGTGAGGTAGACGACCTTGCTCACCGTCTTCGCGCTCTTCCAGATGGCGAGGATGATGAGCGTCCAACTGATGCCGAGCCCGATGAGCAGGGGCCGGCGCACACCGCCGAGTTCGAAGGGACCGCCGGTGAGTCCGAGCACTTCGCCGTAGAAGAACCCGGCCGGGTCCGCGCCCCAGGCCTGGGTGACCGAGAAGCCGGTATAGACGACCGCCCAGGCCATCACTACCGCGTAGTAGGTGACGATGACGAAGCCGACCAGCACCGCCCACCAGCCGACCCATTCGAAGGCCCGGCCGACCTTGCGGAATGCGGACGGGGCGGCGAGCCGGAAGCGGTGGCCGAGGGAGAATTCCAGGAGCAGGAGCGGAATGCCGATGGTGATGAGCGCGATGACGTAGGCGATGAGGAAGGCGCCGCCGCCGTGTTCGTAGCATTTGAAGGGGAACCGCCACAGGTTGCCCAGCCCGATGGCCGAGCCGACCGCGGCGAGGATGAAGGCGGCCCGGTTATCCCATTGACCCCGCTGGTCCATCGCTCTTCTCCTTCTCGGACGCTCAGGGCGTCTCGGTCGTCACGTACTTCGGGCCGTCGGCGTCCCACTGCCGGACGACCGCGTCCTTGACCGGGTTGCCGTGTTCGTCGAGGGTGATGGTGCCGGTGATGCCTACGAAGCTCTCGGTGCCGGCGAGCGCGGCCCGCAGGGCGGCGCGGTCGTCGGCGTCGGCGCGCTCCAGGGCCGCGGCGAGGAGCCGGGCCGCGTCGTAGGCGAGCGCGGCGAGCGCGTCCGGGTTCCGGCCGTAGCGGGCACGGAAGCGGGCGACCCAGGCGTGGACTTCGGGCCGCGGGTCGTCGGGCGCGAAATGGCTGGTGAAGAACCCGCCCCGGATTGCATCCCCGGCGAGGTCGAGCATCTCGGGCGAATCCCAGCCGTCGCCGCCGAGCAGTTCCGAACGGAGGCCGGACTGCCAGGCCTCGCGGGCGATTATCCCGACCCGGGCATAGTAGTCGGGCAGGAAGAGCACGTCGGGCCGTGCCGCGCGGAGAAGCTCGACAGCCGGGCCGTAATCGCGCGTCTCGACATCGTAGGCTTCGATGCCGACGATGGTGCCGCCCTGTGCTTCGAAGGCGGCGGCGAAGAAGCTGGCGAGTCCGGTCGAGTACTCGTCGCCGGAGTGGTAGAGGATCGCGGCACTGCCCGCATTCATATGCCGGCGGGCGAAACGGGCCGCAACCGCGCCCTGGAAGGAATCGGTGAAACAGGCCCGGAACACGAACCCGCGGCGACCGCCGTCACGGGCGACGGTGACGAACGGGTTGGTCGAACTCGGGGCGATCATCGGTACGCCACTCTTCTCGCACCAGGCGGCGAGGGGCTCGGAACAGGCGGTCGAGACCGAGCCGAGAATGGCGATCACGCCTTCCGGTCCGGCCAGCCGGGCCGCGGCCTCGACCGTCGCGGCCGGGTCGTTGCGGTCGTCAATGAGCAACACTTCCACCGGCCGCCCCCGGACCCCGCCCGCCGCGTTGACCTCTTCGAACGCGAGCAGGGCGCCGTCGCGGGCCGATTCGCCGAAGGTCGAGACCGGGCCGGTCAGGGGCAGGATTACGCCGACTTTGGTGCTCTCGGCGTCACAGCCGAGCAGGAGCACGAGCGCGAGCAGGACGGTGGTGCGGATGAGTCTCATGATGCTGTCCTCCGTGTTATTGTTGACGGGTCGTTGTTTCGCCGCCGGCGTCTTCCCGGTTGTACCGGGCCAGGAAGGCGGCGGTCCAGGTTTCAAATCCACCCCGCTCGATCGCCGTGCGGATGCCGGCGACAAGATCGAGGAAGAAGCGGGTGTTGTGCAGGGTCAGTAGCCGCGGCCCCAGTGCTTCGCCGGTGATGAAGAGGTGGCGAAGATAGGCGCGGGTGAACCTGCGGCAGGTGTCGCAGGGGCAGTGTTCGTCGAGCGGGCCGCTGTCGTCGGCGTGCCGGGCGTTCTTGATGTTGACCCGGCCGGTCGAGGTGAAGGCGGTGCCGGTGCGGCCGTTGCGCGTGGGCAGGACGCAGTCGAACATGTCCACACCGTGGCGGACCGCGGCGATGATGTCGGCCGGGTAACCCGCACCCATCAGGTAGCGGGGCCGGTCCGCGGGCAGGGCGGCAACGGTGAGCGCGACCATCTCGTAGGTGACGTCCGAAGGCTCGCCCAGGCAGAGGCCGCCGAGCGCGTAGCCGGGCGCGTCGAGCTCGACCAGTTCGGCCGCGCTGCGCCGGCGCAGGTCGGGAAAGGTCGAACCCTGGACGATAGGGAAGAGGTTCATCTCCGATGAACGGTGCCGGACGCTGCGCGCGGCCCAGAGCGAGGTCCGGGCGACCGCGGTCTCGGCCCGCTCCCGGGTCGCCGGATAGGGCGGGCATTCATCCAGGCACATCGCGATGTCGGACCCAAGTGCCCGCTGGACCTCGACGATACTCTCCGGGCTGAAGAAGTGGCGGCTGCCGTCAATGTGGGAGCGGAACTCGGCCCCTTCGTCCGATACCCGGCAGAGGGTGGCCAGCGAGTAGACCTGGAACCCGCCCGAGTCGGTCAGCACCGCGCCGTCCCAGCCCATGAACTCTGCGGCGCCGCCGAGGCGGCGGATGCGCTCGTGGCCCGGGCGCAGGTAGAGGTGGTAGGTGTTGGCGACGAGCAGGCGCGCGCCCGCGCCCTTGACCTCGGCCGGGGTCATGGTCTTGACCGATGCCTGGGTCGCGACGGGCATGAAGGCCGGGGTCCGGACTTCGGCGCCGGGCAGGGTGAGGGTGCCGGTGCGTGCCGCGCAGGCCGGGTCGCGGGCGGTGACGGTGAAGGTCATCACCGGTCCGGGCGTTCCTCGTCGGGCATGACCCGGTACTCCGAGGAGTCACCGAGGTTGAGCCGGCGCGGCAGGTCGCAGACGACGCTGTCCCGGCCGATGATCGAACGCGCCAGCAGGGCGCCTTCGACCCGGGCGTCGCGGTTGATGATGGAGTCGGAAATGACCGAGTTCCTGACCGTAGCCCCGGCGCCGATGGATACGTTCGGGCCCACGACCGATTCCGCGACGGTCGCCTCGTCATCAACGTAGACCGGGTCTATGAAGACGACCCGGGGACGGGGCCGGGCATGGCCGTCGCGGCGCAGGAGGTGCCGGTTGGTGTCGAGCAGGGCGTCGGCGGTGCCGCAGTCGAGCCAGTGTTGAACCTCGCGCACGCGCAGGGTCTCGCCCTGTTCAATCAACAGTTGCAGGGCATCGGTGAGCTGGTACTCGCCCCGGGTGCGATGACCGTCCGCGATGAGCCGGTCGAGGGCCGCAAAGAGCTTGCGCGAGTCCCGGATGAAGTAGACCCCGACGATCGCCAGATTCGAGGGCGGCCGGTCCGGCTTCTCGACCAGCCGGGTGATGCGGCCGTCGGAGAGCTTGACCACTCCGAAGCGTCGCGGGTCTGCCACCTCGCGGACGCCGATGGTGCTTTCGCCGGCGACCAGCTCGGCGAGGTCCATCTCGACGATGGTGTCGCCGAGCAGGACCAGGACCGGCTCGCCGTCGAAGCAGGCCCGGGCCCGGTGAATCGCATCGCCGAGCCCACGCGGGTCCTCCTGTTCGATGAAGCGGAAACGGTAGCGGTAACTGCTTTCCAGGTACTCCGTGACCTGGTCGCCGCCTTGCCCGACCACGACACAGACTTCGTCCGGCTCGATTGCGAGGACCCGGTCGAGAATGTGACCCAGTATCGGCTTACCGGCGACTTCGATGAGCACTTTGGGGCGGATGTGGGTGTGGGGGCGCAGGCGGCGGCCTTCGCCCGCCGCCGGGATGATGACCTTGAGCATCTTCGTCCTCAGTTTCGTGCCATCCGGCGCTTGAGTTCCTCGATGCGGGTGACCGGGAGCGGGTCAACCTCCCGGGACGCGGCCAGTTCGATGCTGAGCAGGTCACCGAGCAGGACCAGTGACAGCGCCTGTTCGAGCCGGGATTCCCCCTCGGCGGCCAGGATGGTTGCCTTGCGGTAGGTCCCGCGCGTGATGCCGAGGAGGTGCTTCAGGCGGAGCCGGGTGCGGGAGTGCGTGCTGTCGTCAACGAGCGTGAAGAGATGCGACGACCGCATCGCGTACGGCGCGCCCATGCCGACGATTTCGTTGTGGTTGTGTTCGGGCAGAATGCTGGAATGGCAGAGAAGCTTCGCGTTCTCGTTGATCTGGCAACGCCAGCGCTCAGCGACCGGCTCGGAGAGCCGCGAAGTCGCGTAGACCACCGGCAGGTTGTCGCCAAGCGCGCGAGCCAGCCTTCCCGCTTTCCTGCGCCAGGTTTCATACCGGGTGGCCAGGAGTGTCGAGGCGGCGATGACGGTCTTGCGGGTAAGGCGCAGGACGCGGGCCGAGCGGGCCAGCGCCAGGAGTGAGCCGAACAGGAAGCCGAGCGCGGCGCGGGGCGGGAGGCCGGTCGGCACGATGACGACCGGGATGCGCGCCCGCGCGGCTTCGGCCGCCAGTCGGCCGCCGCTGGTGATGACGGCGAGGCGACAGCCCCGCTTCCGGGCGACGTTGAAGCCGGACAGCGTTTCCTCGGTGTTGCCCGAGTAGCTGATGGCGATGACGAGGCTCCGACGTCCGACCGCGGCCGGCAGGTCGTAGTCGCGCGAGCACAGTATCGGGACCGGCGACGAGTCGGCCGCAACACCGGCGAGCAGGGCGCCGCTGATGGCGGAGCCGCCCATCCCGGTGATGACGAGCGCATCGTCAGCCCTGCCCGGCTGCTGTCCGCAACCGATATCGTACCCGGCGAGCAGGTGTTCGGGCATGGCCCGGACCAGTTCGAGCATCGGATTACTGTTGTTGCCGACCATTTTCGTCCTCCTTGTCGAGTTCGAACACGAAATCCGCCAGCTTCGGGAAGCGACGATGCATCTCGCGGCGGAGCAGGCGGCGGATTTCCAGCGGCGTGCTGAGTTTCATCGCCATCGTCATCATCTCACGAGCCGATTCGATGTCAACCGAG
>OMKS01004530.1_pt1 | contig 10433 bp, 9 predicted proteins | sample 1674721 | NCBI WGS metagenome assembly OMKS01 (sample SAMN06264996, study PRJEB25208) | sediment metagenome | isolation source: hot spring sediment | place: USA: California | collected 2014-09-02 | reverse complement strand
CCCATAGCCTTGCGAACCAAATCCCTGAGCAATTCATGCATCTGCTCCATCCCGCCCGTACCCTTCCATTTCCTGTAATAGTAGTACACCGTGTTCCAGCAGCCGAATTCCTTTGGGAGCATACGCCACTGGCATCCAGCTCTTACAAGGTACATAATGCCGTTTCATACCACGCGCAAAGAAACTTTGCGTTTGCGCTTGTAATTGAGCACATTTTCAGTATATTGCCATTGGCTATTTGTTACGTTCGTTGGGTATTCTTTCATCGCTTATTCAAGTTTGGTTGCTTGCGCAAGCTCAGAAAGTTTTTCCAAATTAGCTAATAAATAGCCACTTTTCTGTGTCTTTCAATTTGCTTTTTTTAAACTTAAACAGTTTCTTAGTACTTTGAACTTGACGAAGCCGAAAAATATTTAACGGTATCATCTAAAATATCGGAAAGAAGATTATCGGCTAAGCGGCTAGCGCCAAGGCGAAGCCACTGGTTATTCAGCCACTTTTCACCCAGCACCTCCTCAACAATTGAATAGAATAGAACGGCATCAGATGATGTAACCATTCCGCCGGCAGGCTTTATTCCAACCATTCGACCTGTAGTTTCGTAATACTCTTTGGCAGCCATACACATAACGTAAAGCGCCTCGGGTGTTGCTGCTACATCAATTTTACCCGTTGATGTTTTAATAAAATCGGCACCTGCCTCCATGGCCAAAAACGATGCTAAACGTATATCGCTAAAAGTTGGTAGCGCCCCTGTTTCAAGAATTACCTTAACCCTTGCATCTCCAGCCACCTCTTTTATTTGCATTAGCTCGCTATAAACGGTGAAGTAATCTCCCTCAAGAAAATGGCCTAACGAGATAACCACATCAAGCTCATCGGCTCCCTTATCGAGGCACATTTGGCACTCCGACAGCTTTATATCAATAAAAGTTTGCGAAGCTGGAAACCCCGCTGCCACTGAGGCTATCTTAACATCGCTTTGCGTAAGCGTTTGCTTTACTGCCGAAACTAAACTAGGATATACGCAAATGGCTGCCACGTTGGGCACCTGAGGATAATTTTCTTGTAAATTGTTAACTCTTTGCGCAAACAGCTCGCCCCTTTCAATGCTATCGGTTGAGTTTAGAGTAGTTAAATCGATAAGGTTAAGGCATTTTTTTAAAACCTCTTTGTCGGTTTTTACCCGATTTGCAGCTTTAGCCTTTAGCTCATCAACAGCTTTTAATACCGCATCTTTATCAACTTCTACGTTGAATTTTCCTTCAATGGGATTAGTCATATCATATGTTTTAGATGCTACAAAAATACAAAAAATACCGTTAACCGGGTACATTAACGCTTTAGCTTTGGATTGTTTAAATGTCGGTTTGCATCGCGCGTGTTTCGCTTGTGCATGGCTTTTTGCATTGCTAGCGTAAGGTCAACCCCAGTTTGGTTGGCTAAGCAAATAAGCACAAAAAGAATATCGGCAAGCTCCTCATCTAGCTTATCTGCTTTCTCTCCCTCCTTAAACGATTGGTCGCCGTAGGTTCGGGTTATAATCCTAGCAAGCTCTCCCACCTCTTCAACAAGTACACCCAAGTTTGTAAGCTCGCTAAAGTACCGAACCCCTTTTTGCCTAATCCACTCGTCAACCTCAGCTTGTAGCTGCTTGATGGTAATATCGTTCATTACTCCTTGTTTTTGGTGTCAATTAATATGGTCACAGGGCCATCATTCTCTAACGAAACAACCATCTTCGCACCAAAAACTCCTTGCTCTACCCTACGCCCCGACTCAGCTTTTAAGCCTTTAATAAAATGGTGGTATAACGGCATAGCGGAATTAGGATTTGCGGCTTTAACGTATGATGGTCTGTTCCCCTTTTTTGTTTTGGCATGCAGGGTAAACTGGCTAACGCACAAAAAATCGCCATCAACATCCTGAATTGATAAATTCATAGCACCATTGGAATCATCAAAAATACGCAAGCCCGAAAGCTTCTTTACTATCCAGCTAACATCATCCTGGTTATCCTCTTCTTCGAAGCCAACCAAAACCAATAGGCCGCAGTTTATTTGTCCAACTACCTCCTTATCAACAACAACTGATGCTTTATTTACCCTTTGAATAACTACCCTCATAGCTGTAAATTTTATGCGAACATAGGTGTTTGCACAACAAATAGGCTCTAGTCGCACAGCAACATTAGCTTACAAATGTAGCAATAAGAGAAAAAACCTTTAGTATATTTGCCAACTAAACATGTAGGATTAGCGCATAAAATGGATTTGCAAAGCACTTTCAAGTATATTTCACTGCAACAGCCCGACACGCTGGTCAAAAGCGACACTATACCTCGGGCCAAGGCAATTTCGGATACGCTCAGTGCGCCAAGTGATATAAATCCTCTTTTTATTGAGATTGAGCGAAAAAGTATTGAAGTTGAAGTTCAAAAGAAAAAAGAGCTTAAACCCAGCACCACAAAACGAATTACTCAAGCCCCAAAAGCTGATACTACCTGCCATATATGCCCTAGTGGAAAATCAATACCATTATACAAGGTTGTTGGAAGGCCACATGCTTTTAACAATCAGTTTTATACCGAGACCCTTTACGATAAAGAGTTTTACAAAAACAACATTGGAGCAAAAGGACCTGTTTTTATTGAAACAACACCTACTACTTCATCAAACACAGAAACAGTTGCCCCAGTACCCCTCGCTGTAAGTAACGATACGCCGAGCTGGACTGTCTATCCTACTATTGGAATTCTACTAGTTTTGGCCTATGCAAAAATTTTTCACTCAAAAAACATTTCCTCCCTTTTCCGAAGTGGAGTTTTTTATTTCATAGCTGGAAGGCTAACCCAAGAAAACCCTTCGCTATGGAATAGGTTTTTTTTCGTGCTCGACACGCTGTTTTTTACAACTATACCACTAGGAACAAGCCTTGCCCTTAATCGATACGGTTTTGTTCCGCAGGGATATAGTGTGCTGAACATCTTCTTTATTACTTTTGCGCTGCTATTTGCGTTTAGGTTGCTCCGATTCGTATCGGTTAAAACTATCGGTATTATAAGCAACAGACCAAAGGAGCTTAACCAGCTTTACTTTAACATACTTCTTTATACACGAATTGCAAGCATAATACTTGCTCCTCTTGTCGTTCTGTTAGCCTACGCCAACCCAAGCCTAACACATTCACTTATTGTGATATCAATTGCAATTATTGGCCTGTCACTAATTTATAGAACCTTCAGAACCCTACAGGTTTTTATTAGCAACGGATTTTCATTGTTCTATTTAATTTTATATCTTTGTGCCCTCGAAATTATCCCCATATTGCTATTAGCAAAAGCTATTGAGTAGCGGGATAAGTGATGTTGAACAAAACCTACAAGGCCTTGAAGATCAAAAAGATTATTGTTTCGCAACCAGAGCCTCAAAGCGAAAAATCTCCCTACCTTGAACTGATCCAAAAGCACAATCTGAAGATTGATTTTAGACCTTTTATTCAGGTTGAAGGTGTATCGTCAAAAGAGTTTCGTCAACAGCGAATAGATATCCTTGAGCACACGGCTGTTATTTTCACAAGCCGTACCGCAATCGATCATTTTTTTAGGATTTGCGAAGAGGTTAGGGTAACTGTACCCGAAACAATGAAGTATTTCTGTATATCTGAGGCCGTTGCGCTATACCTTCAAAAGTATATCGTTTATCGAAAAAGGAAGATATTCTACGGACAGGGTACTTTTTCGCTACTAATGGATGTAATAAACAAGCACAAAACCGAAAAATTCCTCGTTCCCCTCTCGGATGTTCACAAAGCCGAAATCCCAAAATCGCTTGATAAGGCAAAAATAAAATACACAAAAGCCATTTTATACCGAACGGTAAGCAGCGACCTATCTGACCTTAACGGTATGGATTACGACATGCTTGTTTTTTATAGCCCAAGCGGTATTAAGTCTCTGTTTAAGAATTTTCCCAACTTTGAGCAGGGTAACATTAAAATTGCCGCTTTTGGCCCCACAACAACTAAGGCCGTTAAAGACCATAAGCTAAGACTCGATGTTCAGGCACCAACACCTGCTTGTCCAAGTATGACTCAGGCCATAGATGAGTTTATAAAAAAATTCAACAAGAATAATAGTAAATAAACATAATATTACGCTTATAAACTATTTGCGGAAACAACTCTACCCAGCAAATGAAGCCTTTCGGCTTTCCTAAGCAAGAAAAACTTTGCTCAAAAAAAAGCATCGATGCCCTTTTCGAAAGCGGCATCAGTCTTTTTTGCTACCCATACAAGGTTCTGTATATGCAAACCGAAATAACGGAAAGCCTTCCCTTTGCTCAGGCTATGTTCGTAGTTCCGAAAAAAAAGTTTAAGAAAGCGGTGCATCGAAACGCCATAAGGCGCAAAATGCGCGAAGCCTATAGGCTAAACAAACACATGCTTAAGGAGTGGTGCGACAAAAACAATACTCACGTTAAAATTGTTATTATGTACGTGAGCACGCTACAGGTTAGCTATAGCGCACACCAAAAGGCAATTCAGTGTATCCTTTCGTTAATTACAAACCAGCCAGATCATGAGCCTAATCCGTAAAGTATTGGTAATTTTACTTACAATCCCCATAAAATTTTACCAGTTTGCTATTAGCCCTTTTTTTCCTCCTAGCTGCAGGTACACACCTACCTGCTCCAACTACTGTCTCGAAGCCCTAAAAAAGCACGGGCCACTGAAAGGACTCTGGCTTTGCACAAAAAGGGTGCTCAGCTGCAACCCGTGGGGAGGGCATGGTTACGATCCTGTTCCATAATTTTTTATTTTTTAACCTTAAAATACTCTGGTACAGTTCTGTTTTTGGTTAGATATTTGCTTACTTTGCCCATACCAAAGGATATTTACATTTCAAAACACAGCAAAATGGTTAGTTTTAAAAGAAAAAGGCTTTTGCCTTTAGCTCTTGTTGCAGCATCGGCTATAATTTTTTTGTCGTTTAAAGCAATTGATTTTAAAACATCTAAAAGCCTTGATATATTCTTTTCGTTTTTTCGCGAGCTAAATATTTTTTACGTTGATGAGGTTGATCCAGAAAAAGTTATCTATGCCGGAATTGATGCCATGCTAAACTCGCTTGACCCTTACAACGAGTTTATTCCAGAAGAGAATAAGGAATCTCTCGACTTTCAAACAACCGGCGAGTACGGAGGCATGGGAGCTCTTATTCGACATGGCGCTGAACACGCTATAATTGCTGAGGTATACGAGGGAAGTCCAGCCCACAAGGCAGGGGTAATGGCTGGTGATAAGATTATTAAAATAAACGAAAAATCGACCAAGGGCCTTAGCGTTGACAAGGTGAGCAACATGCTTAAAGGTGCTCCAAATACCGAGCTAAAGCTAACAGTAAATCGGTTTGGAACCGACTCGTTAGAGTTTACGTTTAATCGCGAAAAAATTCATATTCCAAGCGTTCCGTATTACGGTATGGTTAACGATGAGGTTGGCTACATAAGGCTATCAAACTTCACAGCAAACTGCGAAAAAGAAGTAAAAGAAGCCCTTAAAGATCTCAAAAAATCAAACGCCAAGGGATTGGTACTTGACCTAAGGAGTAACCCTGGCGGGCTGCTATACGAAGCGGTAAAAATTGTAAACTTATTTGTTGAAAAGGATCAGCTTGTGGTATACACAAAAGGTCAAATAAAAGAGTTTGACCAGGAGTATAAAACAGCATCAAAGCCATTTGACACCAAAATTCCACTTGTTGTTCTAGTTGATCGAATTTCGGCATCGGCATCAGAAATTGTTGCTGGAGCATTACAGGATTTAGACAGAGCCGTTATAGTTGGAGAAAGAACGTTTGGTAAAGGGCTGGTTCAGTCAACTCGTCCGCTACCACACAATGCTCAGCTAAAAATTACTACGGCCAAGTACTACATTCCTAGCGGCAGATGCATTCAAGCCGTTGATTACGCAAAACGCGATGAGGATGGACGCATTCATTACATTCCCGATTCACTAATCAGGGAGTTTACAACGAAAAATGGCCGAAAAGTTTATGACGGGGGTGGAATTACACCCGATATTGAGCATAACCTAACATTTTACAGCCGATTATCGGCTAGCCTTTACGCCCAAAACATACTTTTTGATTTTGCTACTCAATACCGACACAGAAATCCCAAAATTGATTCGCCGGCACAGTTTAAGCTTACCGATGAGGAGTTTAGTAGCTTTATTGCATATGTCGACTCTGTTAACTTTGAATACGAGAGCCAAACCTCTGCCTTACTTAAGGAGCTTAAAAAGGCTGCAAAAGCCGAAAACTACTACGACGCAAACAGCAACTATTTCGACAGCCTCGAGGTAGCTGTCGATAAAAACGAATACGCCGAATTTGAGCTATACAAAGATGAGATAGCGAAGCTTATTGAGGAGGAGATTGTTAGTCGATACTATCTGCAAAAGGGAAAGGCAGAATATAACCTAAACAAAGATGAGGTTATAGATAGATGTATCGAAATTTTGGGTGATGAAAATGGCCTAACTCAGATACTAAGCTCAAACAGCAAAAGCCCAACCTATACTTTTACCAACTCTTCGTTAAACAGTAAAGCGGAATATGCTGCAAGTCTTTCTGCTAAAACACTAAGCCCCTCTTAAGAGGGGTTTTTCTTTAGCAAAACCCTAAAAGTTGTTCCCTTGTCAAGCTCCGAGCTGTTAATAAACAATTTTCCGTTGTGGTTCTCCTCAACAATGCGCTTTGAGAGTGATAAACCAAGACCCCAACCTCTCGATTTTGTGGTGTAGCCTGGTTGAAAAACCGATTTAAAATGCGGTCGAGGAATTCCTTTGCCGTTGTCGGCAATATCTAGCAGAACGGCCTGGTCGTTATCGGTAATCGAAACGCTAACAGTACCCGAAGCACCAATGGCATCAACTGCATTTTTTATTATGTTTTCAATTACCCACTCAATAAGAGTCTCGTTAAGCGGTATTATTATGGCTGAGCGCTCATCGTACTGCTTAACAAAGGTAATTTTACTCGAGAACCTATTGCGCAAATAATCAATTGTACCGTTAACTATTTCAACAAGGTTGCGTTGAACCAGAACTGGACTTGAGCCAATTTTCGAAAATCGGTCAACGATTTTCTCAAGCCTCGATACATCACTTTCAAAGTTGTCAATAAGATTTTGTTTCAGATTTGACTCCTTCACTATCTCGAGCCACGCAAGTAGCGAAGACGTTGGAGTACCAAGTTGGTGTGCCGTTTCCTTGGCCATGCCAATCCAAACCCTATTTTGCTCAGCTCGTCTGGAGTAGCTAAAGGCATAGTATGAAACTAAAATAAAGAGTACAATAATAAATAGCTGAATGTACGGATAGTAGGCTAACTGGGTTAAAGTAGTACTATCCTTATAGTAAACAAAATTTTTGGTGCCATCGAGAAGAACAACCTCGATGGGTTCCCTGTATTTTTTCATCTGCTCTAATTCTCTCTCCAGTTCGGCAGGGTGGCTTGTCCGCCTAAGCGATAAATTTCGATACGATAGTATACCTCCATCCTCATCTGTGAGAATAACCGGTACGGTGGTGTTATTGTGAAGAACATCAAGAATAATGGTAAAGCTTTGTGTTGTATCGGCAAAATTATTAACCTGAGATAGCTCTCGAATGGCCTGTGCCCATAGTTCAATTTTTTTTCGCTCTTCGTTTGAGAGCTCTTTAACCAACGAATTTGTAATGTATAACGATGCAAAGCCAATAATCACTGCTACAAAAAGCAGGATTAGCTTCCATCTTTGTTTTGCTACATAGGCCTCCAAAGCGGTAAGATTTATTGGTTTGTTAAGCAAACGTTGAGCCTATTGAAAAAGTATACGCTACTCGTCGTCCCACTCAATAGTAAACTTGGTCGATTTTTCCTCCATGGGAGTGTCGGCTTTCTGGTTGCTTCCCCCTTGCATGTCGTTTAGGGAATCCTTTTTTAAGAAGCTGAACTCGTCCTGAATGATTCCTTTTAGCACCTCACCCTCCTTTTTTAGGTTATCTCTAAAAACATCGCGGGCGGTTGCCTTATCGTATGAAACATTATGGTTTTGCTTATCGCCCTCAATTTTCAGGTAAACTTTAACCCCATCCCCATCGTCATCTACAACACCGAACTGGTTACTTTGGGCCGATGATTTCTTGAAAAGAATATCGGAAAGTCGAAACTGTGTTTGGTACACATACTCACCGTTAAAGCTATGCTTCCCTGAGGCAAATAGGTTAATTGCCGAAGAGCTAACCTCCATTTGGGGTATAATAACCTGCTCATCTCTTACCATTATTGTATTTGTTAGGGTGCTAAAATAAATATCTTGCAGCTCATTAAGGTCAATAAATTTGGAAAGGCTTTCCAGCTGCTTTACATTTTTAAGTCGACCATCGCTTAGCGTTAAACGCGAAGTTGCCTCAGCATCCTTAGTGCTAATGCTTCCATTGCGCACTTTTGTGGTTAGTACAACATTCCCATCAAGCAGTCCTGATAAGTTTTGACTAGTAATTATATCTTGCTTAAAGTTATTAAACGACTGAAAAAGCTTTGAAACATCGATTCCATCAAAATCAACATCGGCATTAAGAGTATAGTCTTGACTCTCCATTGTGCTTGCAGCAATTCTCCCAGTTATTATTCCATCGCACGAATGGCATAAAAAGCTGTTACAAACAAGCTCATTTTTATTAAGGTAAAACGATGCGCTTAGAGGTTGTGCTATAAAATTATTATGAATAAACTGATCAATGAAAATGTCGCCTGAAATTGACTGGATCCTATCCCATGTTGATTTACCTTGCACCTTAGCTGTTTTGGGGTTGTCGGCTAAAAGCCAGCTCGAGTTTACCGAATCAACTATTACGTTTGCTTGTACTGTAGCCTCAGTGTTACCAAATAAAATTCCCCCAGCATTAGTAACGCTAAAATCGGTTTCGAAATTTGCCCCATTTAATAGCCCTTTTAGCTTCGCCTGGGTAATATCCTGTTCGGCAATGGTAAATGCTCCCGAAACTTGTTTGATGTCAGGTATTCTGCCCACTTTTTCAAAGCTAACGTTACGAACCTTTGTATTCGCGTTAAACTTGGAGTTTTCGAGCGAGGCTAGAGAGATGCTATTAATTTGGTTAAGCATGCCAAGCGCTTCAAAATCGCCACTAACCTCGCCGCTAGTTACCGGAAACTTAATACCCCAACTGCTAAGGTTGCCAACATCGAGGCTATGTTTAACCTTTAAGTGGTAAAGTGGCGAGGTAATATTCTTAATCTTAAGGGCGCCCTCGGCATACGAGTTTAGCGTTTCGAGCCTAAACTGAGAGATATCTATCGAGGTTGATTCGGGCTTTCCCTGCCTGCCATTTGAAAAATTTCCAATAACATTGGATAAGTGCAAGTCGGGTTTTTCGGGCAACGAAAGGGTTAAATTACCAGAAAAAAAATTCAAATTAACCAAAAACGGTTTATCAACCCTGCTAAGCCCTTCAATGCTTAGCTTAAAGGTAAAATTCCCTTTGGTTTTGGTGTTTGGTGGTAGCGATAAGTTAAACTGCGATAGCAGCAACACAAGGCTATTAACGCTAAGATTATCGCCCGATATGAAGAGAGAAACTAGAGCACCCTTGCCCCTCCCAACTCTTCCGTCAACCGCAAGTTTTGCTCCACCCAACATTGAAAATCCATCCTGAATAACCAGAGCAGAATCGGTTACCTCAAAAGTCGATTTAAGCTCTAAGTGCTCATTCCTCACGTAGTGAAAACCTCCTTGCCGGAGTATACCAATAACTCCTTTAAGGTTTGTACCTACTATAATGCGGCTCGCATTGAGCTGTCCATTGATTTTGCCCTTTGCTATATAACCCTTATACACCCAGCCTGTTCTAGGATCGATATAGCTTAGGTTTATGTTATCGAGCTCCAACTTATGCACATCCAAAATCCATCCGCTACTTTTCCCCTCAGTTGTACTGAAAATATCGAAATTACCTTTTCCCGAATTATCAAAGTAAAGGTTTATCCAGCCATCCTTAAGTAGCATTTTTTCAATGCTATAGGTATTTGAGAAAACGCTAATTAAATTGAACTTTAGCGTAAGCTCATCAATGGAGATTAACCCGGTTTCAAACTCTTCGGGAGTTTCAAGGCTTCCTTCAACTATTTCAACATGGCTTAGGGTTACGCTTGCGTATGGGAAGTTTTTAATTAACGATGCCTTAACCCCTTTTACCTTAAGCGTTGCTGTTAACCTATGGTTGAGTTGACTGATGGTATACTCAACAATTCTATCTTCGAGCAAGTAGCCAACCAGTGCAAGGCCTATTATAAAAGCAGTAAACACTGTCTCTTATACACATCTCCGAGCCCACGAGACCGTACTAGATCTCGTATGCCGTCTTCT
>OMKS01004529.1_pt1 | contig 10438 bp, 9 predicted proteins | sample 1674721 | NCBI WGS metagenome assembly OMKS01 (sample SAMN06264996, study PRJEB25208) | sediment metagenome | isolation source: hot spring sediment | place: USA: California | collected 2014-09-02 | reverse complement strand
TCCACGATCCGCCTGATCTCGGGACGCGCATCGGCGGGTGCGGCGGACAATCCCGCGCGTTCGAGAAGCACGAGGTCGAGCAGGTCGTCGCCCATGTAACAGACCGCCTCGTCCTTCATTTGGAATGTCCTGAGCGCCTCCTCGTAATGCGCCAGCTTGTGAAACGCGCCCTGATACACCGCATCCACGCGGAGCTCTCCGGCGCGCCGGGTCACGATGTCGCTGCTGCGCCCCGTGATGATTCCGACCCGGAGCCCTCCCATCCGGGCGAGCGTCACACCCATGCCGTCATGAATATGAAAACATTTCAGTTCCCCGCCCCCGGATCCGTACAGGATGCCGCCGTCCGTCATCACGCCGTCCACGTCGAGAAGCAGCATGCGGATTTTGAGGATCTTCTCGTCGATCCGCGTGGCATCGGTCATGCCAAATCCTTTCCCGGGAAATCGATGGGTTCAAGGGAGCGGACGCATGCATCGACTTCCTGGAGCTGTTGGAGGAGGGGTCTGAGCCGGTCGAGCGGCCACATGCTCGCCGCGTCGCACAGGGCGTTCTGGCAGTCGGGATGCGTCTCGATGAAAATCGCGTCGATCCCGGCGGCCACGGCCGCGCGGGAGAGGGAGGGGACGAACTGCGGCGTCCCGCCCCGCGGATCCGAACTCGAAATGCCGTACACACGGATGGCGTGTGTCGGATCGAACACCACGGGATATCCGGTGGCGCGCATGATCTGGAAAGACCGCATGTCCACGACCAGATTGTGATAACCGAAACTGGCGCCCCGCTCCGTGAGCAGGATGTTCCGGTTGCCCTCGCCCTCGATCTTGCCGACGATATGTTTCACGTCATGCGGGTCGAGAAACTGCCCTTTCTTGATGTTCAGCGCCCTGCCGGTCCGGGCGGCGGCCAGCGTGAGTTCCGTCTGCATCGAGAGATAGGCGGGAATCTGGATGATGTCGAGTACTTCGGCGGCCGCCTCCGTATCGTGCCGGTCATGGATGTCTGAGATCACGGGAACACCCGCCGAATCCTTGACTTTCTGGAGGATGCGCAGCCCTTCTTTCAGGCCCGTGCCCTGATAGCTCTTGGCGGAGGAACGGTTATCCTTGAGAAACGAGGATTTGAAAATAAACGGCATCCCCAGATCGTCCGCGATTTTCCGGATCGCCTCGGCCGTGTGAAGCACCAGTGATTCGGATTCGATCACACAGGGTCCGGCGATCAGCACCAGCGGCCGGCCGCCTCCGATCCGGATGTCCTGAACCGTTACCGTTCGCATCAGCGCGTCTCCTTCGCGTGTTGATAATCCAGCGCGGCGCCGACGAAAGACCGGAAGAGCGGGTGTGCACGCAGCGCCCGTGACTTGAATTCGGGATGAAACTGGCAGCCCACAAACCAGCGTTTGCCCGGCAGTTCGATCATCTCGACGAGTCGTCCGTCCGGCGACAGCCCGCTGAAAACGAGCCCGTGATCCGAGAGGAGTTCACGGTATTGGTTGTTGACCTCAAACCGGTGGCGGTGGCGTTCGGAAATCCGGGAAACGCCGTAAATTTTTTCCGCCCGGCTCCCCTTCCGCAGCACGCAGGGATACGCCCCCAGGCGCATGGTCCCGCCTTTCTGTTTCAGCCCGGCCTGTCCGGGCATGAAGTCGATGACCGGATACCTGAGCCGGACGCCGAATTCGCGGCTGCCGGCCGACCGGAGTCCGCACACGGACCGGGCGTATTCGATCACGGCGCACTGGAGCCCGAGACAGATTCCGAAAAAAGGAATATCATTCTCACGGGCATACCGGACAGCCTGTATCTTGCCTTCGATCCCCCGCTCGCCGAATCCGCCGGGAATGAGCAGGCCGGAAACAGCATCGAGAATATCGTCCACGCCGGAGGATTCGATCTTCTCCGAGTCGATCCAGACCAATTCCACCCGCGCGTCGTTTTCCACCCCGGCGTGCTGAAACGATTCGATGATGCTCTTGTAGGCGTCTCTGAGCTCCACGTATTTGCCGGCGATGCCGATTCGGACCGATCGTCCCGGATTCCTGATTTTCCGGACGAATCCGCGCCACTCGGTCAGGTCTTCCCCCCGCGCGTCGAGTCCCAGCCGCTTCAGGACCAGATCCGCCAGCCCCTGCTCTTCGAGGACGAGCGGGACCTCATAAATGGACGGGACGTCGATGCCTTCGATCACGGCTTCCGGACCGACGTTGCAGAACAGCGCGATCTTCCCGCGCGCCTCGCGGGGCAGGGGCTGCTCCGTCCGGCAGAAGACCACGTCGGGCTGAATGCCGATCTCCCGGAGCTTCTGGACGCTGTGCTGCGTCGGCTTCGTCTTGATCTCCCCGCTGGCGCGGATGTAGGGCACCAGCGTCAGATGGATGCTCATCACATGTTCGGGCCCGTGTTCGAGTCGGAACTGACGGATGGCCTCGAGAAAAGGCAGGCCCTCGATATCTCCGACCGTGCCGCCCAGTTCCACGAGCACCACATCCACCCCGTTGCGGTCGCGCGCCACCCGCCGGATCCGGGCCTTGATCTCGTCGGTGATATGGGGGATGACCTGGACGGTCTTGCCGAGATAATCGCCCCGCCTCTCTTTTTCGATGACCGTGCCGTAGATCTGTCCCGTGGTGGCGTTGTTGTTTTTGCTGAGATTGATATCGAGAAACCGCTCATAATGCCCCAGATCGAGGTCGGTTTCCGCGCCGTCGTCGGTCACGAACACCTCGCCGTGCTGATAGGGACTCATCGTTCCGGGATCGACATTGAGGTACGGATCGATCTTCAGCACGGACACCCGGATCCCGCGCGATTTGAGAAGCAGGCCGAGCGACGAGGCCGCGATCCCCTTGCCGAGCGACGACACCACACCGCCCGTGATAAAAATATATTGGGTCTTTCCCCGGGACAAATGATTCTCCTTCTCTCCTGTCATTTCCAGTCCGGAAATCCCTACTGCGGCTCCGGTTTGTCCGCCTTACCACACCAATCGTCCTGCTAACGACGCTCCTTGATCCGGATCCTGCTTTCTGCCTATCACGCGTCACGGCTTTTCCCGCTTTCCTGCCTTCCCCCTGCAACCGGCCGGCCCGGTGTGTCAGGAATAGATGTCTCCAAACCGGGAAGGGCGTTCCCGCAGGAGCGTTCTCACCCGTTCCGCATCCTCCGGCGTATCCACGCAAACCGGATCGTATTCCGTTTCGGCGACCCGGATCCGGACGCCGTGAGCGAGCGCACGCAGCTGTTCCAGTTTCTCGGCCTCTTCGAGCCGTCCTGGCTTCCATCCGGCGAAACGGAGCAGAAAGGTTTTCCTGTATACGTAGATACCGATATGCTTCCTGTAAACTCCCCGCTTCAGCCAGACGGAGGGGTCGGATGCATCCCGGCAGAAGGGAATCGGGCTTCGGGAAAAATAGAGCGCGAACCCGGAATCGTCCGTCACCACCTTGGCCGTATGGGGACTGAACAGTTCCTCCGCGGAACGGAACGCCGTGACCAGGGTCCCCATCTCGACGGATGGATCGTCGAGAAGGATTCGCGCCGCCTCATCGACCGCCCGGGCGGGGATGAGCGGCTCGTCGCCCTGGATGTTCACCACGATGTCCGCATCCAGGGACCGGACGGCTTCGGCGACACGGTCCGTGCCGGAAGCCAGGCCGGGATCGGTCATCACCGCCCGTCCGCCGAAATCCTCGACAACCTGAAGAATGCGTGCGTCATCCGTCGCCACGATCACCTCGTCGAGCAGGCGCGCCTGCGACACCCTCTCGACGACATGCCGGATCATGGGCTTTCCCGCCAGATCCGTGAGCGGCTTGCCTGGAAGCCGGCTCGACGCCCAGCGGGCGGGAATGACCCCTACAATTTGTCCGGTTTTCCCGTGTCCCGTCGTCCGTCGCCTGTGGCCCATAACCCTGTTTTTCACGCGGGATCCGTCTTTTCCATCATCTTCGGGACCCTGAAATATCCGTGTGAATGGGACGGAGCATTCATGAGCGCCGTCTCCTGCGGCAGGGAAGGCCGGATCTCATCCCCGCGCAGGGTTGCACCGGCATCCTGCACGGAAAAGGTCGGTTCGATTTCCGTCGTATCGAGATCGTTGAGTCTCTCGACATAGGAGACCATCTGATCGAGCTGACTCCGGAATGACTCCTTCTCCGAATCCGTCAGGCGGAGTCTGGCCAGCGCCGCGACTTTTTCAACCTCTTCAACCGTAATGCGGGCCATATTGAATCCGGTCCTCACCCTGATTGGTTTATGAAACTTCGTTTCTCCATTCATGAACGGGCCGGGTTAGCCTGAATAAAGGCTTGAGCTTAACCCAACGTCGCATCAATATACGGGATCGTCCAGACTTTGTCAAGCCGAAAAAAGGAGAGTGGCACGTTATTTGTAGTGATCGTTTTCCGTTTTATCCGCGCGCAACAGCGGAATGGCCGGGGAAGGAATTGGCCGGAGATCAGTCCGCATCGAGACCGGGACAGAGCTGGATTACCGCCCGTTTCAGAAAATCCCGCGAAAAAAAATCGGAATCCTGGATCTCGCCGTCCCATACGACGAGATCCAGGTCGATGGTGCGCGGCCCGTTCCTGTTCGCGGTGCGGATCCGCCCCAGCATGGATTCGACATCGCGGAGCCAGACTTTGAGTTCGGATCGCTTCATGTCCGTCTCGATCAGGAAGGCGCCGTTGATGAAATTCGGCTGCCGTTCAAAGCCGACCGGTTCGGTTTCCACCCAGTCGGACTCGCCTAAAATCCGGTGTGCGTGACGGATTTTCTCACGCGCCAGGGGAATGTGAACCTCAGGGGCGATATTGGAACCCGCGCCGATCACCACCCGGTGCCTCTTACGGGGTCTGGACATGCCGATCCGTTTTGGTTTGTGGAGCATATGATGAAATTTGAATATTGCTTTCAGCCTTTCCGCGTCTGCTCCGCCACCACCGAGACCGAATCGGCGTAGCGCAGCGCGTGGGGCTTGTCGACCTCGACGACCGCGCGGCTGACCCGTACGTCCTCCATGACCAGATTGAGGATTTCGTGGGCGAGTTTTTCGATCAGACGGTAACGGGATGACTCGACCAGCCGGATGATCCTCCGTTTGAGCGTCTTGTAATCGACCGTGTCGTTCAGGTCGTCGCTGTTGACGGCCCGGTTTCCGTCGCATGCCATCTCGATGTTGACGATGACATCCTGACGCAACTCACGCTCCCAGTCATTCACGCCGATGACCGTACGAAGCCTCAGATTCTTGATCCGAATCAGCATCCACCGACCCCCCGGTTAACCGTTTGCCTGTTCCCGCCTGACCTGTCGCCATTCGTGGATCCGTATGACAATAACCGGATTTGACTGGCGGTTGTGCTGTTTAATTTGGTGTTATATTCAGGATTACTCTTTTATATCTTGACAACTGAGGCTTACCCTTATCCGTAACTTTCAGAATAATATGAACCGACACTTCCTTTTTTATCCTGATTCAATTTCATTGATTCCAGTCCACGTTGCACTGCCATAATGATCGCCGGGGGTGACGATATAAAACAGGCCGGGGAAATTATTTCGAATCCAGATACCGCTGTCATCCTGGTCGGATATCGTATAAACTCTGAGTTTTGAAATCAGCTTTTCGGCCTCTGCTTTATCTTTTGTTTTATCAATTTTATACAATATCAATTTGATTCGAATATAAAAGCAATCGGACCAATGATTGTGTGTCATCCGGATCGGCCTCGATATCGGTTAAGACAATGACTCTGTTTTTTTGAGTTGCCTGTGCAATAAGCGATTGAGATGAAAGAATCCCGATTGAAACAATCAAAATAAATACAGTTCTCATCATATCCTCCAAAATTTTAAATTGGTCCGTTTTGTCAGATCAAATGCTCCCCGCCGTCGATGTAGAGGCATTCGCCCGTGATGAAGTCGTTCCGGACGAGGAAGAGCACGGCGCGTGCGATGTCTTCCGGGTCGCCGGTATGCCCGAGCGGAATCTTTTCGCCCATACGCCGGAAGGCCTCGGGACCGCCTTCCGCCGAAGGCAGGATGAGACCCGGGGCGATGCCGTTGACCCGGATCCCGGGCGCCAGCGCTTTCGCCGCCATCTGCGTGAAGTCACGCAGGGCTTTCTTCGTGAGGCTGTAGACAAAATGGGAGGTTTGTTGCCTGCGGATCCGGGTGTCGAGCAGGGTGATGATCTGTCCGGATTCGCACCGTCCAGCAAACGCCCGGGAGAGGAATATCGGCGTCTTCAGATTCACGGTCATCAGCCGGTCGAAGAATTCGGGTGTCGTCTCCGGCAGGGTCGCCCGTTCGAAGAGGGAGGCGTTGTGGACCAGGATGCGGCAATCCGGAAACACGGCGAACACCCGGTCTATCAGGGCGGACACCTCGTTTGGATCGGAAAAATCGCATCGGAAGGTCGCGGCTTCGACGCCCAGCTCCCGGATCTCGCCCGCGAGCGCATCGGCCTCGGCATGGGAAGACCGGTAATGGAGAGCGATGGCAAAGCCCTCCCGGGCCAGCGCCAGTGCGATCGTCCGCCCGATGCGTTTGGCGCCCCCGGTAATGAGCGCCGTACCCCGTTCCGGGGTTCTTTTCTCGACAATCATGATGATCAAAGATAGCCGCAAAAAAACAGAAAATCAACCGAAAACCGATCCTCTCCGGATCTCCCCTTCACGGTTTGGAACCATTCATGCCGTTTCGAAAATTAAATTAAAAACCGCAGTTTGTTATTGGAAAAACTGTCTGCTTTTATTATTATAAAAACCATATCCCTACTAATGGCCGGAAAGGAAGGCGCCTTGGCGATTTGGGCCACACCGTTGATCTCTGAGAAACGGCATCTGATACGCTGGATTCTCCTCATCAGCCTTCTCTTCATCATCGGCGGCATCTTCTTCTACCGTCTCGAAGCCGGATTCATCCGGCGTGAGAAAAAAGAAGGCCTGATTGCGGTCGCGGAGTTGAAAGCGTCCCAGATCGCCGGCTGGTATGCTGATGAACTGGAAGACGCCGCACTCCTCGCGCAGAACGCCCGGCTTCTCCGGCTGACCCAAAGACGGCTGACCCGGGGCGAGGATTATCCCCTGTCACGCCTGCTCGGACATCTTTCATCCATACAACAGGAACACGGCTACGCGCATGTGGCGCTGTTCGACACACGCGGGAACCGGATCGCCGCGAGCGATCCGGAATTCACGGAATTGGATACCCACACCGCGGCTTTGCTTCCCCTGGCCGTCGCCGAAAAGACCGTCATATCGACCGGTTTATATGAATGCGGGATCCATGACATAATCCATCTCGATTTCCTGGCCCCGGTCCTGGATGCGGAGGGCGAACCGGTCGCCGTGCTCATTCTGCAGATCGATCCCTCCGACTTCCTCTTTCCCCTGATCCATCTGTGGCCCACACCGAGCAGGACGGCCGAAACCCTCATCGTCCGCATCGAGGGTGACAGCGTGCTTTTCCTGAATGAGTTGCGCCATTGGGAGAACGCGGCCATGCGGCTCCGCATTTCCGTGACTCACGGCGACGTTCCGGCCGTCCGGGCTGCGCTGGGGCATCGGGGCGTGTTCGAGGGTAGGGATTACCGGGGAACGGCGGTGCTCTCCGCGGTCCGTCCGGTCGAGGGGACGCCGTGGTTCATGGTCGTCAAGGTCGACCGCGGCGAGATCTTCTCCGAACTCCGTTTCAGGACGGGCGTCGTGATCGGAGCCGTCCTGCTGTTGATCCTGGCCGCAGTCGCAGGGTTGTTCTGGATCTATCATTACGGCCAGAAAAATATCTTCCGGGATCTCTACGCCGCGGAAAAGGAGCTCCGGGAAATCCAGGAGGAATACAAAGCCACCCTCTACGGCATCGGCGACGCGGTGATCACGACCGACACGGCGGGAGCCGTCCGGCACATGAATCCGGTGGCCGAATCGCTCACGGGATGGACCGAGTCCGAAGCGCGGGGCGTTCCCCTGGCCCGGGTCTTCCGGATCATCTCCGAGGAAACCCGATCCGAAGCCGAGAGTCCGGTCGGGCGCGTGCTGCGCGAAGGCGTGGTGGTGGGCCTGGCCAACCACACCCTGCTCATCGCGAAGGACGGCCGGGAAATCCCGGTCGCGGACAGCGGCGCACCCATACGGAACGAAGCCGGAGAAATCGCCGGCGTCGTCCTGGTGTTCCGGGACCAGACCGCCGAGCGCCGTGCGCGGAAAGAAATCCTGGAATCCCGCCGGCTCCTCCAGGATGTGCTCGACACCGTGCCGGCGCGTGTCTTCTGGAAAGACCGGGAATCCCGATATCTGGGATGCAACCTCGCCTTCGCCCGGGACGCGGGACTCCAGTCGCCCGACGACCTGATCGGAAAGACCGATTTCGAGATGACCTGGCGGGACCAGGCGGAACAATACCGGGCCGACGATAAGGAGGTCATCGAAAGCGGGCCCCCCAAACTGGGGTACGAAGAGCCCGAGACCACACCGGACGGCGGCCTCATCTGGCTGCGCACGAATAAGGTGCCCCTGCGGGACGCCGGCGGCGGGATTATCGGCGTCCTCGGCACGTACGAAGACATCACCGAACAGAAACGGGCGGACGAGGCGCTCAGGGAGAGCGAGGAACGGTATCGCAACCTCTTCGAGAACAATCACGCCGTGATGCTCGTGGTCGACCCGGAAGGCGGCGCGATCGTCGACGCCAACCCGGCGGCCGCGGCCTACTATGGATGGACGCGCAAGGCACTCCGGAAGAAGAAAATCGAAGATATCAACACCCTGCCTCCGGGCGAGGTGCAGGCCGAAATGGAGCGCGCAAGGGACGAACGGCGCAACCATTTCTTCTTCCGGCACCGGCTGGCCGACGGCAACATCCGCGAGGTGGAGGTCTACAGCGGCCCCATCTCGCTCGGGGGACGCCCCCTGCTCTACTCGATCATTCACGACATCACCGAACGCAAACGGGCGGAAGAGGCGCTGAAAGAGAAAACGGAAGAACTGGACCGGTTTTTCTCCTGCAATCTCGACCTGCTCTGCATCGCCGACACGGACGGCCGTTTCCGCCGTCTCAACGCCGAGTGGCAAAAGACGCTCGGATATCCGCTGGAAGAACTGGAGGGAAAACGGTTTCTCGATTTTGTTCATCCGGACGACCTCGCAGATACATTGGATGCGGTCGCCACACTCGCAGACGGAAAGGAGATCCTGAATATCATCAACCGATACCGGTGCAGGGACGGCTCATACCGCTGGATCGAGTGGCGGTCTTTCCCCTCCGGGAAAATGATTTACGCCTCGGCCAGGGATATCACCGACCAGAAAAAAACACAGGAAGAATTACAAAACCGCCTGCGGGAAAAAGAGGTGATGATGCGGGAGATCCATCACCGCGTCAAAAACAACCTCTCGGTCATTTCGAGCCTGATCAACCTGCAGGTCCGGGAGGTCGAGAAACCCGAAGAGGCGCTGAGCGCGCTCCAGAACACGCGCGACCGGATCCTGGCCATGGCCCTGGTGCATGAGAAGCTCTACCAGTCGGAAAACTTCGCCTCCGTGGGCATGAAATCCTATATCGAGACCCTGGTCACCCAGCTCATGCGCGCCCAGTCGGCCGCAGGACGGGTGCGACTCGATCTCACGGTTTCGGATGTATCGCTGGATGTCAACCGCGCCATCCCCTGCGGGGTGATCCTGAACGAACTGATCACCAACGCCCTCAAGCACGCCTTCGGGGAGGGCCGCCGGGGCCGTCTCGGAATCGATCTCCGGTTGGAGGAGGAGATAATCCGCCTGACCGTCCAGGACGACGGCCCGGGGCTTCCGGAGCCCTTCGAGAACATCCGTGACCGGTCGCTCGGACTCCGGCTGGTCTCGATGCTCGCCGCTCAGCTCGGCGGCCGGATCGAGGTCGTCAAAAACAAGGGGACGCGGTTTACAGTCACATTTCCCAAAACGTCCGGGAGCAGGGGATCCGGTCAGGCCGGACACGAATCGGCGTGATTTCCCTAAGCGGAAAAGACCGTCCTGAGAAATGCGAGGCCGAAACAGGCCGCCACGCCGGGGATGACCCGGCCGAACAGGGTCTTGATCAGGCGCCGCCTGGCGGGAGAGAGAACCTCTTCATTCCCGTCCCGAGTTGGGATCCCGGAGATCAGACAGGATCTCCCCGTCCAGGATCGGTTCCCGGGACGCTTCCACGTAAAACTCAGTCCTCGACGCAGCCGAGGACGCCGTCGATCTCTACATAAGTGACGATTTTTTTGTGTACGGAAAATTCTATTCACAATAAATAATGAAGGGCAAACTGTAAAACAATAAAATAATTTGTGAAAATGGGTGGTTAGATAATCCTTGATCAGGAGTTTTTATTTGGCAAAAGGAAGAAAAGAAGAAGTGTCTGAGTTACTCAAAAAGGAGCTTACCCAAAAAGCGGAGCGACTCATCTGG
>OMKS01004526.1_pt1 | contig 10441 bp, 9 predicted proteins | sample 1674721 | NCBI WGS metagenome assembly OMKS01 (sample SAMN06264996, study PRJEB25208) | sediment metagenome | isolation source: hot spring sediment | place: USA: California | collected 2014-09-02 | reverse complement strand
GGATGGCACAACCGGGGAAATTATCATCCCCGGGCCGCTCTGATACCCATCGGAGAATACTCGTGCTTCACCGCTGGGGGTTGTGGGTTTTTATTGATTTACAGTTTTTTCTACAGTATGATAAACTTCGGACTCAGAAACAGAGGTTGCCGATGAACAGTATCCGCCATATTCTCCATGTTCATATAGCAGAATTTGAGATTGCGCTCGCCAGGCTTTCATCGCCCGACTTGAGGGGCCGGCCCGTCGCGGTGGCTCCAATTCATGCGGCACGGAGCCTCATCATCTCCGCCTCCAGGGAAGCGCGCATGGAAGGGGTTTTCAAGGGAATGTCCATTCACCGGGCAAAAGCAGTATGCCCGGGGTTGACCTTGATTGAACCCGACCCTGAGACAGCTGAAAAAGCTTTCCGGGCAGTAGGGCATGTGGCCTCGTTTTACACCCCCCTCCGGGAACCGGCGGGACTGGGCCATATTTATCTCGATATGACCGGGACCGAACGGTTGTGGGGAAGAGCCAGGGATGCAGCGTTTCGGATCGGCCGGGAAATTGGAATAAAAACCGGGCTTTTTGCAAATGTCGGGGTCGCTTGCAATAAAACCGTTTCAAATATCGCTTCCCGGATAAGATCGAATGAAGCGGTTATGGACGTCGAATATGGCACGGAGGCTGACTTTCTGGCTCCTTTGAGGGCCTCGACTCTTCCGGGAATCGGGTTTGCACGCAGCAGGCTTCTTGAAAACGAGCTTGACATCAAATGCATCGGCCAGATAGCGGCTCTTGATCCACTCAGCCTCACGTGTCTCTTTGGCCGGGATGCCAGGGTAATCCATCAAAGGGCAAGGGGAATTGATCCGACCCCCGTGACTCCACCGGTCATGTCGCCCATGGTCCGGGAAGAAATTTCATTTGAGCAGGACACAAACGACATCCGGATCCTATCCCGGTGTCTTCACAAACTGGTTGAGACATGCAGCAGGCATATGCGGGACCGCGCCATTCGCCCCGGGAGTGCGTCTGTTCGAATCAGGTATTCGGACCGCGTGGAGGCATCACGGCGGTGCAGGCTCCCGCGGCACGGATTTTCGAGCCTGGACCTGTACCCGCCGATTGAGATAATATTCCAGAAAGCCTTTACCCGGCGAGTAAGAATACGTTACATGGAGCTCGTATTCCGCGGCCTCCGCCCTGAAAACGGGCAGCTTTGCCTTTTCAACGACCAGGAATCAAATGGGAACAAAACGGCCGCCATCAATGCCATCGACCGTATCAGGCACCGCTACGGTGAAGAAGCCATACGATTCGGCCGCAGCATCCCGGGCAACGAAGCGCTCTGACGATTACGAAAAATCCCCTCGCGAAAGAAACACTGATCTGTTTCCATCCGGAAATACCGGATGGAAACTGCTATGAAACGGCCGCAAAAAAGCCTCCGGATAAAAAAAAACAGCGCCGTTACCAACTGAAGAAACTTAAGAAATCCCTTGACAATCCGAGATGGAATGAGTAGCAACATATTTGATCTCTGTTTACAAGGTTCCTCAGTTGCCGGGTACTGCTTCAAATTTTTCAATGTTTTACATCCTCTTTTGGATGTAATCGAAGGGGCGGAGCAGTTCAGCCTTCCCCTATCCTTTTTTTCATGATGTTTGAAATACCTTCCATCTGCGGTTTCGGTCGTACACTCCTGCCGGAATTCTATAACTTCTTCCGACATCAGACACGGGTGGATCATGTAAACGCTCTCCCGGGCCTGCGCGCGTACGTCCCAGGACGGAAGAATGGTTGGTTTTAGATGAGCAAAACGTTTAAATTCCTTATAGATGTTCACAGTCACATTCTTCCCGGGATCGATGACGGTCCGGGAACGCTTGAAGAAAGTCTCACGGTCGCAAAGATCTATGCAAAAACCGGATTCAGGACCGTGGTGGCGACGCCCCATTGCATCCCCGGCACACGGTGGATGCCGGAAGTCTCGAAGGTGAGGGAAAAAATAGAGACTGTTTCCGCGGGTCTCAGGAATTCGGGGTTTCTGCTTCGCATACAGGCCGGGATGGAAGTCGCCATGGACCCACTGGTGCCGAAGCTTCTTGCTGAAGGCCGCCTTCTAACAATTTCCGACGGCCCCTATGTGCTTCTGGAATGCCCTTTTCAGCGACTGCCACTGGGATGGGAAGACATTCTGCTTGATATTTCCCGAATGGGCTACAGGGTGCTGCTTGCCCATCCGGAAAGATGCGCCCAGCTGGCGGACGAGCCCGGGCTTGTCAAGGAAATCGCCGCCAGTGGCGCGTATGTACAGATCAACTGGGAAAGCCTGCTGGGCCTCAACGGGCGGTATGCCCGAAAAGTGGCCCTCGCTTTCGCGGCTGAACGCAGCATCCACTGCCTTGCCACCGACTCCCACGACAGTGAAGTCCGAAGCCCTGAAATGGTCAGCCAGGGGCGCGAGGAGATGGCGTCGCTGATCGGCGAACGCAATCTAAGCCGCTTGATGATTGAAAACCCACACAAGGTTCTTATGGGTGGAAAACTCGAGGATCTTGACCCCATCGCCGGCCTGACCGGCGATACCCCGACGAGAAAAAAATGGTTTCTACTCTCGTGAAGGCCTGCCTGTCGATTTTGTTGCTTGGCCTGACGGCATGGCTGCTGCCTTGGTCTTTTGATGAAGAAACCGTCCGGCGGATACCGGTCGATATGCCTGCAAAAAGCCCGGAGGATTTGCGCGCTTTTCCCAAAGCCGGTTACTTTTTCGGCCACCGGGCTTTCCTGGAAGGCCGCACGGACACAGCCGCACGGTATTTTGAACAAGTGGTTTCTCAAAATGTTTTGCATATAGACGCATGGCTGAGACGTGCGGAGACGGCGATATCCAGGGACGAACAGCCCCTTGCCCGCAGGATATCGACGATGTTGACACAAATCACCAAGGATGTGCCACGCTGGAAGTGGGATCAAGCGCTTCTTGCCCGCGAGCTGGGCCAGGATGAAATTCTCACCGCCAACATCAATATTCTCGTGAGCGAAGGCAGACAGGCCAACGATGCACTGTGGCTCATGGAGACCCACCTGAAGCAGGATATCGGGGCGGTGATCGAACAGTTGCTTCCGGAAAACCGGGAGCCTTACCTACGCTGGCTCATGCGCTGGCGCAGGACCGAAGACGCCGTAAGGGTCTGGCATGCCCTTGACGCGGACCGGCACAAAGATGAAACTCTCAGGCTTGCCTTTATTCACTTCCTGGCAGGCAGCGGGGACCTTTCCTTGGCCCGGGAACTCTGGCTTCCTTCGGCGGATCCGGCGGGAATTACGAACCCTGGATTCGAGGAGCCCATCACCCGGATGGCCTTTGACTGGCGCTTCAGTGATCGTAAAGACGAGTGGAGCATCCGCAGGACATCCCAGCGCGTGCGCTCCGGTCTGAAAGCTCTCGAAATAAGGTTTTTCGGGTCAGCCAACAGCAATTTCCACCACCTTTATCAGCTGGTGCCCGTATCACCCGGAGGGACCTACCGGTTGAGCTACTGGTGGAAAGCCCTTCAGATATCCTCGGACAAAGGGGTGTTTGTGGAAATTCTTGGAAAAGACTGCCACGGCTTGAGCGAAAAGGGCCCCATGATACTAGGCAGTCAGGACTGGCGGCACGTGAGTCTCGATTTCCAGGTTCCAGAGGACTGCCGAGTCGCGGTAATCCGTTTCCGACGACAGAAAAGTGTACGTTTCGACAACAAATTAAATGGTGTATTATGGCTGGACGACTTTGTCCTTCAGCCCCTGGAGAAGCTATGAGCGAAGAGAAGAATCTCAACGAGTTAAGCGATGGCCGGGAGCGGCGGTCCCTGGCGGAATCCGGGCGAAACCTGCCATCCACCGAAGTACGTGACCAGGTCCCGCCCTGGTCCGAGGACGAGGTGAACCTTCGCGATTACCTGGACATCCTGATCCGGAGAAAATGGCTGGTGTTGAGCTTCCTGGCTCTAGTCTTCATCACCACACTGGTCTTCACCCTGTCCATGCCGAAGATTTACCGGGCCGAGGGCACCATAGAGGTCACCCACGAAACACCCAAGGTCACCAAGTTCGAAGAGGTCGTTACAGACGAGATCAAGGCACGGGAGTTCTACCTGACCCAGGTTCAACTGTTGAGCAGCCCCGGACTGGCCGAACGGGTGATCGAGCACCTGAACCTCCACGAGCACCCGGTGGTGCTCGAAACGTTGTTCCCGGAAAGAGACCCCGGCATCATGGACAGGATTAAGCGTACGGTCCGTTCGCTTTCCAGGAGGGAGGACGCCGACGCCCCCCGGACATTCGCCATAAGTGAAGAGGTTCTCAAGCAGGAGCGCCTGCTGCGATTCATGCAGGGTAATTTTCAAGCCGAGCCGGACCGCCAGTCCTTTATCATCAAAGTGAGCTTTACGTCCACGGACCGGAACCTCTCGAGAGACGTCGTAAACGCCTATATCGAGAAGTTCATCGAAGCCCAGATGGAAAAGAAAATCGAAGCCTCGGATTTCGCCCGCACCTTCCTTATGAGACAGATCGACCGGGCCAAGATAACCCTTGAGAAAGCCGAGGAGGACCTCAACCGATTCGCGCAGCAGGCGGGCATCGTTTCCCTGGATTCGAGAATGAACAGCATTTACCGCCAGCTGGAAGAAATCAACAGCGCTCTTGCCCAGGCCGAAACACGGCTTATTTCCGCGGAATCGACCTACCGCCAGGCCCAGGAGGAAGGCCCCGAAAACCTTCCCCAGGTTCTGTCCAACCCCGTGATAGGCCAGCTCAAGCAGGAACTCACCAAGTTGAAAAGCGAGTATGAAAATTTATCCGTGACTTTTCACGATGAGTACCCAGCGGTACAGGCTGTAAAATCCCGAATGAACAGCCTGGACGCGCAGCTGCAGGCGGAGCAGAACAGGATTTTCAGGGCCATCGGAAATCAATACGAAACGGCCCGGAAGCAGTTCGAAGTCCTCAAGGAACGTGCCGAATCCCAGAAGCGGCTGGCAATGGATTTGAATGAACGCGCCACGCAGTACAAGATTATGGAACGAGAGGTGGATACCAACAAAGGAATTTACCAGAGCCTGCTCGAACGGGCCAAGGAGATCGAGTCCATGGTGGGGGTTTCGGCCAGCAAAATCCAGGTGGTGGACCGGGCGAGGATGCCCATCTTTCCCTTTAAGCCGAATGTCTCGAGAAACCTCCTCCTGGCGGTCGTGCTTGGGTTCATGGGCGGAATCGGCCTGGCGTTCCTGCTGGAGCACTTCACCGACACCATAGTCAATCCGGATGAAATCACCGACCGCTTCCGGATTCCCGTGCTGGGAGTCCTGCCCTTTACGAAAACCGATGGAGAATACCCGCTGGAAAAGATTCTTCTCCATAACCCGAGGGCTCCTCTCTCCGAAGCGCTACGCACCACCAGGGTATCAATCCAGCTTTCAGGTGCGGATATGAACGCCCGGAGCTTCGTGATAAGCAGCACCCAGCCGGCGGAAGGAAAAACCGTCGTTGCCGTAAACCTCGCTTATACGTTTGCAGGCGCCGGAGAACGCGTGGTCCTGGTGGATGCGGATCTGCGCAAGCCCCGCATTCACAAGGTGTTCAGCGATCAACAACGCGACGGCTCCGGCTTGACCCGGTTTCTTGCAGGAGTGGTCGACATGCCCCGCCTGTACCCGGCGACGGATCAGAAAAACCTGTTTATCCTTCCGGCGGGCCCCGTTCCTCCAAATCCGGTGGAACTGCTGGCCTCGCACCGGTTCAAGAGACTGGTGGAAGTGCTTCATAAATATTTCGACAGGATTATCATCGACGGTCCCCCGCACCACGGTTTTGCTGATATTCTTGTTCTTTCTCGAAATGTCGGCGGCGTAGTACTTGTTTCCTCCATCGGGGAAACCACCCGAACCAACCTCAGGCATTTCAAAAAGTCCATTCTGAATGTCCAGGGAAACATCCTGGGCTGCATCATCAACAAGATCAACATGACCAAGCGCTACGGGTACCGCTCCTATTACCGCTATTACCAGGCCTACAATTATTACTCCTACGGCGACACCCCCGAAGGAAAAGACTCGGGCCGCAAAAAGAAAAAACGGCACAGTGCTACGAAGCACGAAGGCCGGAAAATTGATGGGGAAAAAGACACCCACCAATTGAAAGAAAGTGAAGAAACCGACAAATATCGCGAATCTCGAAAAGATTCCAGGCGAAGCAGCCGCTAAGGTGCAGGCATGCAGGTACGATCCAGCAAAGGACCCATTCCCGTGAAACAGCTGGTGAGGGAGGTGAAAAATGCATCCGACACCCCCTCGCTTATCTCGGTCCTTGCCGGAGACAGGGTGCTGCTGCACATTGTTCTGCGAATCATGAACCCAACCCCCGGGGTGGATGCCCATATCCTTGAAGAACTGGATCAAGCATGCAGGCAGGAAAACATTACAGTCCGTGATTTGAAGCTCCGCCTTCAACCGGCCGCATCTGCATTGGGCATTTCACCGAAAAACGAAGATCATGCACCGGGGTTTTACGAGATATTGAAAGTCCCTTCGAACGCGCCGGACAGCTCCATCCGCAGCGCTTACCGCACCAGGGCCAGGGAACTGCACCCGGACACCAATCCCGGGGCCGACTCCGTTGATTTCGTAAAACTCGCAGAAGCCTACCGTGTCCTTTCAAACCCGGAACTCCGCCATCGCTACGACGCGGGAAGGCAGAAAACACCCTACTGGGTGGAACAGGACCATACCACCCGGAAAAGCGCAGACTTAAAAAAATCATTCATGCGCCGGCACAGGAGGCTTACCCTGTACCAGTTTGTAGGAGCCGCGGTTTTTCTTCTTGCCGCCATAGTTTTTGCCGATTACTTTTTCAAGGAGCAGGCTCTCATGGAGCCCCCACGTGTTGCAAAGACAACGACGCCTGAGGATCCACCGATTCAGGAGGCGCCCCCGGAAGAGTCCCCCGCCACGGTGCTGCAATCAGCCGAAGCCATCTCTCCCCCGGAGGAACCAAAACCGGAACCATCCCCTCCACCTCCTCGGAAAACGGAAAAGGTGGTTGCGGCCGGACCTCCCCTCGAACAGATCGAGCAGTTTCTCGCATCTTACTGCGGGGCCTACCAGCAATTGAACTACGATCTTTTCATGGGATATTTCACCGAAGATGCCATGGAAAACGATCAGGCCGTGAAGGATCTAGAACCCCAGTACCGGCGGAACTTCAACAACTTGAGGGATCTGTCGTATGATATCCATGTGAATCAATATTTTGTCCGGCACGACAGGATAGAGGTAAGCGGTGACTACGTTCTGCGTTGGCGTTTCAAAAACTCCAGATGGAAGAAAAGGAAGGGGAACATATTTCTGTCCCTGGTGCAGGTCGATGACGATTACAGGGTGAGCCGGTTAGTTTACCATTAAAATCGTTTAATACTCGTCAAATGAAGCGTATGAACATGAGAATTCAGCGAAATTTACTGCGGGGATTCGTGCTGACTTTTTTATTGACTGCCTGCAGCCCGTTCATAAATCATCACGCGGAAGGTCTTCGCCTGCTTGAAGCCGGGCGGAACGCCGAAGCCTGGGAAGCATTCGAAAAAGGTTATGAAAAAAATCCGCTTTCCCCTTTTTCATTGAACAATAAAGGTTATGTATTGGAAATGAGGGACGAGAAGCTCTTCGAAGCAGCAAAGTTCTACCGCCGCGCCATTGCTGCCTGCGAAGACCAGCGAGATGATAAGGAAGTGAAGCGTATCGAAAAAATGGCCCGTGAAAACCTCTCGCGGGTTCTGTGGAAAATACAGGCCGCTCCTCGATGGCACGTCAACGTTCCGGATCCGAAAAACCCACCCCGAAAAAGCTGAACCTGAAGCCGTGCCAGAGTTTCCCCAGGGCGCTTGATTTTGCAAAAATCACATCCTGATCTTCCACCGGGATATTCCAGTTTTCAGGCTTGGAAATGTCTATCGTTTGCATGTTCCGTTGTCCGCCTTTGTTGCGGATGACAACGATTTCATCCTTGACAGCATAAGGCGCGAACCCTCCCGCAGCAACCACCGCCTCCTGCAGGGTCATTTTTTGCTTTATCGCATAGGAGCCCGGCCGGCGGACCGCACCATCCACGAAGTATTCCCCCGCCTCGGCCACGTATATTACATCTCCGCCGTTGATTTCTATGTTCAGTTCCGTTGCCCCCTCACCGATCAGCTTGCCAAGATCCACATAAAAAACGCCTTCACGCGGCGCTTCACCTGCAGCCGGCGTCGCTCCCCGACGCCGCACCTGCACCGTGCGGGCGGCCTTGTCCGTCAAGCCGCCTCCCAGTGCCAGCACATCAAGCAAACGTTGCTTGGACATGTAATCGTATGTTCCCGGGCTTTTGAACTGCCCTACCAGGGTCACCCTCTGGCTGTAATGTTCCGCGACAAAAATGCTCACATGAGGATTCTTGATGTACTTTTCACGATAGGCATTCTCTATATAGGTTTCGGCTTCCCGCGCCGTCATGCCGTCGACCTTAACCTGCCCGAGCAGTGGCAGGGTAATATACCCCCTGGAGCTGATTCTTGCCTTGCTGCACAACTCTTTGGCCTCGAATATATCCACCTGCAGCAGATCACCAGCGCCAAGGATGTAATCAGCCGGATCCACATGCAACTGGGCCTGGCTCATAAGCTGCTCGTTCAATGTTTCGATTTCCCTTGCCCGCCTATCCTCAGCAATCCGCCCGGAGACGGATGAATCCTCTCCGTCCCCGGGCGCATCGGCCAGGTAGCCCGGATGACCGGTGGAGCAGGCTGCAATACACAACAATGCAAAGAGCGCCACCGTCCCCCGAAGATTTCTGCATTTAAGGAAATTTAAAACCACGTACACACTCTTTTCCTTTAAAATCCGTTATGGCCTGAAGGGGCTTGTGGGTGGGGTGTCGTCGTCGTCAAAAACATCCAGCCACACGAGGCCGCCGATCATACCCCCGGCTACCGCCCCCGCCACAAGCTTGGTGTTCAGCTCCTCGCCCGCAGATGCTCCGGCACCCCCGCCGCCGAGATCAGCCTGGGCTTTTTGAATCCACAGGCTGTTACCGGCTTCGATCACCTGGCGCCCACTCGAGTGAACCAGAACCAGTTTCCCGCCTTCAATAACCCCTATTTCCATTCTGTCGTCTTCGTAAAGCAGGTAGCCTTTGACACCGAACGTGTCGTTGGATGCTTCGATCACGGCGCTTTCAACCCTGGCCGTATCCTGTGGACTACTGAAAGAAAGGGGGCACTTGAGCTCACCCAATGCGAAATAAACGCGCCCCTGCTCAACGAAAATATCCGTAGCCCCTGAAAGGACTCCAACCGAAAACCTCGCATTTTCAGCGGAAACCAGATAAATTCCGTCCAGGCGGACCCCGCATTTCCGGTTGGATTCGAGTATTTTCCCGACCGGCAGAGGGGCTTCACTGCTCAATTCACCGATTTTTTTACCCCCCTCGAAAATATAAACCTTTCCCTCGGGAAGCACTCTGGCGGCATCCAGCCCCGCTGCCAGGGCACCACCACCCAAACTCACGACAAACAAGAACACAGCTGCCTGTATCAGTCGGCCCTTAAGAAAATAACCGGTCACGATTTGCCTCCTTTCCAATTGGTTGTCCCTGCCGCTTATAAACTTTCACCCGTGTCGGGCGGGTTGGTTTATAATTTAGAATTTAGTTGTTTGCTATTCGGATTTTTTCTCATGTCTTTGAGAGTGAATTCCATTCTGGATTCTACCCCCAACTCATAGTTTCTCTTATTAACTCGAAATCTACCTGCATGACAATTACCGGCGAGAACAAAAAAGGTTTCTTTATGAAAGTTTAAACTATCTTTGATGCGAGTAGCACTGCAGATTGACTCTGTCAAGGTTTTTTCAACAGGTTTTTAAAGCTCACTACCTTAAAACACTTACAAAAATGGTGCCGAAGGCGGGATTTGAACCCGCACGGGCGTCGCCCACTACCCCCTCAAGATAGCGTGTCTACCAAATTCCACCACTTCGGCACATTAAAACCCGGGCCTCTCACTGGCCGTCCGGGCTCGTTGCATCCTGGGCTGCAGGTACTTGCCGCCCCGTCACATCCTCCATCACCGAAGAGCCGGCGCCTTGACCGAACATCAGGGTCAGGCCCAGGGATGTAAACATAAACAACACCGCCACAACCGTCGTCAATTTATGCATAAACGTGGTAGCCCCCGCCCCGCCGAATACAGCCTGGCTTGAACCTCCGAACGCGGCCCCCATCCCGGCGCCCTTGCCTTTTTGAAGCAGCACGATCAGAACCAGCCCGACACAGACGGCCACATGAAGAAGTACAAAAATAATTTTCACAAAAACACCTCACTGACGACGTTTCGCCGAACTCGGCCGGCGGATGACTTTTTATAATACCTGAAATT
>OMKS01004524.1_pt1 | contig 10444 bp, 10 predicted proteins | sample 1674721 | NCBI WGS metagenome assembly OMKS01 (sample SAMN06264996, study PRJEB25208) | sediment metagenome | isolation source: hot spring sediment | place: USA: California | collected 2014-09-02 | reverse complement strand
TCTAATGACAGCAAAAACAATAATATTAATAATTATTTCTGCATTAGTTCTATAATGCAAAAATGAAACTGACAAAGATAAAAACCCGGTTGATATAAGTTTTGAAACAAAAAAAGATTTAACATGGAATTACAATCCCGCCGATGGATTTGAGAAAATAAGTTTTTCAGAAACAAACATTGATTCTGCAGTAATTGATTCGATTGATAATTCCATAACTTATCATCAAAAAAATTCTAATGATTTCAGAAGCTTTTTAATTGTACAAGATAACCGGCTGCTTTATGAAAAGTATTATAACAATTGGGATACGTTATATCTTAACAGCATAAAATCCGTAACTAAAAGTATAACATCATTATTAGTCGGTAAAGCAATTGAACTTGGATTGATTGATAATGTGGATCAAAAAATTTTCGACTTCTTCCCGGATTATTTTGAAAACGTAAATGATTCACTTAAAGAACAAATTACAATCAAGCACTTGCTTACAATGTCTGCCGGATTTGAATGGAATAACTTCGGTGGTAAGTTTCGTTCCGGATGGGATTTGTACAAAGGTAATCGAAATGAATATATGATTACTCAAACAGTTATGGAAAACAATCCCGGAGAAATTTTTAATTATAATTCTGGTTTATCTCACATGCTTTCCGGAATCATTTCAAATGAAAGTGGAATGTCAACTGAAGAGTTTGCAAAGAAATATTTATTCGATTCACTTGGTATTAAAGATTATAAATGGACTCAAGATCGGAATGGTTACAATCTCGGAAACTCCGAATTGTTTTTAACTTCACGCGATATGGCAAAGATTGGTTTGCTAGTATTAAAAAAAGGCTTCTGGTTTGATAAACAACTTATAGATTCAGCGTACATCAATGAAATATTATACCCTCATATAAAAACCGCGGGAATCGGTGAAAAGTACAGCCAACATTACGGTTATCAATGGTGGGTAAAAACTTATAATGATATTGCTATTAATTTTGCAGCAGGATATGGTGGACAGTATATTTTTGTTATTCCAAAGTTTGATCTTGTATTGGTATTTACAACAAACTGGCAATCGAGTAATTCTTCTTTTAAACCTTTGGAATTAATTGAACGATTGGTTGATTTAATGATTGAGAAAAAAATCAAGCCGCGAATACACGAATAAAAACCTAATCAACAATCTTTCTCGGAATATTTACCGGTAATCTTGTTAGAGTTTCATAGTTAACTTGAGCACTTAATTCACTAAAAGATGCAACCGAAAGTTCAAGTTCACCTTGCTTCCCGATTATAACAACTTCATCACCTTTCTTCACATTTGTGCAGCCGGTTACATCAATTGTCATTAAATTCATATTGACCATTCCGATAACACTAACACGCTGCCCGTTAACTAACACTCGTCCGATATTACTTAATCCGCGAGAGAAACCATGTGAATATCCGATAGGGATATTTGCAATTTTCATTTCATGCTGAGCAAGATAAGTTGTCCCGTACCCAATAAACTCACCGGTTTTCACTTTCTTAACATTCATTATTTTTGATTTCCAAGAAAGGATGCGTTTCAATGGTTCTCGCGGTTCACCGTATTTGCTTATGTAATGAATGTATGTTTCACGAGTAGGCCAATATCCGTATTGAAGAATTCCGAGACGGACCATATCCATTTGTGTTTTGGGATAAGTTATTGTCGCTGCAGAACCGGCTGAATGATAACGTTTCGGTCTAATTCCTTCTTTCTCTATTGCAGTGCGTATTCGATTAAATTTCTTTAATTGATTTTGGATTCGCAAATAATTTGCAATACTTTCGGCACCGGCGTAATGAGTACACATTCCTTCAAAAGAAATATATTCTTGATTCTCTTTTATAAGTTTGATTGCTTTTTTTAAATCTTCGTTATCGAAACCGGTTCTGTTCATTCCGGTTTCTACTTCAAGATGAATTTTTGCTTTCTTATTTATTTTCTTTGCAGCAATTAAAGCCGATTCCAATCTATCCATTTCGAAAACATAGAATTCAATTTCTTTTTTAATTGCCCATTGTAAGTCTTCGTTGTCGATATTTCCCATAATCATAATGTCAGAACAATCAGCGCAGACATTTTTTACCAGGTTTGCTTCATCAGCACTAAAAACTGAAAAGTGATCGACGCCTGCTTCTTCTGCAATGGGAACAAACTTTTCGATTGTATGTCCGTAAGCATTTCCCTTAACAACAGAAGAGAACTTAACGCCATCATTCAGGTACTCATTAATGAATTTTACATTTTGCTTTAAAGCCGATTTACTTATTTCTATTTGAGATGTTTGAAGCATTTATTCTTCCAAGACTTTATTGATTATTGAATAAAACATTTTTGTGCCAGTTAAAATTATATCATCGGGGAAGTCATAGTCGGGATTATGAAGTTGAGGTTGATCAACACCCGAACCCAACCCAAACAAAGCTCCTTTAAATTTTTGAGTGAAGTGTCCAAAATCTTCAGACCAGCGGAATGGATTATCAATCACTTCTACATCCAAATTATTTTCTTCGGCTGATTGTTTGATCACATCAACGCAATACTTATCGTTTTTTGTTGACGGAAATTCTTCCACCCACTCAATTTCATTTTTCAAATTGTTTTTAGTAGCTACATCATCGATAATTTCTCTGGCTTTTTTCTGAAGTTTAACCATATCTTCATTTTTATAAGAACGAAGAGTTGCCATAAGCTCTGCATAACCGGGTGTCGTTCCAAATGCGCGTTCACCGATTTTTGCATGAATGATTGTGACTAGAGTAAATTCATCAAACTTTTCTTTGTTCGGAATATCAACTAATCTTTGTATTAGTTCCGCAACAGCTAATGATGGTGTAATTCCCTTTTCCGGTTCGGCTGCGTGTGAAGTTTTCCCATGTAATTTTATTATCAATCCTTGTGATGCTGATGCAAATTCATTTTCTTTAATTATGATTTTATTCTTTTCGAATCCCGGCAAATTATGAAGTGCGAAAACATAATCGAGTTTAATCTTACTGAATTTTTCGTCATGTAAAATTTTTTCAGCACCTTCGCCGGTTTCCTCTGCCGGTTGATAGAGAAGAATAACTCTACCTTTATCAATTTTGTTTTCGCTTAAAATAGGAATCACTCCGCTTACAATTGCCATGTGTCCATCGTGCCCGCATTTATGTGAAACGCCATCATTTTCCGATTTATAATCAATCTTGTTTTCTTCATCAATTGGAAGTGCATCTAATTCGCATCTTATTAAAATTGTTTTTCCTTCTTCACTCCCATTAAAAAAAACTGCTAATCCGTTTCCACCGATATTTTTAATAATCTCATCGGGATTAAATTTTTCTGCGAACTTAAGAATTCTTTCAGCAGTATTATTTTCTTTGCCGGATAATTCGGGAAACTTATGTAGTTCCTTACGAAGTGAAATCAACTCATGTTCAATCTTTTCCCATTTCATCTTGAGTTTTCCTTTGCAATAAATACTTTTGAAGGGAAAATATAAGAAAGAACTACAAATACTAATAGCGAAGTTGTAATTCCGAAAATATTTGCATCAAGATTGAAAGGCAATTTTAGAGAAGTAACAATTAAAGTAATTGTTGTTCCGCCACCAAGCAGCATTGCCCAGAATGCTGCGATTGAACTACTTCGTTTCCAATAAAATGCACCAATAACCGGAACAAATAATCCTGAAACCATAAACGCATACGAATACAACATTAGCTCCAATACATTCTGCATGGTAGTTGCAAGAAGTAATGCAAAAACACCAAGTACTAGAGTCATAATTTGCGATGTTCTCAAAAATGTTTTGTGATTTCCGCTTATGTTAAAGAATCTATCAAAAATATCTGTTACAAAATTTCCGGATGCCGCCATCAAACAACTATCGGCAGTAGACATTATTGCCGAGAAATAAGCCGACATCATTAATCCCATTAGACCAACCGGTAAAATAGTTCTTAATAACATTGGCAATCCCATTTCGGGATCGAGGTCCTGAATTGCTTCATAACCGAGATAATCAAACATACCTTGGTCAGCGGCAACTCTCGCAAACAGACCAAGCAAGACTCCCATAAAAGCCATTAATGGATATTCGAAAACTCCGGCAATATACCATGCTCTCTTTGCAGTTTTTTCATCGGGACAAGAAAAAATTCTTTGGTATAATGTCATTCCGACAAACCAAATTGGAATTATAGTTACCGTCCATTTAACTAACTCCTGCCAGCTTACATTTGTAAGCGTTAACATTTCCGATCTTACCGTTGATGCGATTTCTTCATAACCTCCGACAGCAAAATAACCGAGAGGAATTCCGATTAAAATTAATCCCGCCATCAGAATTATCCATTGAACAGTATCTGTATAAATAACTGCTTTGATTCCGCCGAGAACAGTATAAATAACTACGATAGTTCCCATTATTATTAACGCAGTGTTCATATCAAGATTAACGAAAGAAGCAGAGGCAAGTTTAGCACCGGCAAGAATTTGTGATGCAGTGAATCCAATATAACCAATACCGGAAATTAAACCGGCGACAATTGCAACTTTTTTGCTGTAAAAACTTTCGAAGATTTGCGGGAATGTGTAAAGCGATTTGAAATTTTCTAATTTGCTTACTTTGGGAATTAAGAAAATTGCACTTAACCATGCACCGATTAAACCGGTAAACAACATCCAGCTTCCGGAGAGACCCATAACAAAACCGAGTCCGCCCAGACCAATTGAAAAGCCGCCTCCCACATCGGTTGCAACAACAGAAAGTCCGATATGTAAGCTTCCCATTTTTCTTCCGCCGACATAATAATCATCGGCACTTTTATTTTTCTTAAGAAAATAAAAACCAATACCGAGGACGGCAATCATATAAACGATAAAAATGGAAAGGTCAATCCAATGCATGAATAAGTGTTTTTGTTAGAGAACTTTTTTGGTCATGTACTTTGAGTTTGTAAGTCTTGCAACAGCCATATAATTCGGATTAAAATAAAGCTGGTCACCAACTTTATATTGACCGTTTCGAATTCCGATATCATAAACCGTCATGTCGGAGGTTGTTCCGACAAAATTAATTTTATCATCTTTAGGAATTAAATTTCTATAGTCAACATCAAGTTCGCCAAAATCAGCAATTGCACGATATGATTCATCGTATTCTATCTTGTTGTAATCTGCCGTCTCACCGATTGCAGCATCACCAATTTTCCCATCGGGGACTACTTCTTTTTTTTCAAGCTCAACAATATCTGCAGAAAATGTAAAAGCATTGGTCGAAAGATTTCTAAATTTCTTTCCGTCATAAGGTGATATACCGAGAAAAGCTGCCTCACCAATTCTAAAATGAGATACACCTTTGGGAATTTTATTCATTGAAACAAGCGGCAATGTAATTGAACTTCCGCTTGATACAATTTCCAACTTCACTTTGAATGTCGTTTCGATAAGCTGTCTATATAAACTCAACTGAATCAATTTATCGTAAGTCGGTTCAACACCGTACATGCATCCCAAATTTGTACCGATACCAATTACATCAATGTTTTTCATCTTAAATATTTTTTCATAAAAATTTAGAATCTGATCACGAACAACACCTTCACGAAGTTCACCCATTTCAATCATTACAATAACACGATGGATTTTACCTTGTTTACGTGCTTCAATATCCAACTGCTTAATTGTTTCGAAAGATGAGTTAAGAGAAATGTCTGCATATTGAATTACATTCTTAGCTTGATTTACTGCTGGCGGTTTAATATAAACGGTAACGATATCCGGCTTGATTTCTTTTATTGCTCGCAGATTTGAAATTCTCGAATCACCAATAGAATGAACCTGTTTAATGACAGGATCAGTAAGAATCTTTTCGAGGATAGGTTTATAGCCATTCAATATTTTTGTTACTAACGTCCACTCAATTCCCCTCGGTTTAAGAAAATCATTGAGTTTTTTGATGTTGCCAATAATTCGTTCAGGATGAATATGCAGTGTAGCCATTTTGTTATCCTATTTTTTGAATCGCATTTCGGCATACTTTGTTGTGAAACCAATCCGTTCATACAATCTTTTTGCGGGATTTTCGTATTCCACGTGAAGCTTAACATCACCGGGACAATCGGAAATTGCTTTTTCAACAATTTGTTTTCCGAAACCTTTTCCTCTGTATGATGCATCAACAGCTACGTAAACTAAAATGTGTTCGGGGATATAACCGCTCATACCAGTATTGTTGATTATAAGGGTTCCGACTAATTTTTCTTCATAATATGCAGCAAGAAGAAACCCGCCAAGTTTACCATCTTTACCAAAAGCAAAATCTATACATTTGTTTATTGCCTCTTTCGAGTCACCAAATTGGTCTAAATGATCGAAAAGAAAATCAACAAATTTCTCTCGTGTCAAATTTTCATCAAAATCGGATTCCTTACCCAGTTTTTTAATTTCTAACATTTTTTAACCTTATTTTTTTGAACAAAACAATCCCTCCTCCAAAATTCTGGAAACCAACCATAATAAATACAATTAGCAATTAAGACAAGAATTGAGTAGAAGACTAAATTATGTGGATTTAAGTATCATTTGTCTTCAAAAATAACATAAAATGAGGAAAGACCCAAATTATTGCGTTTTTAGGCGATTTTCAGCGATTTATAAGTGCCAAATCACTTTAATTACTCGTGATTTGTTAGAATTTCCTTTAGTATCTTGGAAGCCGGACGAGAAAGAAGAAGGATAATCAGGATTAGAAAGGCTACTATAAACAGTCCGTTCATAACGCCTCCTATTTTTTTAAGTAAAGCAAAATCTTAATAAATTTAATAAAAGTTAAGCAATTAAATGTGATAGAAAACACAATTGTTAAGAATGTTTATCTATTGAATATAAAGGAAAAGTCAGGTGGTCAGCCGGACTTTCTATCACCTATAATTATGGAAGGGGTTTTATAGGGTTTAATTACTTTAAAACTGCTAATGCAAAATTGACATCGTTATGTGCTGTTTGCTCATCTCCGATTAAATAAGCTGAATAGAGATGTTTTGCTAATTTACGTACTTTTTCATGATCATTAAAGTCAACCGTTCTTTTTACCATAAAAATACCGCGGGCATCACCAATTTTTACAAGAGCAAGTGCGGAAGCTAATCTCGCACTTTCAGATTTGTCTTCACGCAAAATTTTCATTAAAGGAATTACAGCTTTTGAGGATTTCATTTCACCAAGGAAATAAGCTGAACTTACTTTAAGTCCTTGGTTTGTTGAACTAATACCAACTAAATAATTTTTTTCTATAATGTCGGTTAGTATTGCTTTTGAAGCGGCGAATACGCTCGTTATAAGAATTGCAAGAAAGGTAAGAACAAAGAACATCTTTTTATTTTTCATTTCTCCCCCCAGAGATTGATCTTTGAATTTGTGTTTCTATATTAGACTAATAAACTCCTTTTTTGTTGTACTACAATTTCCTCAATTCACTTATTAAGACGGCAGCATGTATTAAAAGTTTCATCATACTTAATGACAAAATATGGGTAGAAATTTATATCTTAACCACATAAAATTTCTTTTTTTCGATTATAGGGAATGAATATACGAGGAAATAAGTATGAAAAAGTTTACAATCTCCGTTGAAAAAGTTCATCAATCTACGGTTAAGAACTTTGAGGAATTAGCACTATTTCATTACGAATGCAATAATTACAGGATCAAGTTGGAACGACTAAACCCAACTGTTTGGGGTTTGAAATGCAAGCGTTGCAAACGAGAAATTATTGTAAAAGATAATGCATTAGGAAACCTTCCTATAATGCAAACCGCGGTTGATGGCAAGGAAAGATTGTTTAATCATGAATTAGCAAAAGAAACGGTTAAAATTAAAGAATAATCATTTTGTTTTCAGAAGTAACTATAATCTGCACCCTTCCAAAACTTAAACTTGTACCCACGGCAAGAATCGAACTTGCGACCTGCGGTTTAGGAAACCGTTGCTCTATCCCCTGAGCTACGTGGGCGTTATAAAGGAAAAAATTCAAAGTGTAAAATCCAAAGTGAAAAACTCAAAGTGATGCAAATTGGTTCTTCTTTACACTTCGTGCGGTACCCCAGAGAGGCTTCCGGACGGGTATCCTACTGAGCTACCGGGGCAAAAAAAATTAAAAATCTAAGTCTAAATATAAAAATTAGTGCATCCGGTAACAATTTCTTAATCCGCTTTAAATTGAATTTGCATGTCCTTTTTTCTAATTTTCGATGATGAAAACTAACTAAAAAGGAGTAAAAATGACTACGATAATTGATGTTTTAGGTCGTGAAATCTTAGACTCGCGCGGTAATCCAACCGTTGAAGTTGAAGTGCAATTAGAATCCGGCGTGATTGGAAGAGCAGCTGTTCCCAGTGGTGCTTCTACCGGCGAACATGAGGCTGTTGAATTACGAGATGGAGATAAAAAACGTTATCTTGGGAAAGGTGTACTTAAAGCCGTTGAAAATGTGAACGATAAAATTGCAGATGAATTAATAGATTTTGATGCAGTTGATCAAATTGCAATTGATAATTTGTTAATCCAATTAGACGGAACACCAAACAAAAGCGAACTCGGTGCTAATGCAATATTAGGCGTTTCTCTTGCATGTGCAAAAGCTGCAGCGGAAACTTTAGGGTTACCTTTGTTCCAGTATATTGGCGGTGTTAATGCCAAAACCTTACCTGTTCCAATGATGAACATACTTAACGGTGGAAGTCACGCTGATAATACTGTTGATTTCCAAGAATTTATGATTGTACCTCACGGAGCTGAAACATTCGCAGAAGCTTTGAGAATGGGTGCAGAAACTTTCCACTCGCTTAAATCAGTACTTAAATCAAAAGGTTACAGCACTTCTGTTGGAGATGAAGGCGGATTTGCACCAAATCTAAAATCAAACGAAGAAACTTTAGAAATTATTTTATCTGCAATAGAGAAAGCCGGCTACAAACCAGGTGAACATATTTCTTTAGCTCTCGATGTTGCAGCTAGCGAAATGTTTAATAAAGAAAAAAATGTTTATCAATTCTTCAAATCAGATAAATCCGAAAAAACCGCTGAGGAGATGGTAGATATCTATCTTAAGTTAGTTGATAAATATCCGATAATATCTATTGAAGACGGTCTTGACGAGAACGATTGGAATGGCTGGAAGTTAATGACAGACAAACTAAAAAATAAAATACAATTAGTTGGTGATGATCTTTTTGTAACCAATACTGAAAAATTATCAAGAGGTATTGAAGAAGGTATTGCGAATTCCATTCTGATTAAAGTAAATCAAATCGGTACTTTAACAGAAACTCTTGATGCAATTGAAATGGCAAAACGAGCCGGTTATACTTCTGTAATTTCACATAGATCCGGAGAAACAGAAGATGCAACGATAGCTGATATTGCAGTTGCAACTAATGCCGGACAAATTAAAACAGGTTCTGCAAGCAGAACAGATCGAATTGCAAAATACAATCAGTTATTAAGAATTGAAGAATACTTGGATATTACCGGAATTTATCCCGGCTTAGCAGCAATTAATTATCAAAAATAAAAATTAAACAGAACCCACATTTGGGGCTGTCCGGAATTACTAAATTCTTGGCAGCCCATTTTTGTCTACATAAAAAATACTGAGGATGGTATGGCTAAAAGAACTATCGAATCAGAGGATTATTAGGTGGCAAAATTTTGTAAAATCAATTCTTGTAGTGAACGCAAACTTTGCGTTCACTACGCTGTCAATTCTAAAAATTCTTTTGGCGAGTAAACATTAATTTTTGATTGCGAAAAATCTTTAGTGTTCCTGGTAATAATAGCATCAACTTTACTAGCTAATGCCGCTTCATAAATTACTGAGTCTTCGAAATCATTAAAATTGGATTTTTGAGCTGCTTGTAATACTTTTTTGTTTACTTCAGCTATACTAAAAAGATTCAGTAAGTCATTAACAATTTCACGACTTCTAGCTTTTCCCAAAGCTTTTTGAAGGAAATAGTTAACTGTAGTTAAGGAATTTGCACACAAATAGCCTGAATACTTGTTATTTTCAATAAGTGCGAATAATTGCGCAGCTTTTTCTGCATAAGGATATCTATCGAGTAACAAATCGAGAATAATATTTGTATCAAGCAAAATTCTCATTTATATTTTTCTTCAAGATAGTTATAATAGTCGTCCTTCTTAAAATCTTTCTCTTTAATTAATCCTTTTAGTTTCTTAGTAATTGGGGGATAAACTTCCACGGATTCATTCTCTTTGCTGTCTTCATTTTGAATAAAATCGGAAACCATTTTTGAAATTGACTCCCCACGTTTACGAGAAATTCTTTTAGCTTTCTCGATTATTTTCTTGTCTATTCTTAAAGTTAACTTTGTTTGCATAGTGTTCTCAAATTGTGACGTACATATGG
>OMKS01004520.1_pt1 | contig 10451 bp, 11 predicted proteins | sample 1674721 | NCBI WGS metagenome assembly OMKS01 (sample SAMN06264996, study PRJEB25208) | sediment metagenome | isolation source: hot spring sediment | place: USA: California | collected 2014-09-02 | reverse complement strand
GACAGGGCAGTCATTGCGATAGCCCCTTTTCCTGAATCTTTCCGGATTCTACCAATGAACCTCCAAATAAAACAGAGCTCCCTGATGGAGGCCTATCACAAAAGGCAGGGGGGCTGCCGGGGGGACCGCAGGTCCCCCATGGCTTACCAATATCCCCCTCCCCCGCCCGCCGCAGGCGGGCTCCTCCTCCCCCTGAAGGGGGAGGCAGTCATTGCGATAGGCCCATTTCCTGAATCTTCCCGGATTCTACCAATGAACCTCCAAATAAAACAGAGCTCCCTGATGAAGGCCTATCACAAAAGGCAGGGGGGCTGCCGGGGGGACCGCAGGTCCCCCATGGCTCCCATATTCCCGGCTCACTCCGGAAGACGATAACAGACGGCCGGATGAAACGCGGAGGAGGAACGCGGCATCTCCGCGGCAGGACGGCCGGATCCTTTTCGCTCGTCGATCAGCCGCCCGATCACCTCATTGTACGGCTCTCTCGGGTGCACCTTGAGGCGGTCGAGGCGTTCCTTCAGCTCGCGGGTTACTTTGATCGTCGTTACGGCGGGCGTCATAATACCAAAGTATACCTCGGTAACCATATAGCCTTTCTGCCAGACCGTAGCCCCCACCCGCATGAACCGCAACTATCATATGACCACCGCCCCGAAACACCACCAATGAAGAGCGCATGGGCGTCCTCCCGCCTCATCTACTCCTTCTGCACCCATGCAGACCTTCCGGCAATAGCGGCGATGCTTGCCAAACCATCGGTCTGCGAGTGGCTCTTCTTCGGCCCGAACCCGCCGGAGGTGACCTACGCCTACTTCGAACCGCTCATCGACGGCATGGCAGAGGCACGGGCGAAGGGCGCCGCTCCCGAAAGCTACGTTTTTACGGTCAGGACCCGACCCGGGCGCGGCAGCGCCGGTACCGCCGGTACCGCCGCCAACGGCCGGGAGGGGGCCTTCGTCGGCCAGTGTGCGCTGGTCGCAGACGACTTCTCCGAAGGGGCGTACCTCATCGGCTACCAGATCGACGATACGCAGTGGCGAAAGGGGTACGGCACGGAGATGTGCCGGTTTCTCGTCTGGTTCGCCTTCGCCATCGCAGGGGCCTACCGCCTCAACGGCGACTGTGCGGCAGGAAACCTCGCCTCGGTGCGGATCATGGAGGGGTGCGGGTTCGTCCGGGAGGGGCTCCAGCGCAAATTCTGGCACATCCGCGGGAACTACCACGACCGCCTTCTCTACGGCCTCCTGAAGGATGACCTCCAGGCAGAACAAGCGCCGTGGCAGGAGCTCTTCTGCTGAACCGGCGCCCGAAAAGAGAAAAGTGAGTGAACAATCAGAGAACCGACCGGAGGTACTCCTCCCACCGGTCGAGTTCCGCCTCCACCTGGAACTCCTCCATCTCCCCCGCATTGAAGACGTAAAACGAGGGCACCACCTCCATCCCGCAGAACTCGAAGGTGCCATGCCAGAGGTTCTTCAGGTGCAGGTTCAGATCACCATGCGGGCCGTCCTCGGTGTAGAGCTCCGTGGCAGATCCCATCGTGGCAGATATCATCGCCTTCTTGCCCGCGAGGAGGCCGTCCGCATAGACCCGCCCGTTCGGGAGGTCCACCACGAATCCCTGCACGAAGACCCGGTCGATCCACCCCTTGAGCATCGCGGGCGCAGAACTCCACCAGATGGGAAACTGGAAGAGGAGCAGATGCGCCCACTTCACCTTGGCGATCTCGGCGAGGACGTCGGGGGCAAGCTTCCCCCGGGCATATCCCGCCATCATCTCGTTGGGGAGCGAGAAGAAACTCCGGTTGCAGGGGTCGGGAAAGTCGTCCAGATCAAGGGTCGCCTTGAACTTCATCGCATAGAGATCGGAAACCTTCACCTCGTGGCCACCCTGAGCCAGGACATCGACCGCCCGGTCCTTCATCGCCGCGTTGAAGGAGGCAGGATAGGGATGTGCATAGATAATAAGAACGTTCACGCCTCGTCACCTCGCTAAATGAACGGGAATGGGGATGCAGGCATATCAATCTTTCCCGGGGCATCCCACCGGAAGAAGAAACGACTGATTCCCCTATTGGCAAAATGCGGACCAAACCCGCAAAAGCCGGCGAAACGAGGGAAGCATCCCATAAATATCATCGGTGTGTACCTATGAACCATGGAACTATCATATATCGACAAGATCAAGGGGTTCCTCTTCACCCCCGTCGAAACCCTCATCGCCCACCGGGACGAGGCGCTCAAGGACGCGTTCAAATACCTCATCGTCCTCATCGCCATCTTTGCCGTTTTTGAGGCGATAGTCATCTCGCTCTTCGGTGCTCTGTCGCCTGCCTTCCCCGGCCTGAGTGCGCTCGTCCTTTTCCTCATATCCATCGTCTTCGGCATCATCGGGGGGCTCATCATGGTGGTCATCGGCGGCCTCATCCTCCATCTCTTCGTCGTGATCGTCGGCGGACGGCGGGGCCTCTCCGCAACCATCAAAGCAGTCATCTACGCCGCAACACCGGCCATCCTCTTCGGGTGGATTCCGGTGGTGGGCTTGGTCGCTCTCATATGGGCCCTCGTCCTCGGGGTACTCGCCATCCGCGAACTCCACGAGATATCCACCGGCCGGGCGGCAGTTGCAGTCGTCATCCCGTTCGCAGTCCTCGTCATCCTCGTGATCCTCGCAGCCGCCTTCTTCATGATCGCGACCGTGACCACCGGGCCGGCGTTCGTCGGGCCCTACTGACCCTTTTTTTTCTGGACCTCCCAAGCCGCCGTCTTCACCGCAGCAGAAAAGTTATGCATCATCACCCACCAGATCGGCAGGTATGGAGATTGCCATCATCGGGACCGAATCACTCGGCGTCCGCTCCCTCTCCTGCGTGGTTTCGGCCGCGGGCAGGCGCATCCTCATCGATCCCGGCGTCGCTCTCGGCTATATGCGAAACGGCCGCCTCCCCCATCCCCGGCAGGTGGCCGTCGGCGCCGCCGTCCGGGAGCGGATCCTCGCAGAGACCCCCGTGCAACCGATATCGTCTTCAGCCACTACCACGGCGACCATGTCCCCCTGAAGGACGCAAACCCCTACCAGCTTTCGCTCTCCCGCGTCCCGGCCCTCGCAGGCGGGGTCCGGCTCTGGGCGAAGGGGCCGGACGGCCTCTCCGCCCTCTCGCTCAGGCGGCGGGAGGATCTGGCGGCGCATCTCGGGAGGGAGTTTTCCCCGGCAGAGGAGACCGGCGATGACGTCCTGCACTTCTCCCGGCCGGTCTTCCACGGCACCCGCCAGGCGCACACCGGGACGGTGATGATGACCTGTGTCCGGGACGGGGGTGAAACCTTCGTCCACGCCTCCGACATTCAGATGCTGAATCGGGAAGCGGCCGACGTCATCACCGCCTGGCAGCCGGATATCGTATTCGCCGCCGGGCCGCCCCTCTACCTCCGCCGGCTCTCGGAGGGCGAGTGTGCCCTTGCATGGGACAACGCCATCACGCTTGCCGCTTCGGTCCCCACCCTCATCCTCGACCACCACCTGCTGCGCTCGCGGGAAGGGTGCCGCTGGCTCGAGGAGCTCGCGGGCGAGGCGGAGGGGCGGGTGTGCCCGGCCGCCGCTTTCATGGGCCGGCCCCCGCTCTTCATGGAGGCGGACCGCGGGGAGCTCTACGAATGCTACCCGGTCCCGCCCCGCTGGCACGACGACTATGCGAGAGGGACGGCGGACGTGGAGGAGTACGTGGATGCGGAACTCGGACGAGCGATCGATCTGATACGGAATGGGTGAGGGAGCACCAGTGACGAGAGGAGAGGAGAGAAGGGAAAGAAGGAGGAGGACTGCCTGCCGAAAACCCGGCAGGCCTTTCAAAATATTCCCGGGATCACGCCGTCATCACCTTCGCCCCTTCAATCGGGACGGACGGGTTGATCACGACGATCTCCGGCGGGGCGCTGGAGCGGATGTCCACGCCGATCAGGCTGGAGGTGCCGATGCCCCGGGTGATGTAGGTGAGCGTCCCCGGTTTGGCGGAGAACCCGGAGATGTCGACGATCCCCGAATTATCGAGGAGGTTTATTCCGGGGGAACTGAACTGGCCGCCGTGCAGGTGACCCGCGAGGATGAGGTCCGCATCCCAGTCGGCCCGTGCACCGGGTTCATGGATCATGTAAATGGTGTAGGCGTCCGTTGCCGGCACTTCCGGCGGGTCGGCAAGGCCCGCCCATGCATCGTCGACGCCGACGAGGAGGAGGGGCGTGCCGTTCACATCGATGAGCCGGTACTCGTTTCGCAGCACGTCCACGCCATGGGACGCGAGCCCGGCTGCCACCGCATCGCCGAACGCGAAGTCGACGAGCGGGTCATCGGCGAGCATCGAGACGTCGTACCCCTCGACCGTAAGGTTCGCCCCCCGCATCGCCAGCATCTTTGCAGGGCCGTTGAGCCCGTGCACCCCTGCCACATAGTCGTGATTGCCCAGGACGGCATAGACCGGGGCGTCCAGTTCCGCCCAGATGTACTGGGTGGAGAAGTCGAGCTCCCCTTCGTCGGAGGTCACAAAATCCCCGCCGATGAGGACCATCGAGGCATTCAGCCCGTTTATCTGCTCAATCACTCCCTGCAGGTAGGCCACATTCCCCTCCTTGACATGGGGGTCGGCGATGAAGACGATGTCATGCGGTGCTCCGGGGAGTTCGAGCACGGTAATCTCTGGCGAACTGCCTTCAATGATCATCGCCCCGCCCGCCGCAGCGACAAGGATCAGGCCGAAGGTGAAGACGAAATAATGCTGTTTCCGGATACGGGGCCCTCGGTCATTCATAGGATCTAGGGAGATAATTTAGGAAGGATTATATATATTGGATGGGTTCGCGGCAACCATGCCACCTCCCGGCACCTATCATTAAATCCGCATACCACCTATCAGGAACCAATGGAGTGTCCCGTATGCGGCGGACGGTGTATCCTGCCCGCAGAAGAGCTGATAGAGGGGCTTGAGGAGCGGTACTCCCCCTGCCCCGACTGTCGGGAGACCGTGCTCCCGAAGACCGCCCCCCCCGCGTTCAGGCCGCAGCCCCCCTGCACCTGCGGGCGCCGGCCCCTCGACGAGATCGTCGCCGATATCTGGACGATCATGGCGGAGACGGGAGACCTCGCCCCCGACGAACCCCTGATGAACGCCGGTGTGCCCCTCATCCACCCCGGATGCGTCCTTAAGGCCCCGCCGCATATCGGCCCTGACGGCCTTGTCCTCCTCTCGAAGAAGGTGACGAAGGCCTCGGCGGACCGGATCATCAACGAGGTAGCAGAGGTCAGGGGCGTCGTGCGGGATTCCGGCGGGGTGCCGGGCATCACGGACGTCGGCGGCACGTGGCAGACGCACGAACTGCTCGCCGGGTGCGACGTCCGGGCCAATATCTTCGAGACCGAGAACAAACCGGTCGTCACCTACCTGCAGCAGTCCGTCTTTCATATCGAATTCCCGCGGGCCTTTGACCCGAAGATCATCAACACCTCCATGCAGACCCTGATGCACGGCCCGGAGGTCTTCTTCGACGCCTGCTGCGGTGCCGGACGCCTCACCCTTGCCGCGGCCCAGTACGGCATCCCGCAGGTCGTCATGAACGATGCATGGTTCGGCGCGGCCTACTGGGCCGCGGTCAACCTCGAGGTGAACAAAACGACGCTCGGCCTGACGAACGTGGAATACCTCTTTTCCTACGACGAATGCCGAAAGACCCCGGTACGAAGCGACCCGGTGAAGATCGCAGGGGCGGGAGGGCCTGCTGCCACCTTTGCGGTCTGGCAGGGCGATTTCCGCCTCCTCGGCCCGTATCTGCCCGCGGGCCACCTCCTCACCGTCCTCGACCTCTTCGGCAAGGAAGAGCACGAACGAATGGAACGGGAAGAGGAGGCACTCAGGCAGCGCATAGGCGGCATTGTTTTTATCCCCTAGCAGGTACATTATACGGGGACTAGTCCGGGTGGTTAGGCGTCACCTGTAACCTGAAACCGCCGATATGCGGGGGACGAACACCGGGGGCGGCTCTAGCGGCCTGCCCGAATCCTTCGTTCCTGACTGAGAAGCCTTGTCCTATGAGGTCGATGGAGAAGATCCCTTCGTTCCGGAGGGAACGGACATCTTTTCGCTGTGGAGACCGGCCGAGGCCCGGAAGGGAGCAGGCTCACCGCGGACATCCGGCGCCCATGGGGGTGCGGGGTGGAGGATGGGACGGAGGAGGACTGCAGGCACGTGGTGTCAACTCCGGAAGGTCCCCATAGTACCATTATTATTAACGGAATGATTATTCATGGCAAAAGTGACCATCATCGGCGCATCCGGCCATGTCGGCAGATACACTGCTCTTGCGATATCAAATATTCCCTACGTAGATGAGATCCTCCTCTTCGGCAGGGAGGGAAGCGAGGAAGTGCTGCACGGCCTTGCCTGTGACCTGCATGACTCTTTTGCCGCCCGTGGAACAACCCTCGAGGTCACCTTTTCCACCACCCCGAAGGACATCGAACACTCCGACATCGTCATCCTCACCTCGGGGACGCCGAGAAAGGAGGGACAGGACCGGATGGACCTCGCCCATGCCAACGCCCGGCTGGTGGCGCGGATGGCGGCGATGGTCGGCTGGTATGCGCCCACCAGCCTCTTTCTCATCGTGACAAACCCGGTGGACGTAATGACGTCGGTCGCACTCAAGTACTCGGGGATGAAGACCTGCCAGGTATTCGGCCTCGGCACCCATTTGGACTCCATGCGCCTGAAATGGAATATCGCCCACTTCTTCGGGGTGCATGTCAGCGAAGTGCACACCCGCATCATCGGGGAACACGGCGACTCGATGGTCCCCCTCTGGTCCGCAACGACCATCGGCGGGATCTCGATCCAGAACCTCCCCCGCTTCGAACACCTGCCCGAGGAGCAGATCATGAAGAACGTGAAGACGGCCGGCTCCCACATCATCCGCCGCATCGGCGCGACCGTCTATGGCCCGGGCGATGCCATATCCACCATCGTCCGGACGATTCTTGGCAACGAGAACCGGATCCTTACCGTATCCGCCTTCGTGGTCTCCGAGATCAAGGGCAGCAGCGACATCTGCATTGGTGTGCCGGCCAAGCTGAACAGGGACGGCGTCTTCCCCGTCACGATTACCATCGACGACAACGAGGTCGAGGAGTTCAGCAGATCGGCGGAGAAGGTACGGGCGGTCACCCGGGACGTGCTCGGCAAACTGGAAGCCGACGGGTGCTAACGAAAAGAACGAGGGAGAAAAGGGCCGGAAGTGGCCGCCTGACCTCCCTCCCGGCCCCTACATCTTTTATTTGAATTCGTAGTATTTGCGCAGCCAGTCGCGGATCTGTTCGGACTCGATCCAGCCACGGTCGAGCTGGTCCACATAGCTGTCGATGAGGTCTGCCTGCGAGAGGATCTTGTTGACGACCTCCTCGTCCTCGATGTTGAGGAGGGCAAGGCCCACGATCGCCTGAAGCGGGTTTCTCAGGTGGTCGTTGAGGATGGCGAACTGGACCATGTTCTGTTCGATCTGGGCGAAGGCCTCGCCCTTCAGCCGTTCGATCGAGCGGCGTTCGGTAATGTCACGGGCGATGGAGAGGACCGCCGGTTCGCCCTCGTTCTGGAAGATATGCGCACTGACCTCATAGGGGGTCTTCGTGCCGTCCGCAGCGACCAGCTCCGTCACGTAGAGGAGGGCCCCTGCGGCCTGCAGCCGGGAAATCCGCTCGGCCATACTGCTCTTCTCGGTCGGCACCATGATCTCCGAGGGGCGCATCGTCAGGAACTCTTCCCTGCTGTACCCGAGCGAGGAGATCGCAGCGTCATTCACCTCGATGAATGTGCCAAGAAATGCATTCGCCTTCCCCTTCCCGTCATCCTCGCTCCCGAGGCGGTTTGCAAGGACGATATCCTTTCCCGAGTTGAAGAAGAGCCGGTACCGCTCCTCAGTCTCGGTCAGGCGACCTTTGAGCTGGTTCTGCGAGGTCTCCAGTTCCCTGAGCATCGTGTTGCACGCACGCGAGAGGGAGGTGATCTCATCATCCCCGTCCTCCGGGACCCGTGCGGAGAAATCCCGTTCGTCACCGATCTCCTCCATGCGCCATGAGAAGGTGGAGAGCCGGGAGAATACGAAGATATGCAGCAGGCCCAGAAGGATGACCCCGAATACCAGTCCGGTAATAATGATCCAGCCCATGAAGTAGGTGGTGGTCTTCTCCCCCTGCAGCGAGATGTCCCGCGGCATCTCCACCTTCAGGATGACCGCGGGGTCGCCGTAGAGGTCGTTGACGAAGACATACCCCTCCATCGTCTCCCTGGTAGGCGCGGTCAGCACCACCGGGGAATTGACGCCCAGGAGTTCGTTGCCGTGCCAGTTCAAAAACGGCATCTCCCCGTATCCGGTCGCAAGCTCCGGGCTCGCGATCGCTGCAAGCTCCTGGTAGGTAAGGATGGTGATGGGAAAGAGGGAGAGCGATTCAAGACGGGCAACCTCCTGCCCGTCAAAGACCCGTCCCATCGATATGGTCCCCAATAGCTTTCCGTCATCAGAGAGGACCTGCTGAGAGGAGACCATGTACGGGGTGCCCGAGAGCATCAGGATGCCGAGCACCTGCTCATCTGTGATTGCAAAATGGGGAAACGAGTAGACCGAGTCCAGGTGGCTGCGCAGGGCCACGGACATCGGGCCGGCGGTCTGCTTGGCGGTATCGAACGAACGCCCCTCGATGATCGAACCCGCACTGGTGGTCAGAACAATGAAGTTGACTCCGACCTGCCCGAAGGCAGCATCGTTGATAAATGGCGGCCCATCCACGGGGGCGCCGGCCATGTAGGTGACAAGGTCGGTGCGGTGCGCCCATTCACGGGTAATCGAGTGGAGCATGTTCATATCCGATGCGAGGATATAGGCAACCTTGTCAGTATCCTGCATCGCCTTCGTATCCTCGACTGCATTGAACCCCTCCTTGACAAAGAGCTCCGAAGCTGCGAAGATAACGATGACAAGAGCAACAACAACGCATACTACCATCAGGGTCGCCTTCGAGGTTATTTTCAAATGCCGCACCCCACGGACCGGCCCGGCCTCACCCAGCCGGGCGTTTCCTGTTATACAATACTCTCGTCTGTTTTGTATTAAATACTCCTGAATCCGGGCAAAGAAGTCTGGCAGAAGGAGAAAGGCAAACGGAACAAAAAAATGATGGATCTGACGACCGGTTCAGGTCAGGGTGACGGAGATGATCTCGGCGGATTCGACGCCTTCAAGGTTGCGAAGGGTCTCTTCTGCCTCCTCGGTCGTACCCTCGCCGTCCGGGACGACGATGGCAAGCTTGAGGCTTGAAAGACCGAATCCGATGGGTTCTTCCACCATGTCCATGGTGCCGGGGAGCTTCTCCTTGATCAGAACCTTGAGTGCCTCGAGGTCGACGTCGGGAGACGCGGGCATGACCTTGATGATAACAGCAACGTCACCCATGTCTAAGGCCCCACAAATCCGCATTTCTTGCATTCATACGGGATACTCTGGTGCCTGCAGCTGTGGCACCGGTTGATTTTCTGCCTGCATACCGGACATTCGAAGGTAGTCCAGCCGGGCTCAGCCAGGGGGACATTGCAGGATGTGCATTTTTCTATTGCCATGAATTGTTCCTCAGGTAAGTGTCAACTTAAAAGTAACCAGTAATTTCGTCTTCTCAAGTCTTAAAATATTGGTTTGATATACGTTGCCTCAACCGCCGTCCCGTCAAGGAATGCATGCACCCGTTCCGGCCGTCTCCCGTTGAGGATGCAGGCGGGTATCCGGTGGCCGAAGAGGTAGGGGAGAACGCACGGGTCCAGGATCCCGGTTGCCACCGGGGCGGAGATCTCTCCCAGCACGCCTCCTGCAGGGGCTGAAATGCCGTCCACCGATTTGAGCAGGAGGAGCGGCGCCCCGCACCGGTCCGCCACCCAGGCCGCAATCGTGTCCGAGGTCACCTCCCAGGTGTGGGGGAGAGGGTCGTTGCTGCGCACCGCTTCGTAGGGGAGGAGGACGCAGACGCCCCGGACCGGGTCATCCAGCCCCACCGGGGCGGCCCCCGCATCCGCCCAGCACCATGCCATCTGCTCCATGGCGCAGACGGCCATCCAGTGCGACGCCTCATCCGGGAGTCCTGCCTTTCGGACGGCGTCGGCAAAGGGCCCCCCGCCGGGGACGATGAGGAGGTCCCGGCCGCTCGCCGTGAAGGTGCGAAGGAGCCCGGGTATGCAGTCCATGAGGCTTCCCCCCGCCTTTACGACCAAAAGACCCGTGCGAAATGGCGCCATCCGTGATCCGGACGACGAATCCGTCTGCTGCGGCGAGGGAGGCGCGGCCATGCTGTACCTGTTTTTCGTGATGTAGCATAACCCAGACGGATGCCCGCCGGTCATGCACCTGCCAGCCGGGACCCCCTCCCCGGCC
>OMKS01004519.1_pt1 | contig 10452 bp, 13 predicted proteins | sample 1674721 | NCBI WGS metagenome assembly OMKS01 (sample SAMN06264996, study PRJEB25208) | sediment metagenome | isolation source: hot spring sediment | place: USA: California | collected 2014-09-02 | reverse complement strand
GGATAGAGAATATCGGTTTCGTTCACCCGGACTGTGGGTTGAGGGGGACGCGCTCTGATTTGGTAGAGGGGATAATAAGAAATTTCGATAACGGTATATTTCTTTTTGAGAAAAATAGATGATTTTCTCCTTGGCAAATTATCTATCAACATGTTAAGAATTATATGTCCGTCCTTACTAATTGATCAATCTCACATTGACCTCTTTTGAAATCCCATATGTGTCTGAAATTTTAATAGCATCTCTTTCCAATGAGATACCTCTCTTTAAAAGCTCTTCTTCCTTTGCCAGATAAACATGGAAACCGGCCTGTATATCATCCGTATTATGGCTCAATAGATCGATGATTTCCTCTTCATAATGAGAAAAGAGAATGATATAATGGAATAGCTTATATCCACCGATTCTTAAATCCACCTCAATGGAAATCGGTGCATCCAATTTTATCAGCAGAATCATTGGATACCGTTTTCTTGTGAATTCCGGAATTTGGAAAGAATCTTCATTGAAGAATCTAATTACTTTTCCAAACACCTCATCAGGGAAATCTGTGTCATAGACATGAATGGCGACCTCTTTGCCCATTAATTCAAGATATTTCATATCCTCTGTCTTTTTCATATATTGCACCTCTACCAATATAATGGGATTGAATAAATCCTGACCTTGACACGTGCACCACTCGGATTTCCTGATTTTCAGGATTTGACAGGTCGTCGAACGGCCTAAGAACAGGCCGTTTCCCCCTCGTTTTCGAGGGCGGAAACCCGACTCTCGCCCATGAACGTCGTCAAGATCGCCTCATTCATGGGGTCGAAGTTCGAGTAGAACCGTCTTTTCCACCCGTCCTCCGTCGCGACCACCGTTACTGTCAACTTTTCGAGCGAGGACGCGATGAACTTCGTTGCCACGGTCCTCGCTGGCTCGACGGTAAGACGTGTCAAACAAACCATCAGCTGAGCGATGAAACTTAACAACAGCACGCCGTACACGGCGTCCTCGGACCACACCCTTATCGGTCGCACACGGAGCTCGCTCTTGAGCGAATGGAAGAGCTTCTCGACCGCATCCTTGGCCCTGTACCGGGCCAACGCCTCCGCGGGAGGCATGTCGCGGTTGCTGGTCAAGCAGAAGTACCCCTCCCGTCCCGTTCGGAGTTTCTCCACCAGGAACCGCAGCGCCGCCGCCTCGTTCATCCTCGTCAGCTTCGTCTGGTACTCGTAGCTCACATCCACCAAAGGATTCCGGAGACAGAAGCGCTTCGGGAGCCCTTTGCCACTATCGAGGGAACGCTGGATCGTCTTCGCCTCCTCCAGCTTGCGCTCCGCGAGGCGGCCCAGGGAGGCCTCGTGGTCCTCCTTCAACTTCGACGAGAAGAAGTAATAGTTGACCCGGCTCGGGAACTTGTGCACGAAGGCGTAGGTCCCCTCCTCCGCATCGATCAGCTGCCACCTCCTCGGGTCGAATGCCTGGAACACCTTGTCGTCGCACTTGTTCAGCTTCTTCGATGTGAGGTAGTCGTGGCCGTCCTCCTCGATGGCCACGAGGTTGACCTTGGCGTTCGCGCCCTTGTCGAAGACGAGCAGCGACCCCTCCATCAGGACCTTGCGGACCTGCCGGTACGTCCGCCGGAAGTGGTCGCTGTCGTTGACGTTCCCCGCCTCGACCGTCATGCCGACCGGGATGTTGTGTGGCGGTGCCAGCTGTGCCACGCCGAGGGTCAGCTGGCGCTCCCCCGGCTGATGGTCCCTGGAGTATCCATACTTGGCCAGCCTCGGCTCGTCCCCGTAATACGCGAGGCTGGTCCAATCCAGGACGATGTCCGTCGACGGGAGGTCGCAGAGCCCGAGTATGGCGTCCTGTAGTTCCAGGACGATCCTCTCCCGCTGCTGCCCCAGCAGCTCCACGGCCCGATACAGTGCCCGGGAGTTGAACGGCTCCAGCCCGTAATGGTCCAGCACGGCAGGGGAGCTCATCCACTCGCCGGCACGGAGCACGCTGAAGTTGTCGCCCAGCTTGTAGGCGAGCATCCCGCGGACGAGGGCATCGAGGTCGATGCCCTTCCGTTTGTGCCTCCCGATGATCTCGTGAAGGCCCAGTCGCTCGTACCAATCGTCGACCATCAGCACGGTGCCGATGGCAAACGATTTATTTTCGTTCGGCGTAATCCGTGTCGTCCTCAGCCTCGACTGCGTTTGCATAAGTGCAGCAGGGTTGAGGACACTTTTAAATCCTCACCGTTCTGCGCAATCAGCCGAAGGCCAGCATCGTGGGGTCGAGGCGACTTGGCAACAAAGCCCCCTGTCATGTGTCAAGGTCAGGTTTTATCAATAAAAAATTTTTTCAAATACGAATATATGTTTTATGGTAAAAAATCTAAAAAAAGTGATATGAAACAATAAAAAATATTTCTGTTCTTCGCCATCTTTCAGCTATGCAATTTGGACACATGCATGAAACTGTCAGAGTACCACAGCAAAGGGATAAACACATTCGTCCCCGCGCCCGAGTACTCCCCGTTCGACTGGTTCTTCATAGGCTTGGGAGTGGGCCTCCCCGTCGTCGGTGACATGGCCTGCGATGCGTACTTCATAATAAAGGACGTAATGACGAACGACAACGACGCCCTGTTGGTCGATTTCGGTCTGGCGCTGATCCCGTTCATAAGCACTGGGCATGTGAAGGCGGCCAACAGGGTAATGAACGCCATGGAGTCGTCCGCGGATGCGGGCAAGGGCGTCAGAAGAACAGCTGGAAGCGTTTCAGATTTAGAAAATATACTTCACAGCAACAGAGCAGCTGTCAAAAGGGGCGAGTCTTTTTCAGTGGAGCTGACCCAGGATATGGATATCTATAGAGTATTCGGCGGAAAATCAAGAAATGCTTTCGGTAGATCTTGGACACCGTATCATCCAGAGGGTTTTTCAAAGGAAGCTTTCTCAATGGTTGCGGGACTCCCTGGTGGGAATTCTATGGATTTATATGCGAAGGTAACTTTAAAGAAAGGAAGTGTTATTGATATAAAAGCAGCAAAAAGATTTGAACCTCTGAATAGACCGGGAGGGTTGCTTGAGATCAATCCGAATTTAAGAGATCTTCCGAATGCGGTTCAAGTACATTTCTATGCACCATAATAACAGACCCTGGTGAAACCTATGATAATTGATCATCCAATCGAAATGGAAGAAGTCGAGAAGCTTCTTCAAAAGAGAGTAGCGTTTCAATGTGGAGATTTCACCGATATGGAAGATGCAAAAACTGGCATGATCACTGGCATATTGAATGTCGAAGAATTAAATCATTTCAAGGAAAGCAAGGTATACAAGCTCGGTTTCGTGCCTGTTCCGTTTCGAATACCTTTGTTAATAAGGCTGGATTCCGTCTACAGATTTGATGGTGAAATATTCTATAACAATGGATTAAAGGAAGAACATGAGACTTCTCAGTATGTGATAATTAGTATTACGCAGTATTCAGATCTTATTAAATTTATTAAGAAAGAAAAAACAGATGATGAATGTCAACTCAGTCTGATAAAAGAATCCAAACTTATTGAAAAGGGTGTATCCTTAGAAGAAATCTCAAATCAATGGGAAAAACCTTGCGGGTTAAATTACGATTATGCTATTGGGATGTCAAAAGAATGCCGGCTTTGGATAATAGAGTGATATTAATAATTTTTATAAAGCTTAAAGAATGAAAGAATACAAAATCGTTAACCATTATGGTTTGAATCAACAACGACGCCATGTTGGTCGATTTCGGTCTGGCGCTGATCCCGTTCATAAGCACTGGGCATGTGAAGGCGGCCAATAGGGCAATGAACGCCATGGAGTCGTCCGCGGATGCGGGCAAGGGCGTCAGAAGAACGGCTCAGTCAGGGCTTAAATCTGATATTGTTAAGAAGGATGAAATCATTTCTCGTCTCGGTAGAAGCATTCATAGTGCAGGTAAACATCCAGGCTATGCGAGAATGGATTTACGAGGGTTGACCAGAGGAGAGATCCTCGATGGGACTAATATGCGAAAGTGGTTTGATAGGGCAGATCATAATCCTGCCGAAACATTGTATATCTTTCGTGCAAGACAAGATTTCAAAGCATCAACTGGGTGGTCCGAACATGCAAGGATATTTGAAGAAGTCCAAGTAAAAGGCCATGAAGGAATTCTTGAGTTAATCGATAAGATCGATCTTCATGATGCCAATCTTTATTATCCCAGATAGTGAGAGGATAAAAAAATTGGAGAGGAATATGGTGACAGAGAAATATTGGGAAGAAGTGCAAAACCGATTATCAGATATTAACCCTGATGAAATCATAAATAAATTCGCTATGATTGCTGTGGCAGGTTCTGATACATTCGAAGGAGCAGAAAATATTATTATACCTCCATTGAAGATCATTAATTGGGCATACGAAAAAATCAATTATGCAACACTTGAAACAATAAATCCAATGATATGTTTTCTGGGTAAACCCTTGGAACCTGTTCGCAAGCTCAATGAAGTCAATAGCCCAAGAGATTACTCATCACTTACGGGAGTTCAATTTCATTCTTACGATAGATATCTGCAACCTCATTATTGCTTAAACGAGGAATTCAGATCGTACCTTGATTCCCAAGGAAAACTTATACCTATAAGAATATCCGGAACCTGGTTGGAAACTCATTTTACTAAGGAATTCATCTCAGATGGTAACAATTTCACTTACATAGGAGATGGTGATTTTAAACTGTTTATCCCTGGTACAGGCTTCAATGGTAAATGGCCTGAAGAATATCGCCATTTAGCAATATTGCAAAAGATGGAAGATGACTTCATATCAACATACGGTAAATCCATTTAATTCGATATGGCTCTAGTGCAAAATCGGGGAAAATTCGTACCCATCTTAATCTTTTAAATACACAACTATGCCCCGATGATGGATGCCCCCCTCGGAGTCCGCGGCGCTCGGCTTCGTCCCGGTCGTCGGGGAGATAGTGGACGTCGCCTGGCTGGTATACGATGTGGCCATTGGCGACTGGGAGGCAGCCGCCATCGACCTGGCTTGCCTGGCGGTCCCGTGCGCGGGTGCAGGGGCGGTGAAGCTCGGGGCGAAGCTCACAAAGAGCGCGCTCAGGACCGGGGACAATGCCAGGGACATCGCGAGGACCGTCGACAACCTCGGCGATGCCTCCAGGTCGTTGGATAATGTCGGGGATTTGGGTAAATCTGCAGGTAAAATTGATGATTCAATAACCGTTAGACATTATACTAATCTTGAGAACATGAAACAAATAAAGAAAACAGGACATCTTAATGAAAATACTTGGGTCACCCGTCCTTCCAGGCAACTTGACGAAATGAATCCTAGAGAAGTTGAAAAAACTCTTGGCATTAAACCAGGAAAAGGTGAATGGTATGTTGATTTCGAAGTTAGAGCCGACGATTTGATTCGACGACCTAATTTAGAAGGAGGTTTTCCACAATATCAACTAAAATATAATACACCTATCGATATCTCAACATTTATACCAAATTATTGGTTTTGATGACTATGAAAGAATTAATATGTAAGAGCTGTGGAGAAAAAATTAAAGTAAAAGCTAGATATCATACTGGCTTCAACAATACTGGTTTTCTTTACTGCAATAAAGATTCAACCGTAATTACTTTCAGTTCCTATGATCCAATTTATCGACGACTCGTTGGAGATGTTCATCCATGGACAATTGTTGAAAGAAATGATAGAGTGAAGATGGAATTGGTAGAGAAAAATCTAATCGATTGCCCATGTGGTGGTAAATTCTACTTTGATAATCCTTTAAGATGTCCTAATTGTGGCAAAGAAATTTCTGAATCGATGGCAAAAAACATCTATTTTTTTATAATCGAACAAGAAATTGATGGTGAAAAAGAAAATATTTGGAAGAAAGCTTGACCTAAATGAACATAATTATCCAAAAGGATTATCTATTGGACTGGTATTGGCTCTGACGAGTGGGGAATATGAGTTCCGAGGCTATTTTGAAAAAGCTCCGGGAAGCGGTCCTGAACTACGACCCTGACGCGGCCGCCGCGGCCGCCAAGGAGGTCATCGAGAAGAAGGAGGACCCTCTGGAGGCCATCGAGAAGGCGCTTATCCCGGCGATCAAGGAGGTCGGCGACAAGTTCGAGAGGATGGAGGTCTTCCTGCTCGAGCTCATGCTCGCCGCGGACGCGATGAGGTCGTCAATGGCCCTTCTGCTCCCGCTGATACCGAAAGATAGCAAGGGGACGAAGGGCAACATCGTTATAGGGACCGTGCAGGGGGACGTACACGAGATCGGCAAGAACGTCGTCGCGAACATGCTGATGGCCGACGGGTTCAACGTCACCGACCTCGGGGTGGACGTCAAGACGAGCCTGTTCATGGCGGAGGCGAAGAAGTCAGACACATACATCATCGGCGCATCATCGCTCATGTCGAGCACGATGGCGTCCCAGAAGGACCTGCTCGACTTCATAACGGCGTCCGGCGAGAGGAAGAGGTTCAAGGTCATGATCGGCGGCGGTATCACCTCCAGGGAATGGGCCGAGGAGATCGGCGCGGACGGCTACGGCGGGGACGCGCTCGAGGCGATCAAGCTGGCCAACTCTTTTGTAAAATCCGGGTGAGACGATGATCCAGATGCTGGATGTGATGCGCAAGGCACTCGAAGGAAAGCCGATGTCCGAGAACGACTACCAGCTCAGGCACTTCGCGATGAAGGTGCGCGAGAAGGTCAAGGAGCACGGGATCGAGTACGACCCCGATAACCCGGTCCCGGATGACGATTCGCTCGCGGACGATGTCTTCCAGGCGGGTCTCGAGCTGCTGCTCGATGTCGGGGTGTATTGCACCAGCACCGAGAGGGTCATCTCGTACACGGAGAACGAGGTGAAGGAGGCGCTCAGGAATTCTCCCGAGAGCATAACGCTGGGCGAGGGAAAGGACAGGGGGACATTCACACCGAGGAAGATCGGCGACAGGAAGAAGCCCTGGTGCCACCTCGGAGCCGCGGGGGGCGCGATCTCCTCCGAGAAATCGCTGCTCGCGCTCGTCGAGGGGTACGCGCGCATCCCGGAGGCGGATGCGATCACCACCCCCGCGATTACGAAGATAGGGGGGATGCGCATCAGGCCAGCATCGCCGCTCGAGATGCTAGGCGCGATGAGAGCCGCAATCCTCGCGCGAGAGGCGACGAACAGGGCGGGCAGGCAGGGGATCCCGTTCATGAACACATTATCCACGGCGGAATCGGATATCGCGCTCGCGGGAGCCATCTACCCCAAGTTCGGGCTTCGTCCCACAGACGGCTACATGATCGCGTCGCTCGACCCGATGAAGGTCGACTTCTCGAGGCTGAACAAGGTGACCATGGTGCAGTCGATCGGCGGCATGGTGGGCATGGACTTCTCCCCGCTGCTCGGGGGATACGGCGGAGGACCGGAGGGCACCGCGGTCTCGACCGTCGCGCATCACCTGATGGGACTTCTCACCTATCAGACGGATTATCTGATACCTTTTCCATTGCACCTGAAGTACGTGTCGAACAGCAGCAGGGAGACTCTCTGGGCGATCGCCGCGATGGCGCAGGCGATCAGCAGGAACACGCATCTCCTCAGCCTGAGCCTCAACTACACATCTGCCGGTCCATGCACCGAGATGTGCCTTCAGGAGACCTCCGCCTCGGTGATTGCTGCGGTCGCTTCCGGGCTTTCCATCGAGAGCGTCGGCGTGGGCACCAATAAAAGGGAGGATTTCACGACCCCGGTCGAGCCGAGAATATCGGCGGAGGTGGCTCATGCGGCCACAGGATTGAATCGATCCGAGGCGAACGAGATCGTTAAGAAGCTGCTGTCGAAATACGAGGATCGGCTGAAGGAGCCCCCTATGGGAAAGTCGCTTTTCGAATGCTGGGACGCCGACAATCTGGAGCCGAGCGGCGAGTACAAGAAGATCATCGCAAGGCTCAAAGAGGAGATGCAAGGGCTAGGAATCGAAGTCAAGCCCGAACCATATTGATCCACGGAGTAACAACTTGTATATCGTTTGGTGTGGATACGGAAAATCAGGAGGAAAAATATGGGGAACCTGGAGATACCCATGCCCGATCTCGGGGAGGAGGACGAGTTCCTCGAGTCCGCGGCCAAGGAGATGCAGCAGAGGATAAGAGAGCAGGTGGTCGAGGAGAAGCAGGAATCGGTCGTCGTGAGGATAATCAGAAAAGAGGGCATGTACATCTTCTCGATAGAGTACGACGACGACATCGAGGCGCAGATCTACGAAGCGATCGAGTACCCGAAAGAGTAATACGATTTAACGCTGGAATTTAGAACGCGCACAACGCGCAAATCGTGAGCCGATACCCCGTCCAGCAGAATATACTTCAGAAACTTAGTTATCGAAGCAACGCGTTATTTTTTCGACCTGGGAGTTCTGATCTATTTGAAAATCAGGGTGAACCTGCTATGCATGCTTGGAGCGACAATCGGCCTGATGTCGCTGTTCGCTACCTGGATAATCGACCACGAATATGTCCCAGGAGCCTATAGCGCGTTCAACATACCCCCGATCCTTATGCAGGAAACAGACGTTTACCACATATCTCCAGCGCTGTTCCTGATCGGCTGCCTGGTCGCCTATTTCTCCCCGATCGGGAGCTTCTTCCAGTTCACAGCGATTTTTCCGCTCCTGGTCGATTCCTACATGGACCCATACCGCTCGCTCGGGGCCGGGGTGGTCATAGCGCTGCTGTCGATGATCATCGTAATCTACAGCGTTTTCAACCCGATCGGGATCAACTACGATCCGAAAGTGAAGAGGGCGAAGTACATCGGCCGTCTGTTCACCTTCAGCTTCTTCTCCGAGGGGACGCTCAAGGAGCCGCCCCAGCTGGATCACCTGATCTACGGCATGATCAGACAATACAGGAACGAGCCGAGGAGCGTAAGACTTCTCTCGTCCATACCCAAATGCGCGATATGCGGCAGAGAGGTAGCTGAGGGAGACTTGTACTGCACCGAGTGCGGGAAGAGGCCGGACAAGAGCCTCATGCAGAAATGCCCCATATGCGGCAGGAACAACTACGCCGGGCAGGATGAATGCGGCTGGTGCGGGAAGGACATCCGCAAGCTGGTCAAATGCGAGCATTGCGGCAAAAGGATGCCCAGGGACGAGCCGTTCTGCCCGCACTGCGGCGCGAGCGGAAAGGGGGTTCTCGCGAACGCGTTCCCCGGACTGGGAAGCAGGATGTGCAGGTCCTGCGGCATGTACATAGAAAGAACCGCAAAGGAGTGCCCGTACTGCGGGTACGAGTATTACCCGAAGCGCTGACCGGCTTTTTCCGCCCCGAAAAAGCATTTAGGCGGTCCCGTAATTACCGCTTTTGATGCGCCTGATAATAACCTCCCAGGAGGACGTCGCCTCGATGAACATCCGAAAGCATCTCCTGGACGGCTGGGACTGGCGCGCGGTGGGCACGTTCGAGGATAACCCGGTCTTCGAGCACGGCGGTTTCCTCATGGCGACCATACCGGAGATACACCTCGACAGGGACGATGTCGACAAAGAACTCGAAGCGCACACGGGAAAGAATTTCGAGGTCGTCGTGTTCGCCTCCAGGCACAAGGCCGAGTCGAAGATCCCGACGCTCACGGTGCATCCGATCGGCAATTATTCCGTGGCCGAGTTCGGCGGGAGGGACGGAAAGCTCGTACCGTCAAGCCCGCACCTCATGACCGATTCCCTCCGGAAGATCAAGGAGCTCTCGACCGAGCTGGATTTCATGGTCTCGTTCGAGGTCACGCACCACGGCCCGTTCCTGGAGACCCCGAGCTACTTCATCGAGATAGGCAGCGATATTACTTTCTGGGATCACGGAGAGGCGGCAGACGTGATTGCGAAGGCGATCATGGAGGCGCGCGAGACGAAGGGAGAGGTGGTGACGTGCGCGGGCGGGGGGCACTACGCCCCGAGGTTCACCGACCTCGCGCTGGGCTCACCGGTATCGATCTCGCACATGGCGGCGAACTACGCCCTGGACTCGCTGTACGACGAGCGCATCATGGGTGAGATGATCGAGAAATCCGGAAACCCGAGGCTGGTCTACTTCCACCGCAAGTCGATGCCGAAGAAGAAGTACAGGGAGCTGAAAGAGAAATTCGCTGGCTTCGGCGTGGAAGCGGTCAGAAGCCATGACATCGGGTGATTCATTTCCCGGGCCTGTCGGCCTCGATTATCGTACCGTTGAACTCCTGTCCTTCGATCGCCGCCATCAGGTTGGACAGGTTTCTTCCATCGCATATTAGTGTCTCGATGCGCGCCCTTTTGATTATCCTGGCCGCGAGCGGGTCGAAGACGATGTTCGGGCCAGCGCCCCTATCGGACTTGTCCACGATCTGGATCAGCTCGTCGTCTGTCTCTTATACACATCTGACGCTGC
>OMKS01004518.1_pt1 | contig 10452 bp, 11 predicted proteins | sample 1674721 | NCBI WGS metagenome assembly OMKS01 (sample SAMN06264996, study PRJEB25208) | sediment metagenome | isolation source: hot spring sediment | place: USA: California | collected 2014-09-02 | reverse complement strand
ATTTCGTAGATGGGATAATATTTCTCGAATTTTCCGCCTTTGAGAAAATGAGGTTCCATTTTTTTTATCAATTTCTGCATCGTCATTCTCCCCTTAAGCCTCTTTTCGAATCAAATCAAAACCGCTGCGGACAATTCCCAAAATATCATTTTTTGATGGGTCAATATATGCCAGCAGGGCAAAATCTTCTTCGCTGATTTCGTAGATTCCCAGGCCTTCCATCTCTGCAATATCCTTAGCCATAATACTTTTCAGAAGGTAACCCGGATGAATATCCATTGGCAAGACCTCTTCAAAGGCGCCGGTCTGAATAAAAGCCCGATGACCACCATGTAAATTAGTATCTAAAGCATAGGTCTTTTTGGGAAACAGATTGGCCAAAAAGGTCTTGGAAAAACCAAGTTTATTAAAACCTGGTGTAATCCAGCCCAAAAATTCTCGCGCTCTGCCTTCAGGAATAACGGTGATCAGCTCACTATAATAACCCAGAAATCCTTCTCTGGAGCTGAGTGCACCACTGAGCACATCGCCATTGATATAGCGCAGGTCACCTTCCGGTGTGCCTTTTAGCAGATCCGCAACAGGCGTACCTTCTAAAGCTTCATAATAATAGCGGTTCTGGGCAGCTGACCCCGCCACACTCATTACTTTTTTTGAAGGATATCGGCCTGTAGTGAGAAACTCTGCAATCCGCACCAAGTCTTGCGGCGCCACAAACCATACTTTTTCACCGCAATTTATGGGAGCGATATGGTGAATATGAATGCCTGTATTCCCTGCCGGATGCGGCCCAGTAAAAATGTGTTTTTCAACACCCTGAAGCGCTTTATAGAGGGTATTTTCTTCTCCAAAAACCACGTGCACTTTAGCGCCTGTGAATTTTTGTATAATTTTCAGGCCCAGCTGCAGCATTTTCTCTTTACCCTGAACCAGTAGCAGCGGATTGGATGCCAGCGGCGCAGTGGTCATCATGCTAATGAAAATAGCTTTTGGCTTGTCTTTTGGGTCGGCAATCAATGAAAAGGGGCGCTGCCGTATCATAGGCCACACACCGGCTTCCAGCATCTCTTTTGCCAGCTCCTCCGGACTCGCTTTTTCAAGCTCCTTTTCGCTCCATTTGCGAAAAGTCTCGGCACTCTCTTTGCCGTCCCTCTCGATTTCAATTGAGAGCAAAGCCCTCCTTTCGCCATAGTGAATCGCTTTAATCTTACCACTCACCGGCGACGCAAATTTCAGCTCGGGACGCTCTTTATCAAAGAAAACTGCTGTCCCCGCTTTGACGCTTTCTCCTTCTTTAAGCAGCAATTTTGGCTTTATGCCATAAAAATCGGGCGGCTGCAACCCAACACGTCCGGCAGGAGCTAAGCTTTTCCGCTCAGGAAGAGCCGCGCCATCAATCCGAATGTCAAATCCTTTTGTGATTTTGATCTTTGCCATACTCCACTCACGTTTTAGTTTTCCACTGTTTATTTCCCTGTGTGCTCACTGTAGCTAATTTACAAAACCTATTCAAGTCTTTATAGCTTTTTCGAACATAATAATTCTTAAATAGCAATTTTTTTATTTATAGGGATATTTTTAAGTTTCATTTTTTTCGCAAAAATTATACGTAAACTTATTCCTGCGGCCATAGCTTAGCAAGCTGCTGATAGCCTACTCCAAAACCCAAAAATCAATAATCACAGAGAAAGACAAGAACTCAGAGACATTGTCTTTAATTTTTACAATATTTTAAAAATTCATAAATCTGGCAATTTCCCGACAGAAATATCTTTCCGTAGAAGGCACAGCCAATGAATTTCAAGAATTTTTTCCAAAAAAGGCAGGCTGTCCTTGTTAAAGCATTTTATCACATTCATCATCGACTTATTCTCTAAAAAAATATGAAAAAATCACTGCTGTCCTAAATAATCTGGAAAGCTGATTACAACACTTTATTTACAGTGTCTTGAAAACTGAGATTTGAGGATTCTCGGTTTAATCCCCCAAAATCTCATTTACTGCATCTATCCTTTTCTTCTTAATTTGGCTTGATCCGTCAGGGGACGGACAGGTGCAAATTAAGCAACACTTCGACTCCGCTCAGTGACCGCACTTCGTCCGTCGACTGACGGCTCAGTAATTGGGGCAGTCACAAATTCGGGGAAGATTAAGGCAGTCAGCATAATCTAATTTATCGATGGAAAAATTTATTTTGGACAGATGTGTAAAACAATTAATTGACAACTTTGTTTGAGTTAAACCCCTCGATAGACCAGTGGAAAAAATCAATAAAAAAGCGGGTGGATTTATGATACAAAAGACAGCGCTTTTCATAATGATTGGCTTGCAGATAGGACTCGCAGATGAATCCTTTCGCAAACCCACAGCGGTGGCCTATCAGACAGACAGCATTATCAAAATTGACGGCCGTCTGGATGAGGTGGTCTGGCAAAATGCCAAAAAATATGATAATTTCCTCCAGCGAGACCCGGTAGATGGCAGTCAGCCATCACTTTACACTGTTTTTTCAGTTCTCTATGATGATGAAAATCTATATGTTGGCATCCACGCCAAAGACCCGGAACCTGACAAAATCGTAGGCATACTCAGCCGCCGCGATGAATATACACCTTCAGACTGGCTCTATATTTCCATAGACAGCTTCAACGACAAACAAACAGCTTTTGAATTTGGAATAAATGCAAAAGGTGTGAAACATGATCTACGCCGCTACAATGATACCAATGCAGACTGGGACTGGGATGCCGTCTGGGATGCCCAATCTGCTATGTGCAGTGATGGCTGGTGCGCCGAATTTGCCATACCGCTGCGCGAGCTTCGATTCACCAGCAGCGAGAATATGGAATGGGGCTTTATGGTTTACCGGAAGATTCCCCGCTTCAATGGTGAGCTGGATATGTGGGGCTATTTTAGCAAAGATGAGCCAGGTTTTGTATCTAATTATGGTACATTAATAGGGCTTCAGGATTTTCGTTCAGGGCGGTCATTATATATTATGCCATATCTGCTCAGCGACACCCGCATTTCAGATAATCTTATAAATACGCTTCATCCTGAGTCTTATCAATTTTCAGGAAATATCGGCACTGATATTCGCTATAGTTTCGCCAACGGGCTCACCTTCAACGCTACCATAAATCCCGATTTTGGTCAAGTGGAAGCAGATCCTGCCAGCTACAATCTCACCCAATATGAAACTTACTATCGGGAAAAACGCCCTTTCTTTATGGAAGGCAGCAATATTCTAAATTTTCAGCTTGGTATCGGAGACGGAGACCTGGGGTCTAATACACTCTTTTATAGTCGCCGCATTGGCAGGGCGCCTCAATTTCTCCCTCGAGATAAAAACGCCGTTTACAGTGATCAAAGCCACCAAAGCGCCATTCTCTCTGCGGCAAAATTAACGGGAAAAACTTCTTCCGGACTTTCCATTGGCGCAATGAATGCCATAAGCAGGGAAGAGAGAGCCACTTTATACTTTACAAAAGACAGCACATTAAAAAAGGTCACAGAACCTATGACCAGCTATTCCCTTGGCAGGCTGCAGAAAGATTTCCGTGGTGGCGATATTGTTGCCGGCGCCTATTTAACGGGAATGCAGCGCCGTCTGGAGAATACCGGTTTGGAAGATTTACTTAGGCGGGAAGCATATACCGGAGGCATTGACCTGAGATATCAGTTTTTGGACAAACAATACGCATTTTCAACTTTTCTCGCCGGAAGCCGGGTCAGCGGCTCAGCGGCTGCCATAAGCAAAACACAGACCAGCCCGGCTCATCTTTATCAGCGCCCGGATGCCGATTATCTTTCGGTTGACAGCAGCGCCACTACTTTGAGCGGGCTCAGTAATGGCATTATCCTTTCCAAGCAGAGCGGACACTGGCAGGGAGCAGTGGGCGGAGTAAGCTATTCACCTGGTTTTGAGCCCAATGATATGGGATATCTGCGTAAAGCTGATCTGATTAATCAATTCATCTGGATCGCATATCAAGAATGGGTACCCGGACAGATATTAAAGAGCTATCAGATTAACTTCAACCAATGGCAAAACTACACTTTTGGCAGCGAGAAAAGATCTCATGGCGGCAATATAAACGCGAATGCGACTTTAAATAATCATTGGCATATCAGCGCTGGAATCAACCTAAACTTCCCAAGTGTTTCACCAGATTTGCTGCGTGGCGGCCCAGCTGTTTATCACTGTGGAAACAGCAGCTTCTGGATAGGCTTATATTCTGATGACCGGAAAGATTTCAGCGGCGGATTAAGCGCTTACCATTTCCGCAGCGATGATGATATCACCAGCTTTAATTTTAATCCTGAATTTACATACCGCTTCTCGCACAATGTAAAAATGACATTAGACCTGGACTATACAGACTTTAAAGACACCTGGACATGGGTGGAACATTGGCAGGACAGCCAGGGAAAAGACCACTACATCTTTTCGGCGATGGACCAGAAAACAGTCAGCAGCGTCTTGCGATTTGATGTGACCCTTACCCGCGACCTATCCATGCAGTACTACGGGCAAAGCTTCATCACAGCCGGTAAATATTTCGATTTTATCGAATTTGATGACTACCTTGCCGCCGACTTTGATCAGCGCTTTTATTCCTTTTCAGAAAATCAAATCAGCTACGATGAATCTGAAAAAGAATACACTATTGATTATGGCGATGAGCAGCACAGCTTTTCCAAGCCGGATTTCAATTTTAAGCAATTTAACAGCAATCTGGTGACACGCTGGGAATTTCGCCCCGGCAGTACGGTCTATTTCGTCTGGAGTCAGGGAATCATTGACATTGAGAATGTCGGACAATTTCGCCATAGCCGTGATTTTAAAAGACTTATTGAAAGTACCAGCAACAATGTCCTGCTACTGAAATTTACTTATTTGATCAATATTTAATCGTATATACTACCCTGCTTTGCTAAGAAAAATAGCCGGCCACTCTCCGGCTATTTTTTTATCGATGCAGAAAATGATTGACAGTTGTCGGGAAACGATTTTCTCCAGATCGAGAATAAGCACGACCCGCTCATCGCCCATTATAGCGCCGCCAAGAATCTCTTTAGGAAGCTGCCCGAGCCCAACGATATCCTTCACAACAACCCTTACAGTATCTATCAGATTATCAACGAGAAAGAGAAATTTCTTTCCCCCGATGACAGAGCTGATGCCAATCTGCTTCTTTTTCCTGCTATCCTTCAGATCAAGAATTTCATTAATCCGAACGATCGGCAGCACTTCGTCTTGAAAGACAATACATTCACCGCGATTACCCTGAATTTTAGAAATATCTTTCGGCATAATTTCCAAAGACATACCAATCAATATCCATAGGAAGGATATATCTCTCCCTAGCCACAGAAACAAGCATACCCTGAATGATTTTCACAGCAACTGAGCGGGGAAGATTAAGTAAAAATGTTGTACCTTCTCCAGGACTGCTCATGATATGAATTCGTCCACCCAATTCATTTATGTTATGGCGAACCACATCCATACCCACACCTCTGCCGGAAACATCTGTCACCTCCTTGGCTGTACTGATGCCGGCATGAAAAATCAACTGAAAGGCATCATTATCAGAGAGGGTTTGCTCTGGTGTAATAATTCCTTTTTCTCGGGCTTTTTTTACGATTTTTTGGGCGTCAATACCTTTTCCATCATCTTCAATTGCGATGACCACCTCATCTTTTGTCTCTTCAGCATAGATACGTACGTTGCCATGTGATGTTTTTCCCGCGGCGATACGCTCTTCTGGAGTTTCAATACCGTGATCTATGGCATTTCGTAAAAGATGGGTAAAAGGACCATCCAAATTTTCCAGATAACTCTTATCAATTTCCAGATCATCACCAAAAATTTCTGTCTTTACCTCTTTGCCCAGATTTTTGGCAATATTGCACAGCATACGGGGCGCTCTTTGAAATAGCTGACTAATGGGCACTTTTCGAATATGTAGGACTGCTTTTTGCAGATTGTAGCTCAATGTCTCCAAAGCTTTGTTATTGTTGCGAAGGTCCAATGTTGTTTTGCTGCTGATATTTTCATCTTTCAGGCGGCTGTCCAACATCTCATACATTTCATTGATGATGATAAGATCGCCAACATAATCGAGAAACTGATCGATATCATCTTCCCGAACCCGCAAAGTTTTGGTGCTTTTATCGCTGCTGCTCTCATCAGGCGCAATATCTTGCTCTGGCGCAGTTTTTTCCGCTGCTGACGCCTCTTCAGACGCTTCATCGGCTGCAGTGGCTTCTGCCGCTTGCTTCAGGCGCACTTCCTCTAACTTTTCCAGCACAATATCACCGACAACGGGCGTGAGGCCCATAACCGGCACCATTGTTTTGAAAATATCCAGCACATCCTCAGCAGCGGTTTTTGTTTCTGCTGTGGCTTTTTTTACAATCTGCTGCAAAAGGTTATCAACCTGATGTGTGCTTTCTATATCAAATTCCTGATTGGGATCATCCTGAGACTGCAGGATCTGCCGGAGTTTTGAAAGCAAATCATCTTCATCATTATCAGAAGCATTTGCTTCATCTACCGGGCTAAGCAAACCAATCTGCCGCTGTAAGTCCTTGACAAGTGTTTTTCCATCATCATCCAGGTTAACTGCCAGCAATCGGTTCAGCATATTATGTACATTTAACCATATCGCTTCGGAATCAGTCTCTTTCGCCCTTTCAGTAAGCTGATTCAATTCATCTATGTTTTTTTCAGCCCGTCGGGGTCATAGCTTTCGGGCTTACCAGCCTTCACGGAGCCCAGCATCTCCTGTATCATCTCGATGCCGCTAATGATCTTGTCAGCAACTTCACCCTTGAAATGAGCATTTCCCATTCTGACCAGATTCATCAGATTCTCTAAAGAATGGGCTAGGTTTTTGATTTTCATCAGATTGAGAAAGGCGCTGTTGCCTTTTATGGCGTGAACTGTTCGGAAAATTTCGTCTATGGCTTTGGCGCCAAGGACTTTTCCTTCATTTTCGATACAGATATTGATGGTCTTGTCGAGCTGTTCTTGAGATTCATCAATAAATTCAAGCAATACTTCCGGTTCTATACCATAATCAGTTGGCCCAATCTTATCCATACACTTCCTATTTCTTCATTTTTAAAAGTTGTGATAATTTTTTCTGCCAGCGAATGACCGCCTCAAGAGAACGCTGCACCGCCTGGTCCAGCTCATCCATCTCTACAAATGGCTTATAGATAGCTGTTTCAGCGCCTAAGCGCATACAGGTGAAGATATTGTCCAGCGTCACCTGGCCGGTTATCATAATCACTTTCGTGATGGGATATTGTCCACGGATTTCTCGCAGAAGCTTGAGACCATCCATCACCGGCATTTTGATATCGCTGATAACAATTGGGCAATACGTTTCATTTAAGGCATTTAAAGCCTCAGCCCCATTGGCAGCTGTAAAGACCTTAAAACCCTTAAACTCAAAGTGTCGTCGAAGCCCTTCTCTGATTTTTGATTCATCATCCACGATGAGCAGGTTTACATTTTGTTCTAGATACGTTTCGTATATAATTATCCTTTCGTGCAAGGCAATTCCAGCATAAAACAAGCGCCGGAATTTTCAATGTTTTTTACTGAAAGCTTAGCTCTGTGATTTTGGACGATAGACTGACAGATGCTGAGCCCAAGGCCAGTGCCCACACCAGGCGCTTTTGTAGTAAAAAAGGGTGTCCATATTTGCTCCATAATATCTGGCGGCACACCTGGCCCATTATCCTCAATGGATAAAACGAATTTGCCCTCATCTATGCCTTGTGATTTTAAGTTTTGGATTGGGCAAAGCTTCCACAGCATCGGCGGTATTGATTATTAGATTGGTGATAAGCTAGGTGATCTGCTGACGACTGCCGTTTATCGTGCATTGATAATGGGGAATATTCAATTCTGTTTCAATATTGTTCAGTCTATGCCCGGTAAAGACCAGAGCATCGTTAAGACAGTCCGCCAAATTAATTTTATCGCTGAACTGCTCTCGTTTTCGCGAATAATCCAAGAGGACATTGATGATGTTGGAAATCCGCTCAACGCCGCTGCGCATATCCACAAAAGCTTGGGGAAGCTCTTTTAAAATGACACTAAAACGCGCCTCGCTTCCAGTTCCCTTTGCCATTTTCTCAATATGTGGCAAAAAATACTCAAAATAGTTTTCCATAGCTTTGAGATTTGTCATGATGAAAGTAGCCGGATTATTAATCTCATGAGCTAGCCCAGCGGCTAATGTGCCCAGAGTGCTCAACCTATCTTTATGAACAAGCTGAACGGCTCTCTCCTGTGCAAGGGTCTCCATTTTATGAGCATATTGCTCAAGCTTCTGCTGATTATCTGACAGCCTAATTTGGTTTTTCATACGGATTTCCAGCTCTCGCAAATGAACCGGCTTCACGAGATAATCGGCTGCGCCAGCTTCGAAAACCTTAACCTTACTGCTGATTTATTCATCTGAACTCAGAAAGATAACCGGAATATTTCTCAGATTATCATCGGCTTTTAACTGGTCTAACACTTAAAAGCCATTCAGTCCGGGCATCTCAATATCCAGTAAAATCAGATTTGGCTGAGCTTTTTTCACAGTTTCCAGCGCATTTAAACTGTCTTCTTCAGTAAAAACCTGGCAACCAGAGTTGCCGACAAATTTTTTGATTATCAAAATTATCGCGGGATCATCGTCAATAATCATAATCCGGGACAGGCTCGTCACGACTTATTCTCCATGTTTCCGGCATTATCATAAATCATTATAAAATTCATACAGGAATACAAATTCAAAAAGATACTAGCAAAAAGAGAAAATCAAGAAAAACGAAATAAATTGACCTGGATTTGGGAAATGTCAAAGTATCACGAAAGGATTCTGGTACTTTTCTTCACCAACCGTGGTGGCGCGGCTATGTCCCGGAATGAGCTCTGTGTCATCTGGAAGTGTGTAAACCACCTTGCGGATGCTTTTCTGCAATGTGTCAAAATTTCCACCGGGAAAATCAGTGCGACCGATACCGCGATAAAAAATTGTATCGCCACTAAAGACAAATTTCTCAAAACGAATAAGAACACCGCCAGGTGTATGACCCGGACTATGTAAAAACTCAACCGTCAGACCCGCCAGCTCAGCGCTTTTTATACCAGCAATGTCAAAATCAATCTTTGGTGTGCCGTGATAGGGCAATCCATATTTCTGGCAGGCTCTCTCCAGGTTGTCCAGCAAATAGTGATCGGCGCTGTGCATATAAAATGGAATTTTGAACTGCTCTTGCAGCGGTGCCACACCCAATACATGGTCAATATGCCCGTGGGTGCAGAGAATGGCCATCGGCTGCAGAGCACGCTGGGAGATTATCTCACTAACTTTGCGAAATCCTTCACCCGGATCAATAATCAGCGCCTGACCCTCATTTTCCACGATAAAACAATTTTGCTGAAATAGCCCTGAGGTGATGGGAATAATCTGTTTTCTATCCATTGAGTTCATGAATCCTTTTTTTTAGACCGGCGGACCGTAATAGCGTCGCGCCATAAAAACCAATAACAAATATCCAGATAAATCCATATGCAATAAAAGTGGGCAAAAAATTTTTCATATTAGCTCCATGCATTTAATCATTAAAAATTGGGTTTCGGGATATCGCGCCAATAAGCATTTTAAACATACTATTTCCCAACTTTTTTCATCAGAGTCTGCTGATAAAGATGCTCAAGGCGAATAAGACGGTATCTTTCCCACAGGAGATAAAGCGCCGTCAATGTGAAAATACCAAGACTGATAAAAAAGACTGTCTTCATCTCTGACGATAGCCCGATACTGCGGGGATGCGCAGAAATCTCCGGCGCCCACCAATGCATAGAAAAATAGACCAGCGGCACATCGAGAAAGGCAACGATTCCCAAAACTGCTGCAAAGCGGGCGATACGCTCACCCTCTCCGCCAAAACGACGCAGTAAAACGTAAGCAAGATAAAGAATAAAGAGAACAAAGGATGTCGTCAGGCGCGGCTCCCAGGTCCAATACATTCCCCAGGTGAAGCGGGCCCAAATCGGCCCTGTTATAAGCACCAAAATGATAAAGATCATACCTGTTTCGGTGGCGGCTTTAGCCAGACTGTCATATTTTTCATCTTTTTTAATGAGAAAGATAAGACTGCCAAGAAAATTAAAGAAAAAGGCAAGAAAAGCCGCCCAGGCAACTGGCACATGATAGTAAAAAATCTTTTGAATGAGCCCCATCGTTGATTCCAATGGCGCATAAACCGTGATCAAAAAAAGATTTGCAAAATGGAGTGTCAACAATGTCAATCCCAAGAAGATCGTCCAGAGACCACATTCTGCAGAAATGTCATTTAATTGCTTCATATTATTCCTCCAGCAAATAGGTAAACAGCAAAAATCCAGCGCTAAGCATCAGCACATCATAGGTA
>OMKS01004517.1_pt1 | contig 10454 bp, 10 predicted proteins | sample 1674721 | NCBI WGS metagenome assembly OMKS01 (sample SAMN06264996, study PRJEB25208) | sediment metagenome | isolation source: hot spring sediment | place: USA: California | collected 2014-09-02 | reverse complement strand
AAGACGGCATACGAGATCTAGTACGGTCTCGTGGGCTCGGAGATGTGTATAAGAGACAGGTGCGATCGGGCAATATGGGCAATGGCCCGTTTGGCAATGCGTGTATTCACATAGAGGGTTGCCGGGAAACTGATGAGGATAGGCACAAGCGCCCAATAAGTGAATTGGCCGGAAAGGGCAAGAATAGCCCAGGATATCAACGCGGCGGTCAGTAATATGCCGATGGCGACTCCCAGGAATTTTAAACTAAGCTTTGTCAGCGTTGGGGGTTGTTGTGGAGTCATATCATTCCTCTGTAGAAACCGAAAGATTGGGAAGCCCTAAAAATAAAGATATCACCAAAAAAACCGAACTCACAGCGGCAACCCAGCGTGTTGATAATCCTATCAAGGTCTGGGTCGGGATTTCAACGAAGCGGGCAAGCACAGCTGTGCGGTAATGGGGTGAGGTTTCATCATCTGTGATGAAATTGAAGTGTACCCAGAATGTGCCGCTGGTGTCTTCGCGTGTTTCTGTTTGCAGGTTCCATTGCATTGACAACTCCTGTCCTGCAAGCAAAGAGGTTTTCATCACCCCAGGCGGTGTCAGGTTTGCATGGGAGAATTCTGGCTTCAATTCTACCGTCACCAGATAATGATCATACATATCCACATCCATCGCGCTGATGGTGATGGGTGTGTCGCTCTTTTTCAGTGAAAAGGTGAGTGATGATGTTCCCCCCATCCGTAAAGCAGTCGGAAGATTGATGACTATGTCATATGCCTGGATTAATAAAGCATTCTGATCGCTGTCTGGCAGCGGAACGCGGATTTCTTGCAATGGCAGCACAATTTTCTCTTGTGGGGGTGGCAGGAATGCCCAGAGCAGACCCGCAATACCAACGCCCAAAAGAAGTATGGCGATTGTCAATTGTACTTTAGGGGGTAGTTTCATCGCTGTTATTGCCTGAGTCAAACCAGAAAGCTTGCCCTGGGTAACCATAACCTGGCAGGGCCCATGGCTCCGTTACCGCTTCAAAATCAGAATAAGTGCTTTGCATATCTTTTTGATAGAACTCCAAGGAATAATCACGGTCATTGGCTGTATTGGTTAGCAGGAAGATGACTTGCTGGCTGTCAGGCGACCAGACCATCAGCGGATTCAAGCTGCCATAAGCGCCCTCCAGATTGCCATGGTCAAAGACCATGCGCAGGTCGAGGTTTTGCAGGTAGATGTGGATGCCGACCGATTTCTCAAAATAGACACTGTAGGCATCTTGCATCACGACCAATTGCGATCCATCGGGTGAATATTTGTAGGAGCGGATGTCTGGAAAAACGCGAAAACCGCCAGGTGATGAGAAGGTGAACATGCGCTGTGATAAAATGCCGAGATCGGTCTGATGATATAGCAGCACGTTGTTCTTGTAATACGTCAACGCATCGGCATATTGCGGGTCTTTGAATGTCATCGATTGGCCGTCTGGCGAAAACGCCAGTTGTTCTTTGTTTTCGATAAGGGTTTCTGCCATTGAATCTACATCGACGGAATACACGCCAGTGGTCTGACAGAAATGGAGATCCTGGCATGTGCCGGTTTCGTAATAGATTGTCTCTAAGGAGGGCTGTTTCAACAACGATATGGGGGGATCGTCGGTAGTTATAATTTTCTCGACGGTGGCGGAGATCGTGTCTATAAAGTGGATCTGCTGGCTGTTGTCGATGGTGACCAGGGCAACGATTTTTCGTGTATCACCGGCGAAATAGGCAGTTTGCAGGTTCAGGGCGAAAAAGTTGTCTACAATCAGGCTCGTTACATTGGTGGTGCGGTCGATCAGGTGAAGCTCATTACCGCGACTGACCAGGATTTGTTGGAAATCATCGGAAACATCCACCAGGCTGATATTTTCCAGAATCAGGCGCGGTGCGGGATTGTTCAGGTCAACTTCATAAACACCCAATGGCTGAACACCAGACCCTGACTGAACAAATAAATCATAGTACAGGCAATTATCCTGACATTGGAAGTCTGGATACGGCAGTCCGGTCTGCGGTTGGGGAGTTGGTGTCGCTACAGGGGTAGCGATAGGCACCCTGGTCGGTTCGACTTCATCAATCGCAGGTTGGGTTTGCTGCCAGATCGTATGAAGTGTACGCAGGGCAAGTATTTCTTTGCGCTCATAGCCCTCCTGGGAGAGGTGAAATCCTTCACGGGCGGGGTCAATGCCGCGATTGTCTAATAACTGGACAGACCGCCAGAAATTGATTATGGGGAGATTGTATTGGTAGGCAATGCGCGCCATAGCAGGATTGATGATAGGTGTCTCGCCTTCTGATTGGTCGGCCTTCATGATAATAATAGGTAAGGTGCCTCGTTCCAGGGCATACTCGACGATTCGTTGCAGATACAATTCATAACGATCGACGGTGCCTTCTTCGCGCCAGGTTTCCAGGTTTATGAACACGATGGAAGGATTGTGGATGCGCCATTCACATTCCATGGGGTTTTCACCCGGCCGGCACAGGTCAGGATCGGCCCGCACCGGCGAAAGTACTGAGGCTGCCGTGAAACCGCCGCGAACCGCCGCGCCTTCACGGGCAAAGGAATCACGGTAATGTCTGATCATGGAAGACAGGGCGACATCAGTGCCGGTCAGGGTGAATTGTCCCAGCCCATATCTGCCAAGAAAAACAAATGGGATCGCCTGGCAATCACCCACAACAGAGATGTGGTTTGGGTTTCGGCCCATGGCAATGCCCTGTTCGTAGATGGCAAGGGCGTATTCGGTGATCTCTGGCATGATTGGAATATCCTTCCAGTTGAGGTCGGCAGGTACCTTACGAGTGATGATCAACTGTGGATCTGGTTTAATGGTAGGCTCTGTTGATTGCTCTGCAGATGCCAGTATTGCCGTGGCTGTAGGGATTGGATTGTTCTCCGCCTCAGCGATTGCATTATTATCTTGTTCTTCTGATAAAGGGAGGGCATAGTCATCGCTATCAGGCGCTTTGGTTTCAGTGAGTGAACCGGTACCTGTTGCGGGCAAAACTTGCTGTTCTGCAGTGTTACAGGCTGTCACCGCCAGAAGAAGGGATATCATTATGAGAAGAATAGACACAGACAGAGAACAGGTTCTAATCATGATTGGGCAATTATACCATGAGGGCAGGGACTATGCGCGTAGCCAATTAATGATGCGTATCGGAATCCAGGCCAGAAATTGCGGTACCAGGCTGATTAAAAAGGTGACGCCAACCAGCCGCAGCAGGCCATCGACATATGGGTACAGGTTGGCAAGCAACCATTGGGTGGTTTGGGTCAGGACCGCAATGAGGATAAGCACGACCAGAATTACCCCCAGATGGATCCAGTAACGCCGGTCAGACGGAGAAGGCACCATTTCACTGGAGACCGCAAAAGTTAGATAGAGGGCAAGCCAAAACCAGAAGGTCTTCGCGTTTTGCCAGATGGCCGCGAGTTGGATATCAGCCTCACCTGCAGCCAATGAGTTGATTGATGGCAGCCCCATTAAGTAAATGGAGAGGAGTGAAATGGCTATCAGACCAGTGACCAACGGGGCGATCCCGCTGATGAAATGCTTGAAGGCAGAAACATCACTTTCATAGAATTCAACCGAACCATATACTGCGGTATTGCCCTGCATTTTCACCCCCAGATGAAGCCGGCAGTGAACACCCATCAATCGGAAAGCCAAAAAGTGACTCAATTCATGCAATAGCACGCCTGGAAATACCAGCAGGAAATGGACCTTATGGGCTGTGAGTAAATCTCTTGTGAATCCATACAAGAGACGAAGCAATTCGACATATAACAAGCGCCGCATGACGAGAAATGGGACCAATGCGCCAATGAAGAGCAGGATGCCTGTGAATTGACTGAGAATGGGTAAAGATTGAGGCATGTGTGTTTCTTTCGGTCAATGTGATAATTGTCATAAGTTTACCCCGGCTGTCACGCAGACGGGGGTTCATATGAAAGGTTAATGGATATATACTATACTTTTGATTATCAATAAAAACTACATCATGAGGTATATTAAGATAGATCATGTTTAATTTATCAATCGCTTCGGTACTTTATCGAGTTGTGACACTGCTCATCGCCTTTACAGTGCATGAATTCTCGCATGCCTATGTAGCAGATCGCTACGGGGATGATACGCCGCGTATGGCCGGCCGCCTGACACTGAATCCTTTGGCGCATATTGATCCGCTGGGCGCGCTCATGCTGGTCGTGGCTGGATTTGGCTGGGCGAAACCGGTGCCCATTAATCCCTACACGTTGCGCCGCCGGTCAGAATCTGCTGTTATGTGGGTCTCAGTGGCTGGTCCGCTCTCTAACCTGGTACTGGCGATCTTTGGCAGCCTTATCTTTTTGGTGTTATGGACACCCATGCAAGGTACAGCTATGGCGACCACCGGATTTACGGGTATTCTGATCGAATTCCTGTATTTCTTCATCATCATCAACTTGAGCTTGATGGTTTTCAATCTGCTGCCGATCGCGCCATTGGATGGTGAGAAGGTTTTGGAATTTTTCCTGCCTCCGTCAGGCAAGGATTTTCTGGCAAATATCCGCCCCTATGGTTCGATTCTGCTGCTGGTTGTCATCTTTTTGCTGCCCAGCATTGGCTTTGACGTGTTGGGGGCTATCCTTCGTCCGGTGCTGACTACCTGGATGAATTTTTTGGTGGGATGACGACATGGCAGTCAGGGTTTTTCTCGATGGACTAAACCAGTTGGGTGTTTCCATGGCGTATGCCCTGCCGAAGGAAGTATTTGAGATTACGGCCTTTGATCAGGAGACATCGCTGGCACGCCAACTGAAGAAAGAAAAGCATGTCAGCAAAGTGGTGACCATGGTTGCTGACGGTGCCAAGGCGGCGGATATCATCATCCTCAATCAACCAGTGGATCTTCTGAGCATGCATTATGATGCCATTGGCGGCCGCATCAGGCCGGGTGCAGTATTGATAGACACCTCACCGGTTCCGCTGTTTGCGGGCAGGTTGGCTGAGAAATTTATCACACCAGAGGTTGGTTTTGTCAGTCTGGTGGCTGGCCTCAATTTGGATTACTTATCAAAGCAGCCATTTCATCACACTTCTGCGGGAACAGATATCTTTCAAAACAGTATGATCGCGGTCAGTTCACCCAGCCGTTCGCATAAAGATGCGGAGACTATTGGGGTAAAAATTGCGCGCTCGTTAGGTGCTGAAGCAATCTTTATGGATGCCGCAGAAGTGCAAGCTGCCTGCACCAGGACTATGTTGATCCCACGACTGGCAGCAGCGGCTTTGACCAATCTGCTGGCGGATCAACCCAATTGGCGCGAAGACCGCCTGTTGGCTTCGAGTGATTTTTATCTTTTCACCGAACCTTTGATGGGCGTGTTTGATTTAGAACATCCCTCGTTGCCTTTTTCTGAAAATCGTGATTCTATGCTGATGGGGTTGGATCTTTTCCAGGAAGAAATGGACAACTTGCGGGCATTGTTGGCCGCAGAAGACTCCGAGCCTTTGGAAGAATATCTGCACAGGGCAATGACCAGCCGTGCCGTGTGGCAAGATCAGCGCGCGCGGAATTCCTTCAAAGATGCGGATACGCATGATAAGATGCTAACCACCAGGGAAGTGTATTCGCAGTTATTGTTTGGTGGATTGTCACGCCGGCAGCGCGAGCAGGACGAATAACTACGCTGGCAGCACAAAGGGTTTGGCGCACAAGATGCCGTTCTGAATCACCTGCATGGTGGTGGAATTTTCCGGCAGCAGGGCCTGCCAGGGGAATTGCTTTAGCTTCACATATCCCGCCCAGGCGCCATCCTCAGTGATGAAATCACCGAATGGCAGAGATGTGCGGAACAACTGGTAGTAGAGGAAATTGCGGGCATTGATCTTGTGCTGGTCGGGTGCGTTGATCTTGCCGGGTTGTGACAAGAATCGCTGAAGAATGGCATGATATTCTTCCATCGATTGGGTGGTAAAACCAGCTGGATTATGTTCGTTGTAATAAGCCCTGCCGACGCAGATCACGGGGGTGCCTACTAGACTGGCCTCCATGCCAATGGTCGAAGTATATACCAGGCAGAATTTGGAGCGCCGGATCAGTTCATACGAGTTGATTGATTTACGCGGGCCATAGAACATGGTATTGGGCAGTTGATCCCAATCGGATTGCTTGACCCAATCTGCCACACTTTCCTGGCTGGCTTTGCCCGGTCGACCTTCATCTGGGTGAGCGCGTAATACGAACAACGTCTGCGGGTTTTCTTTGACCGTTTCCAACACATGATTGAGCCAGGCGAACATGTGCGGGAAGAAGGTGTTGGCGTGCTCCTGTGACGTGTCGAAGATTACATTGGTAAATACCGAAACCGTTTGTTGAAATGCTTCCATTTTGGCGAGCAGGTGTTCATCCAGGTCGCTGATCTCTTTCCAAAAAGTGACGCCAGCCATCTGGAATTGGCCTTTGGTGCGTTTGGTGAAATACTGGTTGAATTGCTCAATCTGCACGTCGCTAAGTGTAAAACCTGAAGGCAGAGGTGTTGCCCGGAAGGTGGCTTCTTGATCGGTGAAAAAGGCGGTGAATGGCTGCAGGTTCACCTCGTGGGAGATGACCCGTATGCCACGCTGCTTTGCCAGATAACGAGCGGTGCCTTCCGGATAGACAATGCCATTGAACACAACCAGTGCCTGTGGTTGCTGCTCATCCAGGATTTTGCCAAACTGCCGGGCGATATTCCATGAGGAACGCAAATAATGACGGAAAATGGTCAGTGTGTTGGGTTCGTCCTGCAGGTGGTAACGGCGCATGACCCAACGCAAGGATGACCGGCAGATATTACCCAATGGCAAGCCTTCGTGGACGAATTCTTCCATCTCTGGCAAGGTGAGTTTTCTTATGATTTCTTCAAATTCTCGATCCTCTTCATAGATGATTGGGAGGGCGGTGGAATGTGAAAAATTAACCGCCGATTGATGGATACATTCGTGGCAGGGGGGCAATTGCTGGGGATCGTCACGGTTGGTGCCATGGATGCAGCGGGTCATGCCTTGCCGGCAATAGACATTGATGATCGGCACACCGCTCAATTGCATGGACCATGAAGTGAGCAGGGAGTAAGCTGCATTCAGGCTCATGGAACCAAGGCGGGAAGAAGTATTAAAAAATATGACCGGTTTCCCGCCGGGGGGCGGCGCATGTTTAGCAACGCTGGCTGACATGTTTTTTATCGCATGGTTATTGAGCAGGCGTACTGCCCGCCATTGCAGGGCGCTTTGAATTTTTTTCCGCATGTGTGTTATCGGAAATCCTTAGACCCGGCGTAATTTGTGCAGTGAGGGCAATTCGCTGTCATACACATGTTTGACGCCATCGCCAAGGGCTTCTTCGGTCACACGGATGTATTTGACAAGTTGACGGATGCCTTGCGGTTCAACCGAGGCAGCCTGGTCGCTGCCCCACATGGCGCGGTCGAGGGTGATATGCCTTTCGACCAGGCAGGCTCCCAGGGCGACTGCCACCACCGATGGCACCAGCCCTACCTCGTGGCCGGAGTAACCAATAGGGGCGTTGAACTCGTTGCGCAGGGTTTGAATCATACGCAGGTTTAACTCATCCGGCGGGCAGGGGTAGGAGCTGGTAGTGTGGGTGATGATCAGATTTTCCTCTCCGATCACGGCTACGGCTTCGCGGATCTGGTCCATGGTGGACATGCCGGTTGACAGAATCATCGGTTTGCCGGTGGCACGGATCTTTTGCAACAGTGATTGGTCTGTTAATGAAGCGGAAGCCACTTTGTAGCAGCAAGTGTCCAACTCTTCCATGAAATCAACCGCCTGTTCATCCCACACAGAGGTAAACCAGGTGATGCCGATCTCCTGACAGAAGCGGTCTATCTCACGGTATTGCTCCTTGTCAAATTCGACTTTGTAGCGGTAATCGAGGTAGGAGATATAGCCCCAGGGGGTTTCTCGCATTTGATTTTTCTGGTCATCAGGCACACAAATTTCCGGGGTGCGTTTCTGGAATTTGACAGCATCCAGTCCTGCCTCTTTGGCGGCCATTATCAAACGTTTGGTGATGTCCATGTCGCCATTGTGGTTGATGCCGATTTCGCCAACCAGATAGGCAGGATGCTCATGTCCTACAGGTTGGCCATTAATCATAATTGTTGGCATAATCGCTCCTTCACGTCAGTTCGCAAGGTATTTTTTGATTGTGTTCGAGAATCATTTCACACAGTTCACGCACGGCGCCATGTCCGCCTTTGTGCTGCAGGATGCGATCTGCTGCCTGGCGTGCTTTCTTGTTGGCATCTGCCACCACGGCGGCATAGGCGACCATCGGAAAACAAGGAATATCGTTGATGTCATTACCCAAATATACCACCTGGGCAGCAGGGATGGAGTGCTGTGTGAGATATTGTTGTAAAACCGCAGGTTTATCGTCAATCCCCTGTACTACCGGCAGCTTCAGTTTTTGGCAGCGAGCGCTGACAACGGGGTTCTTTTCTTTGGAGATAACAATTACATCAACACCACTCTGTTTCACCAATTGTATGCCCATGCCATCTCCGCGGTTGGCTGCCACCATTTCTTTGCCGTCTTCCGAGACCCATACGCGGTCATCGGTCATGGTGCCGTCGAAATCCAACACCAGCAGTGAGACTTTTTCGGGAAACGACCGGCGCGGGTTTACCGGATGCACCATGGGGATGTGAGCATCCCATACAACCTGCTCAGCTTGCAGTAAGGTTTCGAGGTTGTCAATATCAACGGTATAGGCTGGATCAATCTGGTAAGAAAGAATGGGTGAGCCGCTCATCTGGTGTTTATCAAGAATGACGTGCGGGCGGATTACATCGATGTGACCGGTTTGCCAGTAAGCCTGGGGCAGGCTCTGGCGCGGGGCGTTGTAGGGTTCGGGCATGCCTTCTACGAGGTTCAATGGCTGCATGAAGGGATCATTTTCATCGATCAGCCACATTTTGAAAGGATTCTGGCCAGCCGGCACCACGCCGCGCAACGATTCAGCCTGCGGATAGTCCAGCATGCGCATAACAGCGTTGTCGATCAGATCAGGCGGGCGAATGGGTGAGGTGGGTCGCAGTTGTACCACCAGATCAGGGCGGTAGTTTTCATGTTCTTCCAGCCAGCGTAAGGCGTGAAGAAAGGTATCGATGTCGAGGGAGCGGTCCTGAGAAATTTCAGCAGGCCGCCGAAACGGCACTTCTGCGCCCCATTCTTGTGCTACTGCGGCGATTTCATCATCGTCGGTGCTGACGATAGTGCGGGTGACTGTTTTGGCTTGCTTTGCTGCCGCTATGCTGTAGGCGATCAGGGGAAAACCGGCGAAGTCATGCACATTTTTGCCAGGCAAGCCCTTGGAACCGCCGCGGGCGGGGATGATGGCAAGCACTTCAGGGCGGTCTACCATGCCGTCCAGCCTCCGTCTACGATCAAGTTGCTGCCGGTCATGTAACTGGAGGCATCGGATGCCAGGAACAATAGCGCGCCGTTCATTTCATCCTGTTCCGCCATGCGGCCCATGATGGTGCGGTAGGCGTAGTTCTTTGTAAATAATTCATCATGGTCATTATAAACACCACCCGGGGTGAGGGCGTTGACACGGATGTTCTTGCCTGCGTAATAAGCAGCCAGGTATTTGGTTAACCCTAATACACCCGCTTTGGTGACCGAATAGTAGACGGGTTTGTAGCGGGGCGGTTCGCCGGGACGTTCGTAGATACGCTGGTCGGGGCCGTTCAGGCCATAGGTTGAACAGATGTTGATGATGACACCATGGTTCTGGGCGATCATTGGTTTTACCGCCGCCTGCGCACATAAAAAGAGGCCGGTCAGGTTCACGTTCAGGGCATCGTTCCAGGCAGAGAGCGGAAAATCTTCGAAGGCGTTGTTGCTTTGACTGCCCTGGGTGTTGTCGAATTTTGGATCCATGGCGGCGCTGCAGACAAGAATGTCGCAGCGTCCGGTGTGATCGATGGTGGTCTTCACCATTTGTTCGACAGAGGTTTTGTCGGTGACATTGACACCGATACCAATGGCTGAAAAGCCTTCTTCTGTCAGTTCTCCGGCGTATGCCTTTGCTTTGTCCTCTGCCAGGTCGGCGATGATGACAGTAGCACCGGCTTCTGCCAGTGTGCGGGAAAAACCCCTGCCCAGCAAGCCGATTCCGCCGGTAACGATAGCAGTCTGACCCTTTAGTTGAAATTTGTCGAAGATGGATGCCATGCGATTACTCCAAATTGTTGATTTTCTGCTTTCCAATTATAACAGCCTATTCAATGATTGAAATATGGCGCAAGCTCCTCGTAACGCAGGAAGATTGGCGTATAATTCAAGCAGAAGACCCTGAGGAACAAACTATGCAATCTGTCTCTTATACACATCTCCGAGCCCACGAGACCGTACTAGATCTCGTATGCCGTCT
>OMKS01004514.1_pt1 | contig 10458 bp, 7 predicted proteins | sample 1674721 | NCBI WGS metagenome assembly OMKS01 (sample SAMN06264996, study PRJEB25208) | sediment metagenome | isolation source: hot spring sediment | place: USA: California | collected 2014-09-02 | reverse complement strand
GGGCTATTCAACAGGTACTGCGGGACGGGGCTGTTCAGCCGGAACCTGTCCGGGTATTGCCTGCTCCTGTTTCGGCACGGGCGTGTTCATTACCCCGCGGTAATCGCCTATAACCCTTGCCTGCATGTAAGCAAGAATCACGGAAGTTGTCATGAAAATCACGGCAACCACTATAGTGGCCTTCATTATGACATTTTTACCGCCGCTTGAGCCGAACATGGTCTGCGCCGTGCCCGAACCAAGGGCAAAACCCACCTCAGAACCCTTTCCTGTCTGAATCAGCACTATCACTATGAGAAGCGCCACATTTACGAAATGGACAACCCACAGTATCTTGTAAAACAGCTCCATGGTATTTCTCCTTTCAATCCCTTTTTATTTATTGAACCTTACTATTGCCTCAAAAGAATCGGCCTTGAGCGAGGCGCCGCCCACAAGCGCGCCGTCTATATCGGGCTTGTTTAAAAGTTCCTTCGCGTTGTCGGGCTTAACGGACCCGCCGTACTGTATGCGCACAATCTGCGCTGCCGCGTCGTCATAAAGCGCCCCAAGCAGTTTTCTGATAAAAGCGTGCACATCCTGCGCCTGTTCAGGCGTCGCTGTCTTTCCCGTGCCTATTGCCCATACAGGCTCGTAAGCTATTGTGACATGCTGAAGCTTTTCTTTCGGTATCCCTTTAAGCCCGCCCTCAACGTGGGCCTTTACCACATCATTGGTGACTCCTTTTTCGCGCTCCTCAAGCGTCTCTCCGACGCACATAATCGGGTTAATGCCGTATTCAATCGCGGCCTTCACCTTTTCATTCACGGATTCGTTTGTCTCGCCGAAATACTGCCTCCGCTCGGAATGGCCGATAATAACATACGCGCATCCGCAGGAACGGAGCATAAGCGGGGATATTTCGCCCGTAAACGCGCCTTCCTGTTTCGGATAAATATTCTGCGCGCCGAGCTTTATGTTTGAGCCCTTTATGACGGAGTTCACCGCGCAAAGCGATGTGAATGGCGGGCAAACCGCCACCTCCACTTCGGACGGGCCAACATCCTTTAAAATGTTTTTAATTGCCTCCGCGAGCTGCGTTGATTCCTCAACATCCCTGTACATCTTCCAGTTTCCTGCGATAAATTTATTGCGCACTTTTTTCCTCCGCCGTTTTATTTGTCTGTAAGACAGGCAACGCCCGGAAGCGTTGTCCCTTCCATGAACTCCATTGAAGCGCCGCCGCCTGTTGAGACGTGGGTCATCTTGTCCGTAAGCTTCAGTTTTTTAAGCGCGGAAGCCGAATCGCCGCCGCCCACAACCGTCACGCCGCCGCACGCGGCAAGCGCCTTTCCCACCTCAAGCGTGCCTGTCGCGAACTGCTCAACCTCAAAGACGCCCATGGGCCCGTTCCAGAATACGGTCTTTGCCTTTGATATTATATTCCTGAATTTTTCTATCGTATTTTTCCCTATGTCAACGCCTTCCCATCCGTCGTCAATACTGTCCCTTAAAACCTCTTTATACTCCGCCTTTTTCAGGTCGTCAATAAAACTGCCCGTGTGGTTCACCTTCGCGATTATGTGGTCAATCGGCAGGTAAATCGCCACGTTCCTGTCCAGCGCCTTTTTTATCACGTTTTTAGCGGTCTCAATCTTGTCCTGCTCGCATAACGAGTTGCCGATGGAGCGGCCCTTTGCCTTTAAAAAGGTGTATGCCATGCCGCCGCCTATTATTATCCCGTCCACTTTGTTTAACAGGTTGTCTATCACCATTATCTTGTCGCTTACCTTTGCCCCGCCAAGGATGGCTATAAAGGGTTTCTTCGGGTTTTCCAGCATCTCGCCGAGGAATTTAAGCTCCTTGTTCATGAGGAACCCGGCTGCGGCTTTTTTGAGGTGTTTTGCCGCGCCCTCTGTCGAGGCGTGCGCCCTGTGAGCGGTGCCGAAGGCGTCGTTTACATAAAGCTCCCCGAGGGCAGCCAGTTTTTTGGCGAACTCAGGGTCGTTTTTCTCCTCTTCATTATAGAACCGTACATTTTCAAGCAGGAGCACGTCCCCGTCCTTTAAAGCGCCCGCCATCTTCTCAACTTCCGGGCCTATGCAGTCAGGCGCGAACGCTACCTCTTTGCCGATGAGTTCGGATAGTTTTTTCGCCGCGACATCAAGCGAAAATTCCGGTGATTTTTTTCCCTTGGGCCTGCCCAGGTGCGACATGAGTATGAGCCTGCCGCCCTTCTCAATCACATAATTGATTGAAGGCAGGGCCGCCTTTATCCTGTTGTCCGATGTTATGTTCCTGCCGGAGTCAAGCGGCACGTTGAAATCAACGCGCATAAGTACCTTCTTGCCCTTCATTTCACCGCCCAAATCCTCTATCGAAAGCTTTGCCATTTTTCCGCACCTCTTTATAATATGAGTTTAATTTATGAGTCCGGTGCGGCGGGCCGTTTAATAACGTCCCGCCGCTTTATTCTTCAGGCGCCTTGAATTACAGGCCCTTTGAAATCATGTAATCAATCAGGTCGACAACCCTGCAGGAATAACCCCACTCATTGTCATACCAGGAAACAACCTTTACCATATTGCCTATTACGTATGTTGACTCTCCGTCCACTATTGAGCTTCTCGGGTCATTGAGAAAATCCCTTGAAACCAGCGGGAGGTCCGTGTAGCCCAGTATTCCCTTAAGCGCGCCTTCCGCGGCTTCCTTGAGCATTCCATTGATCTCTTCCTTTGTCGTCTCTTTCTTCAGCTCAAAATTAACGTCAACAACCGACACATTGGGTGTCGGCACTCTCATGGCATAGCCGTTAAGCTTTCCTTTGAGGTCGGGCATAACGAGCCCGATGGCTTTTGCCGCTCCTGTCGTTGTCGGAATCATGGAGAGGGCAGCGGCGCGCGCCCTTCTTAAATCTTTGTGCGGGAAGTCAAGCACCTTCTGGTCATTTGTGTATGAGTGGATTGTTGTCATGAGCCCTTTTACTATGCCTATCTTGTCGTGAATTACCTTTGTGAAAGGCGCGAGGCAGTTCGTGGTGCAGGAGGCGTTTGAGATGACATTATGAGCCTTGGGGTCATACTCTCCCTCGTTTACGCCCATTACTATGGTCTTGTCCTCGTTTTTGGCCGGAGCCGAGATTATGACCTTTTTCGCGCCGCCGTTCTCAATGTGCCCCTTGCATTTTTCCTTGTCCGTGAAAAGCCCTGTTGACTCAATTACAACCTCAATGCCAAGGTCCTTCCACTTTATGTTGTTGAGGTCCCTTTCCGCGAATACCTTTATCTTTTTTCCGTTAACAACAATGTCGTTTCCGTCAACAGCCACATCGCCGTTGAATGTCCCCGTTACCGAGTCATACTTAAAAAGATGCGCGTTTGTCTTGGCGTCTGTCAGGTCGTTTACAGCCACAACCTCGAACTTCGCGCCTTTCTTGTCAAGCAGAGCCCTTAATACATTTTTTCCTATCCTGCCGAATCCGTTAATACCCACTTTTACAGCCATTTTCCAATCCTCCTTTGTAAGATGTTTTTTATTAATCACTTCCGGACAGAAGTATTAATAGTTTGTTTTATGCCGGTTTTCCGGAAAAACACGGTATTTTTACATAAGGGGGGGGTTTTGTCAAGAGGGGAAAAAGGTTTGAGGCCGGCGTTTTAAAGTTAAAACTGCCCTTACCCCTCTCCCAGCGCCCGTTTTACAGCGTCAAGCAGCAGCCCTGCCTCGCGAACCGCTTTTTCCGCCTCCTTTTCCTTAACGAGGCGCTCCTCGTATTCAGCCATGTTTTTAATTCTTATGACCGACTTAAACTTGCCCGCAACAAACGTCTTTTCCTCATCAGGATATGAAGTTGCTTTAATAAGCACGGATACATCTTCATGCCCTGCGGACGAGCATCTCTTTCCCATGTTCGCCACGCAAAAAGCATCAACCGCAGATATCGCGCAGTGAACCGCGCTTACAGCAGCGCTGTTAAACACTCTTTCAGCAAGGGCTTTTTCCGACATCAACCGGTTTTCGCCCGCTTTTTGCAGGTAATTGACATACATAACCTTATCAACATTCTTTGTGTCCACATGCCTTGTCATAAAATCCGTATCCCCCTCTCAATATTTTTAACCAACGCAAGTTTTTTTTTCCGCTTAAATTCCTTTTCCGTCAGGATATAAGGGTTAAGCGTGTTTCCGTAAAGAACAAGGGTTTTCTCCCCTGTCTTCTCCAGCCTGTTTTCCGTTTTTTGCCTCGCGTTTTCCGAGGAGACAAGGACAAAAAGGTCTATATCGCTTGAATACCTCTCTCTCTCCTCTGCCACAGAACCAAACAAGACGGCTTTTTTTACAGGCAGCCCCCCGAGGTCCTTTTTAATGACATTTTTAAGGTGTTCAACCGGCAGATAACCGCCCTTTTTATGATAGAATTCTTTGGCTGCGGCATAGGCGTAGCTTTCTGTTTTGGGGGACCACACAACCGACCTTCCTGCCCTGAAACCGCTCACAAGATTAAGCGCCTCAAATTCGCCGAGAATTTTGATTGCCATGGTATGAGAAATACCGGCCGCCTTCCCCAGCTCTCTGCCGGTCATCCTGAACCCGGGCAGCAGGACATATTTCAGCGCCTTTATTTTCGCGCCGGATGACAGCTTTGTAATGATATTGTCGTTGAGAATCATCTCGCCTCCTTGTTATGTAAATAACTTATTTACAATTGTAAACTAAATATTTACATTTGTCAACATAAAAACACCGCGGGGAACAGTTTCAGGCTGAACCGATTAAGGGTCATTCAGAATTTAAGATTAAAACAAGGACATTAAAAAATATTCCGAATTCATATTCCCGTTCTTATTCTTATTAAGTGCCTTTTCACTTGTAAATTGCAAATTCAAAATTCCAACTTCCCTTATCTTTTTCTTAACTTTAAGTTTTCAGATTTATGTTTATTTTCTTCCCTGTCCTTGTAGCCGCGAACTGTAGCCGCGAACTTCAGTTCGCGCGTTTTTCAAGCGTGCCGTTCAAGAGTGTTTTTCAAATACCGCCGTCAAATACTTACCGCCGCGGACTAAAGTCCGCGCCTACACAACCATACTACATCCGCGCCTGCAATAAACGCCTGAGATTCTTTCTGTTTTGTTTCAACTTTCTTCAGTTTCACTCCCGCTGCTATTTGAGTATTGTAAAGGCCGGCAACTCACTTCTTGTTTTCCTGCCCTCTTCATTTTCCGCTGTTATGACATAATAATAACTTCCGTTCGCGAGCCCTTGAAGGGAAGCAGCCGGTATGCTCAGCGTTCTCACTCCTGCCCACGGGGAATCAGGGAATTCGATGCTTCTGATACGGCGCAACGCGGATGTATATATGGAGACCTTCACGTCCCTGTGTTTTTGGCTGAAATCAGCCCTTATTCTCAAATCCGCCCCCTGCCCCGGATTATAGGGGTTCGGGTAAGCGATTGTATCGGTAATCTCAAATTTTTCCCTGTCTTCCGGCACCGGTGTTTGTGTGAGCGTAACGGTAAATACATTTGTCGGCGTGTATGAGGCTGTGGGTGTGCGTGTAAATGTGTTTGTCGGTGTAACCGTAAAAGTATTTTCCGGCGTGTATGTAACGGTCGGCGTAACCGTAAAAGTATCTTCCGGCGTATTGGTTGCCGAAGGCGTGTGCGTGTGAGTATTTTCAGGGGTATTCGTCGCGGTTGGCGTCCGTGTGAATGTTCCTGTGGCTGTATATGTGCCTGTAGGTGTTGCGGTGAATGTACTTGTCGGCAGCGGAACGCCGATTGCCACCACATTGCTCTCCGCGGGGCCGCCTGTTACAGCCCAGGCTCCCACAGCATCAATACCGCTTGCGCTTCCCTCAAAGGTTACAACACCCGAAGAATCGGCATTATATGTCCAGGTAAACTCAACACTTCCCGCCGCCGGTACGGAGGCCGCTGAAGAAGGGCTTGTCAACACTGAGACCGAACCATCACCCGCAGCAACAAGGCCTGAAGGCATCACATTGTCAGCAGCCGTGTTCCCTGAATTTGTTACAACCATTATGACCGTTATTGTATCTCCAGCATTAACCGTATCGGGAGATCCGGTTAGCTGAATTATCAGATAAGCTCCGGATGTGGCTGTTGCGGTCGGTGTATTTTCCCTGGTAACCGTTAAAGTCGGTGTGGAAACCGGCGTGTTTGTTGCTGTTTCTGTCGGAGTATCCGCGGGTATATCAGTGGGTGTATATGTGGGCGTTTGTGTATATGTTTCAACAACGATGGCAGTATATGTCCTTGTTGGTGTAAATGTAAGCGTCGGGCTCGCGGTAAAGGTTGCGGTAATTGACGGGGTAACTGTGGCCGTATCGTCCGAGGGCGTTATTGTTGCTGTTCCTGTCGGTGTGGCCGTAAACGTGGATGCAGGGGTATTGGTTGATGTGGCTGTAAAACTTGGCGTAGATGTTCCTGTAACCGTGGGCGTCGGGCTCGCGGTAAAGGTTGCGGTAATTGACGGGGTAACTGTGGCCGTATCGTCCGAGGGCGTTATTGTTGCTGTTCCTGTCGGTGTGGCCGTAAACGTGGATGCAGGGGTATTGGTTGATGTGGCTGTAAAACTTGGCGTAAATGTTCCTGTGGCAGTACGCGTGAATGTCAGCGTAGCTGCAGGTGTATTTGTTTCCGTAGGCAGAGGCGTATTGGTTCTTGTCGCTGTGCGCGTCGCAGTACGTGTAAAAGTCGCGGTATTTACGGGGGTGTGCGTGCTGCTGGATGCCGGCGTGCGGGTCTGTGTGGCTGTAGGGGTGGCAGTACGAGTAGCCGTTCTTGTAACTGTTCTTGTCACTGTCCTTGTTGCCGTTCGTGTAGATGTTCTTGTAGCTGTCCTTGTCACTGTCCTTGTAGATGTATTTGAAGGCGCGGCTGTCGGCGTATTAACAGGCGCCGAATAAGCGGTTATCTGTATTGCATTAAACAGAGCTCCGTCAACAGCAGCGCTCGATGTTATATCAAGCCTGCCGTCACTCACAGTAACTATAACAGTTACGTCGTACGCAGCGCGCGCTCCCACAGTTGCCACAAGGTCAAGGTTGCTAACCGCAGCCGTCCCTTCCGCGGTCACGCTGAATCTCCTTTGGTTCGCGCTTGTAAAGTACATCTCGGCAAATCGCAGTGTCACCTGATAAGTTCCGTTTGGGACGGTAAACCTGTAAGAGGGGCTTCCCCACCTCTCTGTCTGGTAAAGCGTATCATCCGTAGTCCCGCTTACAGGCACGCCTGTATTATCCGCGACTCCTCCGCCGCCGTCATATCCCCAGGAACCGGCGGCATAAGCCTGGTCAGCGTACCACACTTTGCCTTCCCCGTCTGTGTACTGGGGCCCGCCGCAGTTTACCCTCATCTCATAAGCAGGCGTTGGTGTATGGGTATAAGTGGGCACAGCCGGGTCCCATGTAGGCGTATTGGTCGGCGGCACACAGCCTGCCGCAGCTATGTTTTTCAGCGCCTGCGGCGCGTTCATAAGTATAACGTCATCAACCCACAAATCAAAATTATACGGCGCCCCGGTCTGTCCCTCTGTCTGCCACTGGATAGTATCAACCGCTGACAGCGCCTGCGTCTTTGTTACTGATGTGTCCCCCCAGCCTTCCTGCGAGAAGAGCAGGCTTGAGAAGTCAACTGTTACCTGCTGCCACGATGATGTTGCCGTAAATACATAACCGTACATGTCCTCATCCAGCGCCCCGCCAAATGCCTGCGGCGAATTTATCTTAAGCCTGAAATCCCTGGTCTCATTGCTTTTGCACCAGAAACTGATGCCCGTGGCAGTGCTTATATTGACAGGCCCCTCGGGCTCTGTAAGAGGAAACCCCATCCCTGCAAACCCATATAAAAATGTTGTTGTTACTACGCCGGTCATGCGTGCAGCGTAATCCCCGGCGCCTGCGCGTCCGGGCGCCTGCATATAAAAAGTCTGCACAGGCAGCCCCAAATCTTCCCAGTGATCCTTTGACCACGGAACAACCTGCGAATTCCCGTTAGGGTTTATTGTGCAGTTCTTGTCGTTACAGTCATTGCTGTCGTCATATGTGTACCAGAAGGTGCAGATATTGGTTATGTAGTCCCCGTCCGTCATGCTGTCAAGAAGCAGGTCCGCGGGATTAATGGTTTGCGTGGGCCCCGGCGTCAAAGGATCCGGGGTAGGCGTGTTTGTCGCTATTACGCACGCGGAAAAATTGTCAGGAGGATTCTGCACCTTTCCCGTTACATATGTCCCGGCCTGTTTATAGCTTGACCATTGCCCGGAATCACACGCGCCCACGTTGAGCATGCCTGATGTCTCCGGCGCCTCTGACCACGACCAGGCGGCCCAGCTTAATGTCACGCCTGCCGCGTTGTTTCCGCCCATAATATTTATGTATTCATCCGCCCTTGTATAGTTCGTTCCTCCGCCGCCGGTTGCCTCTGTAGCGGCCCACTCGCTCACAAATATGGGAATGTGCGTTATGTAATCGGTAAGCATGTTTGTGCCATGAGTTGCCGCGTAAAAGTGAAACGCGTACATGATGTTTGAATAGGAAAGCGGGTTATTGACCACATCCCATCCGAGCTGGGACCAGTTTGGCGTGCCTACTACAATCACGGCATCAGGGTCAATGGCGCGTATTCTTGGGATTATGTCATTTGCGTATGTTACAACCTGGCCCCACGAGACACCATTTGGTTCATTGCATATCTCATATATTACGTTCCTCCTGTCCTTATGCGCGGTTGCCATTGACTCCCAGAACGTCCTTGCGTATTCAATGTTTGTGTTCGGATTCCCATCAGCAAGTATGTGCCAATCTATAAGCGCGTAAATCCCCCTCTCCTCGCACATCTGGACTATATTGTTGACCTGCGAGGTAAATCCGCTTGGATTGGATTTGTATCCGTCACTCTCCACATACACGGCTATCCTGAATACGTCTATCCCCACGTTATACGCGAGGTGGTCAAGCGCCGAAGCGCTGATACAGCAGTAATCCATACAGCTCGCAAGCCCGTACCACTGCAGCCCGTGGCTTGAAACGCCCCTGAGCTGCACCGGGCCTCCGCATTCATTTACAAGCTGAAGCCCGGAAACCCGAAGCTGCCCGTTTTGCGACAAAGGAGTCGCATGTAGAACAGAAGAAAACAGAAGGATAAATATGCATACAATCAACGCTACGGCCCTGCTTTTGATTTTCCGCGATAGAATCATTTCAGCCATTACAACCTCTTGCTCCGATAGTTTTTTAAGCGTTTAAATCTCTTCTTTAAAAAAAACTGATTTTTCTTCTTAATTAATTATAACTTCTGAAGAGTGTCATGTCAACCCCTTATTCCATTCTGCGGGAACGGGTTTTAAACCGGGCCGACGCTTCTTTCCGCTCAGTGGTTGAATTGCAGGATGCGAAGCCCGTAGTTGTTGTCCGCGGCGTAAACATACCCGCCTTCGGCAAAAACATCGTTAATACTGTGCTGGGGAGAAATGGTATTGTCGTAGTAAGAAGCAGCGAGCACGGGCGAGGCAGGATTTGAGACATTGTATATGTAAATGCCTTTGTTGCCGCAGGCGAGATAGAGGTAATCGCCTGAGGCGTAAACGTTCGAGACCGTGACCGTGGCCCCGGGGATTAAGTTGGCGGCAAGGCTCGGGGAAGAAGGGTTGCTGACGTTCACAATGTCAACGTCATAGTACTTTGTGACGCAGTACGCGTAACTGCCGCTGACCGACACTTTGGTGTGCCCCATGTTATCCGTGTAATATGTGCCGGCGTGGGAGGGCGAAGATGGGGTTGACACATCGAGGATTTTCAGCCCTTCGGAGTTTGAGCAGACGTAGGCGTAGTTTCCGGCTGCCTGCACTTCCCAGAAGTAGCTTGCCGCGTTGTAAAAATAACCTGTCCTCGCGGGAGAAGATGGGTTTGCCAGGCTGAAGACATTGAAATTGCGGACTATTGAATCGCCGTCGCCGTTGTAATCGCCCGTCACGTAAAGGTACCCGCCCGAAACCCAAACCGCCCAGGGGTTGGAATTGTAATCATTAAATATCCGGTAAGGAGTTTCCGGCGCGCTTATATCAATGGCTATTAAGGAATCATCGCCGTTGTCAATCGCCGCGTAAATGCAGTTTCCCGCCACTGATATCGAAGTGACCTGACTGTTATTCATGGAATAGGCGCCGACACGCTGCGGGGATGTTTTAGAGGATATGTCGACTACGGTGATTGTGAGCCCTTGATAGGAAAGCGCGTTCTCGGCTAAGTAGGCGTAATTGCCGATGACCTTGACTTCCGACGCGTAGTTGCCGCCGGTTTTCGGGTATACGGACAGATGCTGCAAAGCGGGCGTAACGCCCTGCGTCGGCGCGGCAGTCGGGGAACCTGTTGCGCCTCCCGCTGACGGGCCGGAAGCGGGCGAAGAACCTGAACAGGCGTAGAACACAGGCATTAGAACAAGCACTACAGAAACAAATAACC
>OMKS01004512.1_pt1 | contig 10459 bp, 7 predicted proteins | sample 1674721 | NCBI WGS metagenome assembly OMKS01 (sample SAMN06264996, study PRJEB25208) | sediment metagenome | isolation source: hot spring sediment | place: USA: California | collected 2014-09-02 | reverse complement strand
GGCTCTTAAGGGCGATAATGGTATCGATGGTATCCATTCCGGCATTCTCGGCAAGTGTCCACGGTATGATCTCCAGAGCATCGGCGAATATCTCGATTGCGAGCTGCTCTCTTCCGCCTACACTGGCTGCGTAATCCCTGAGCTTCATTGCCGTTTCGATCTCGGGTGCTCCGCCGCCTACAACAGCCTTTCCGTCCTCGACGACGACTGCCACGACCTTCAGAGCGTCGTGCAGAGCCCTTTCGACCTCTGCTATGACATGTTCGGTTCCGCCCCTTATCAGGACGGACACGGCCTTCGGATTCTTGCATCCGGTGATGAAAGTCATCTCTGAGTCAGCGATCTTCCTCTCCTCGACTACCTCCGCCTTTCCGAGGTGCTTGGCGCTCAGATCGTCCAGATTTCCAATTGTAGTTGCACCAGTGGCCTTGACGATCTTCTCCATGTCCTCCTTCTTTACGCGGCGGACCGCGTAGATACCGTCATTTGCTAGATAGTGCTGGACCAGATCGTCGATTCCCTTCTCGCAGAGGATCACATTTGCCCCGGATGCCTTGATCTTGTCGGCGAGCTCCTTCAGAGTCTTCTCCTCCTCATCAAGGAACTTCTGCAGCTGGCTCGGATCCCTTATCTGAATCTTCGCGTCGACCTCGGTCTTCTTGATCTCGAGTGCACGGTTGATCAGCGCGATCTTCGCATCCTTGACCGATTTGGGCATGCCCTTGTGAACCCTTTCCTTGTCGAGGATTATCCCGAGGATTAGCTCAGTCTCAGACACAGAACCGCCCTGTTTCTTCTCTACCTTGATGTTATCGACATCGGCGGTCCACGAACCATCGGTCTTCTCCGATATCTGCTTAATTGCGCTTACCACGATATCCGCTAGCGTTTCCCTCTCCAAAGTTCCCACGCTCTTCCCGGTCATCGCCGTGAGCGCTATCTTCTTCAGGGTCGCGGAATCTTTCATGTTTACCTCGAAGCCAACATTCTTCAAGATCTCTATGGCCTTTACCGAAGCCATTCTGAAGCCGTTCGCGAGAATGGTCGGGTGTATCTTCTGCTCGAGCAGCTTTTCCGCCTTCTTCAGAAGCTCGCCCGCGATGACAACCGCGGAAGTTGTTCCGTCCCCGCACTCGTCGTCCTGGGTTTTCGCTATCTCCACAACCATCTTAGCGGCCGGATGCTCGATGTCGAGCTCCTTCAAGATCGTAACACCGTCATTCGTGATCACGATGTCGCCCATCCCGTCCACGAGCATCTTGTCCATTCCCTTTGGTCCAAGGGTGCTCCGGACCGCATCGGCGACCGCCCGGGCGGCGGCAATATTGTTGTAATACGCCTCCTTGCCTCTAGATGTCTCCGTTCCTTCTCTCAATACCAATACAGGTTGTCCTGCTAACACAATTATTACCTCCAAGAGACTGATATCAGCCGCCCTATGTTAGTCCTTCTATATAATGTTTACTCAACATTCTGCATGCTATGAAGCAGACGGTCCAGGCGTCATTAAAATGAGCCTATCTACCGAAAAGCTCGATTCTGATGTCCGGATATCTTCGTGAAAGCAGTGCCCCAAGACCGCCCGGCCTGAAAATGGAGCTTTTCTCGAACAGAGCGGCTATGTCGAAATCATCTTCTCCCCTTTTCAAATCGTTGAACTTACGGATCCTCGTTTCCGCCGTGGATCTCAGCCTCAGGGAGTCTATGAATACGTTACTGCATCCAGTATCCGAGATCTTGTCGACAAGATCCATGAGTTCAGAATCGGGTTTTTCTGAGCATACCATCGCGGGGGAGATCATCGCCGTCGTCTCAAAACCTTCTCTCTCCGCATCCTTTAACAGCTGTAACCTCTGAGCAGGATTAGCCGCATGTGGTTCGATTAAGCCTGCCAACTTTTCGTTCGAGGTAGAAATCGTCACCCATATCTTCACCTCTTCGAACTCCTTGAGGATATCGAAGTCTCGTTCAACAAGCGCGGATTTGGTCATTACGATCAGGGGGAAATCCGCCCCCCTCAGGACCTCGAGGCACGACCTGGTCAGACATAGTCTTTCCTCCAGAGGCTGATATGGGTCGGTCACCGAGGAGAGCCCTATCGTGCCTCTTTCAAGCCTCCGAACCTCCTTTCTGAGTATCCTCGAAATATTGCTCTTCGCTTCCACCCAGGTTCCCCAGTCGGCGCCTCGCTGATGCCTTATAATATCCGGCGCGTAGCAGTAGAGGCATCCGTGTCCGCAGCCAATGTACGGGTTCAGGGCGTAGTCGAACTCAGGAAGCCCGCTCTGCGAGAGCGCGGATGAGCATTTCACCATCCTAACGTTCTCATCTATTGGGTATGAAATCATCGATTCTCCTCTGCTGAATATGGTCTTTTAGAACCGCGCTCACCTGTATCCATCTCGAAACCGGGATATCCATGAAATTCGAGATGTCCAGCATCGCATCCTTCAGTGTGATGTATTTCTTCGGTTGCTCGCGAAGCGTCTCCCTCACATGCTCCCTCACGTTCCAGACCCCTATCGGCATGATATAGCCCGGGTGAGCCTCCCTGAGAATGACAGCCCCCGCCTGACGTCTCTCCTTCTGAAGCAGCTCGTTCACGGCCAATCTGGCGGCGTAGTAGCATCCGCCGATCTCCGCGTATTTTCTCCTTCCGTCGTAGAATTCCCAGGAGTTGATGATCGAGACTTCGGATCCGAAGGGATTCCATACGGTCTTCGGATACCATGCCTCGATAAGTTCATAGCGCCATGAGGTCGGAAGAAGTATCACCGCCCACCGGTTATCGAGAAAATCCCCGAAGTATATCCGGAAATCGTCCATCAATGGATACTGTTTCGTCTTATCGATTAAATCCAAAGAGATGGTGCTATCTACAGCGGTAATCGACCACCTCGTGGGGACGAATTTTCTCCTTCTCCTGATGCCGAAGGCTCCCGCGCTCAGCGCCTTCTGGATCCTTGAAACATATGCTCCAGACTTGTACAGACCCAGAACGGCCTCCTTTGCGAACAGGTCGGTATCGTAATGGGCTTTCTCGATCCGGTGGTCGAGCTTGATCGACGAGGCCGATAATTTTCTCAGCGGTGCCGAAGGACCGAACGGCTGGCTCTCCTCGCTGAACGAGATGCCTCCCCTCGGTCTCTTCAGGAATTTTGCCTCGAGATCCGCGGGGGCGTCCGCCATCGCGAGCTCCTGCGTGATGTCAATCAGCTTTCCGCCTGAGATCACGTTGTGAATATCGGTCTTGAATGTGCCTCTGACGAGGCTGTACCGGAAGTCGATGATCTCCTCCATGTCACGCCCCACCCACATCTCGGGGGTGTCCATGATCTGCGTGTCCCCGTAGACCGGTGGAACCATAGGACCGACCAATACCTTCGGATATCCGAATCGGCCGATGAAGACGGAAGGGGGTGAGGATCCGTCGATATCTTCCTTATCGATCAGCTCATGGGTCTTCATCCTCGAATAGAAACGGACAAGGATGGGGCAGCTGCTCTTCCCACACAGCAACTTGGATCCTTTGCACGCGGCGCATAGCCCCTTCAGATTCGAGCTTTCCATTATCTGCTCGGGAAAGGCGTTCAAAAATTACCCCCTGATTGCCCTGACGGCATATGAGCCATTGATAATAAATAAGATTACTGTGAGCTGTCCGAAAGTGGTCTGCGAAGGAAGTTCAAGCGCCGAATTTTTCTGCCCGGCCCATTATCCCAAGAATATATCCGATCAGGTCCTTGCCCCGCATCCCCCTCAGCACGCCCTGAGAGCAGGAGACCTCATCGAACGAGTTTACACCGTCTATCCTGACGCCTTTTCCTCGAATCGCAATGCACACAGGGTCCGCTGAGTGGTTACGAAGGGATACGGGGGTCGAGTGATCGCTCAAGACCGCGATCAACGCCTCCTCAGGAAGCTCCTTTAGAACTGTTTGCAGCGAAGCATCGATCCTCTCAATGATCTCAATCTTCTGAGCGCAGTTACCGTCATGTCCGGCAATATCTGGAGCCTTGATGTTCACAGCCACCAAGTCGTGCGTGGTCAGGTTCTTCAGTGCGGCATGCATCTTGGCATCGATATCTGTGTCGAGACCTCCGGTCGCCCCCTTAACATCAATCGTATCGAACCCGAGGATTCTGAAGACTCCCTTGATTAGTGATACACCTGCGATTCCTGCGGGCTTCAGACCAAACCGCTCCCTGAACCCTTGCAACTCCCTTAGCGTTCCCGCGCCCCTCGGCAGAACCATGTTCGCGACGGGGAGCCCTTTGGACGCCCGTTCCAGATTGACCGGATTCTTCATGAGCGTCCTGTAGGCCTCCTGGACGAACTTGTTCACCACGTCAGCTGTAACGACCGCCTCCGGCGAGAGCGGTTTGCTGGTCAATATCCTGCTGTTCTCCTCGTGCGGGTCGACATCGGACACCCTCGGATCGAGCCCTTTTCCCCTTAGCACGAGCACCGCCCTGTGCTCGGTCGCCTCCCTGAAAATGACCTCGATCCCGTCGATCTTCATCCCGGAGATGCTCTTGGCCAGCTCCGATGTGCCCTCTTTGATCCGTCCAGCGCGCCTGTCGATGACCTTCATCTTATCGTCGACGGTCGCGAAGTTGCACCTGAAGGCCACATCACCCGGGGCGCACTCGATGCCTACTCCCGCGGCCTCGAACGGCCCTCTCCCGGAGTAGCATCTGAATGGATCGTAACCGAAAAGCGCGAGGTGGGCGGTATCGCTCCCGGGCACGATCCCGGTTCCGATAACGTCCATGATCCCGCCGGCTCCCTCGGTCACGATCCTGTCAAATCCAGGTTTTCTTGCGGCTTGGAGTGGAGTCTTCATCCCTATCTCGGGTACGGGTCGGTCGGGCATACCGTCTAGAATCAGCATAAGCAGCTTTTCCGCCTTCATCATTACCACGATCGAATCACATTGCCAGTATAAAATGACTACAGGGCGAATATCATAAATTGTACGATCATCGTCATTGCCGAAAAACGCGACTGGATCGTTCAATCTTTCGAGATGATCGCTCTCCGATGGAAACACGCCTTTCCGGAGAGGCATCTGGACAATATCAATGCCGCAATGGCTATGACCATGCAGGAAATGGCTATCCCGTCGAAATTGAACGCCGCGTATACCGGCGCCAATAGCGTCGGCGCAATCGCATATCCTGAAAATCTGGAGCTGTTGAACACCGAGGACGATGTGCCCCTCAACGCCGGTAATTCCTCGATAGAAATCGTCAGCAAACCAGCCCATATGAATGTGCCTGCAGCCCCGATCGCCGCCAGGAGCGCCATGAAGACGAAATAATCGTCAGACAGGGCCAGGAGGGCAATCATGGGAGCCGCAATAGATAAACCGATCATCGTCGAAAGCCTCGTCGAGAACCGGTCGATGAACGCGCCTGCAATGGGAGATACGAATATCCCAACCAACCCGGCCACGGTCAGCAGGAGCCCGACTTCGGATGAGCTGTAGTCGAAAGGCGCGTACCGGAGGCTGTCGGAGAGGAATGAGAGGTTGCCGATCATTGCGAAAAAGGCGAGCGCGCCTATCAGCGAAATGAGCGAGAGGTTCCTGTTCCTCACGACCTCTCTGATGTTCTCGACCATCCTCTCGTTGCTCCTTTTCTCCACCTGGTCGATCCTGGGGATAACTGCTAGGACCAGTATTGCCGCCAGAAACGATATCAGACCGAATATCCAGAAGGCGATCCGCCAGTCGTACATCGCCGTATATCCGCCGATCAGAGGGCCAATTGAAAGGCCCGCGGTCACGGCCGAGCCGTAGAAGCCCATCAGGATGCCGTATTTGCTCCTGTCGGCGATATCGCCCAAGACCGCGACCGTGACCGGCCCGACGAATGCGTAGCCCACACCCTGTCCTATCCTCATCAACAGGAACAGAAAGAAGTCGTCCGCGAGTGCGATCCCTATTGACGACAAACCGTATATCAGCAGGCCGACGAAGATCAGGGTTCTACGCGACCATCTCTCGGAGATGGTGCCGGAAAAGAGCTGGAATATGGCGAATGGGAACATGAAAGTCGGGATTGACAGCAGCACATCGTTCAGCTCCACATTGTACGAGAGCTGCAACTCCTTGAGCATAGACAGGATCGCGTTGCCGGCCAGAGGACCGGTGAACGCGCAGAAGTAAACCACGATATACTTGAATATCCGCCTCATGGATATTGGCAGAAAAGCCGTTCTTCATTGATAAATCCAACAGCTATTTCTTGAACTAATGCGGATGTGAGCGGACGGTTTGCGGCAAAATAAAACATAAATGGGGGTAAGTACTAACCTGATATCCGCGTTATTCGCGCAACATCCTACTCGGGGGGATAAGATGGAGAAAGATACGGGGACAAAGAAGGTTTTGAATGACGATTCCAGGAAGATACTCCAGAATACATTCAAGGGGCTGAAAAGAAGGGTAAAAATCGAGGTTTTCACCAAGGAGGGATCGAACGAACCGTTCAACAATCTCTCCATAAACTTCGTCCGGGAGCTTGCGGAGATCACGGACAAGATCGAGGGCAGTTTTTTGAAGATCGGGGATGCCAGGGCTAAGGAAAAGAAGGTGGAGAAGTCCCCGACGATCCTGATCGATCCCGACAAGTACAATATCCGGTACACGGGGGCGCCCGCAGGTGAGGAGGGGCGCTCCTTCATCGAGACGCTCCTGATGGTTTCCGCGGACGACAGCGGCCTATCCGAGGACTCGAGGAAGAGGCTGGCCAAGCTGAAGGAGAGGCGGCATGTGCAGGTCTTCGTGACCGCCGCGTGCCCCTACTGTCCTGGAGAGGTGATCAATGCGAACCGCGCAGCGGTGGAGCGGCCCGACCTCGTCAGCTCCGAGTGTGTCGAATCCTCCGAGAATGTGGATCTCGCCAAGAAGTTCAATGTCGGCTCCGTCCCGCAGACCGTGATCAACGGGAAGACGATCAATATCGGGCTGCAGCCGGAGGACCTGTTCATCTCAGGGCTCATATCGCTCGAAGAGCAGAAAGCCCCGGAAACCGCCCAGCCCGGGGAGGACATTATCGGGGAATACGACCTGATAATAGTGGGTGCTGGACCCGCGGGTTTAACGGCGGGCATATACGCCTCTCGTAGCGGACTGAGCAATGTGATACTGGAGAAATCGATCCCCGGAGGACAGGTCGCCGTCACCCCGGTCGTCGAGAACTGGCCAGGCATGACCAATGTCCCCGGGAAGCATCTGATGGACCTGATGGTTCAGCACGCGAGGAGCTACACGCACATACACGAGAACGAGGAGGTGCTCGAGGTCAAGGTCGGGAGGAAGATAGAGGCGATAACGAGAAGCGGAAGGTATCTCGGGAACGCCCTATTGATCGCGACCGGTGCGACTCACCGAAAGCTGGAAGCCCCGGGAGAGGACCGACTTTACGGAAAAGGGGTCTCATACTGTGCGACCTGCGACGGCTATTTCTACAAGGACCGCCAGGTAATCGTTGTCGGAGGAGGCAATACCGCTCTTACCGATGCCCTGTATCTGGACTCGCTTGGGGCAAAGGTGACTATAGTACACAGAAGAGGTGAATTCAGGGCGGAGAACCATCTAGTCGAAAGTGTAAAGGAAAGAAAAATCGAGGTTTTATGGGATTCGGAGGTGGTGGAGATCAATGGAAAAGAACGAGTCGATTCAGTCTCAATAAAAGGATCTAAAGGCGGGAAGACGAAGAAGCTGAAAACCGATGCCGTCTTCGTAGGAATCGGCGAAACACCTCTATCCGAGATAGCGTCAAGCATAGGGGTCGTCACGAACGAGGCGGGGTTCATACAGGTCGATCAGACCCAGAGGACCAATATCCCGAGGGTGTACGCGGCGGGCGATGTCACGTCCGGTATACGGCAGATCGTAACGGCGACCGGCACAGGGGCTGTGGCGGCATTGTCTGCATTCCAGGACATATCCAGAAGCCGTAAGCAGTAGATTAGAATATCCAGTCGGGGAGGAAAACCAGTGGACGACCTACAGAAAAGGCAGCTACACATGGTCTTCATGCAGGAGGCGATTGCCGAGGCGAGGAGAGGCTCGGAAGAAGGGGGAATACCGATCGGGTCAGTACTCGTGAGGGGCGGAGAAATTGTGGGCAGGGGTCATAACCGACGGGTGCAGAAGAACGACCCAATCTTGCATGCTGAGATAGATTGCCTCAGGAACGCTGGCAGGATCGGCAGCTACAGAGATACCACCCTTTACTCAACGCTCATGCCCTGCTACCTCTGCGCGGGCGCGGCCGTTCAATTTGGAATAGGTGCGGTGGTAGCGGGCGAATCTGAGACTTTCGCGGGTGCCAGGGAGTTCATGGAGAAGAACGGGATCGAGGTGATCGACCTGGATATTGCAGCTTGTAAAGAGATGATGGGGTGGTTCATTGAAAGACATCCCGAGCTATGGAGCGAGGACATCGGGGAGCTATGAGCGTCAAGAATCGAGCGAAATGGCGCCGAGGGGGAGATTTGAACTCCCGTGGTGCGAAGCACCAGTAGCTGTCTAGTGCCCCAAGGACATCTCGAGGCTACCGCCTTTGGCCGCTCCCGTATGAGGGATGCATAAACCGGGCTTAGCTACCTCGGCAGGATTTGGTGATTGAGCAGAGAGGGATTAATTCTTTGCGAGGTGAATTCTGCCGATCCGGGAAAAAATTACAAATAAAATAACCAATTCTCCCGCATCCGGGGAATCTTATATGATTCGTGTCAAGGTCAAGTCAGCCCCGAGGGGCGGGATCGATCGAACACTGGACCTTCCCGAGGGATCTAACGGTCTGGATCTGCTGAGAAGCCTCGGACTGAATCCGAACCATTGGATCATATCGAGGGGAGAAAATGTCATACCAGACGACGAACAGATTAATGAGGGAGACACGCTCATGCTGATATCGGTCGTCTCAGGCGGATGACGGTCTGCCGGCAATTGCCCCGATATCAATCTATTATTTTCTCATGGAAAACCTTATTAAGCAGGAATTGTAAGTAGGGGATGGAGAAACGGTGGCTTACGGCAAGCCTATAATTTCCCGATTCACATATCACGATCATCTAAGTCGTCAAAATTGGTCGGCTGTACAGGCCATATCAATGATTGATAGAACGGCCAAAGGTCGCAGCGTCCAGATTTGGCGGTAGTTAGGCCAATCGTAATGAGTGTCCAAAAACCCATTTGGCGGGGAATGGCAACGGTCTTGCCATGCACTGTTTTTCGAAGAATAGATAGGTGAATTCAAATGGAAATAGATCCAAGTACAACGAAGTATCTGATTCACGCTCGTATCTCAGCTGATGGTATTGTAGAGAAGCCCGATGTCGTTGGCGCGATTTTTGGCCAGACAGAAGGGTTGCTGGGAGACGAGCTGGATCTGAGAGATCTTCAGAAAAGTGGAAGAATAGGCCGCATAGAGGTCGAGGTTAATTCGAACCGCGGCAGATCGGAAGGAAAAGTCTTCATACCGTCGAGCCTGGATCAGGTCGAAACTGCAATACTCGCATCGGCACTAGAGACAATTGACCGTGTTGGTCCCTGCAAGGCTCGCATATCAGTCGACCAGATCGAGGATGTCAGGGTCTCGAAGAGGAACAAGATAATCGACAGGGCGAAGGCGCTTCTGAACGAAATGATCAAAGAGTCCAGGGTCAGCGGGGTCGATCTGACCGAATCGGTCAGGCAATCCGTCCAGGTGGAGGAGATCGTCCAGTTCGGTGGTGAAAGACTTCCCGCAGGCCCGAACATCGAGAACTCGGACGCCATAATCGTCGTAGAAGGCAGATCGGATGTGCTCAACCTCCTCAAACACGGTATCAAGAACGCGATAGCCGTCGAGGGCACCAGCATTCCGAGGTCGATCGCGGACCTATCCCGGGACAAGGTCGTGACCGCCTTCGTGGACGGTGACAGGGGTGGCGAGCTGATCCTCAGGGAGCTGCTGCAAGTGGCAGAGGTGGATTTCGTAGCCAGAGCTCCGAAATCTCAGGAGGTCGAGGAGCTCGCGCAGAAGCAGATCATGAAGTGCCTCCGGAACAAGATCCCAGCAGAGCAGTTCGTGGAGATGTTCAATATCAAGGTCCCTCAGAGGACCCTGGATGATGAGGGCGCGTTCTCGGCCGCCAAGGAGGAATCACGCCAGACCGGAGCGACGGCTCAGGCATCTCAGGGCAGGAACGGCAAGGACTACAGGAGCAACAGAAGATACGAGGACAGGAAGCCCCAGCGCGAGCCGCAGAGGGAGCCTCAGCAGAAGAAGTTGACGCCCGAGCAGGAGAACATAATACAGATTCTCAAAGATCTCATATCGAGCTCAAAGGCTCGGTTCCTTGCGGACAACGGAAATACGATCGACGAAGTACCTGTCAAAGAGCTCGCGGACAAGCTCAAGGAATCTCAGGAAAAAATATCTACCGTAGTATTCGATGG
>OMKS01004510.1_pt1 | contig 10462 bp, 9 predicted proteins | sample 1674721 | NCBI WGS metagenome assembly OMKS01 (sample SAMN06264996, study PRJEB25208) | sediment metagenome | isolation source: hot spring sediment | place: USA: California | collected 2014-09-02 | reverse complement strand
ACGAGATCTAGTACGGTCTCGTGGGCTCGGAGATGTGTATAAGAGACAGGCTATATGCTATACTATATACGCAATACGCATCACGCAATACGCGATACGAGATATACTGGGAGAAGGTAATTAAAAGTGGAGATATTTGCTCTAATAGGAGAGAGTGGAACCGGTAAGAGCCATAAGGCCTTATTAATTGCTCATAAATACAATATAAATTATGTAATTGATGATGGCCTTTTAATAAGGAAAGATAAAATATTAGCCGGACATTCTGCAAAAAAGGATAAGAATAGAATTCAAGCCATTAGGACAGCTATTTTTGAAGACCCTTCTCATGCTCATGAAGTAATGGGGGTAATAAAAAAAGCTAAACCAGCTAAAATATTAGTTATTGGAACATCAGTCAGGATGATTGATAAAATTATTAAAACTTTAGAGTTGCCACCCCCTAAAAGAATTTTAAAGATTGAAGATGTTTCCACTGAAAAGGAAATTGAGGAAGCAAAATCCGTTAGATTAAAAGAAGGGAAGCATGTTATACCCTTACCCGGGATTGAAGTACAAAGAAAATTCCCGGTAAATATATTAGAATCATTGGAGATATTTTATAAGAGAAGATATAGCAAAAGGAAAATCGGTGAGAGAGCGATAGTAAGACCTCCTTTTAGTTACTTTGGAAAATTATATGTTTCTGAAAATGCAATTTTAGATATAATTATTTATACACTTAAAGATTTCAAAGAAGTTGTAAAATTGGGTAAATCCCAAATCAGGATTAAAGAAGAAGGTATTTTGATAAACATTAGTTTGGTGCTGAGATATGGGGAAAACATTCCCCAGGTCGGATTAAAAATTCAAAAAAGTCTCAAAAAAGAATTAGAATATATAACTGGTATAAATGTCATTTTAATCAATATTTTTGTTTATAAATTAAAATACTAAATTCGTATCTCGTGAATCGTGAATAGTATCTAGTAAAACATGTAAAAGAGTAAAGGATTGATTATAACTTCCTATATTAAAGAATGCAATCAAAATGATTAGTTGATTTTGTTCTAACGAGATACGAGATACGAACAACGAGATACGATTTGTAAAGAGGTGTAAGATGTTTGATAAAGAAGAAATAAAAAAGATTAAGCAATTAAAAAAAGAATGGGAAAATAAGGTTGTACGGAAAACCCTTGAACGTTTTCCCGAAAGAAAAGATAAATTTGTCACCGGTTCAGGGAAAGAGGTTGAGCGTCTTTATACTCCTGCAAATTTAGAAGAGTCTGACTATAATAAAGAGTTGAATTTTCCCGGACAATACCCTTATACTCGTGGGGTACAGCCAACTATGTACCGAGGCCGATTTTGGACTATGCGCCAATATGCCGGGTTTGGCACAGCAGAAGAATCTAATAAACGTTATAAATACCTATTAGATCAAGGACAAACCGGATTAAGTGTTGCCTTTGACCTACCCACGCAAATTGGTTACGATTCAGATCATGCTATGTCATTAGGCGAAGTAGGAAAAGTGGGGGTAGCTATAGATTCTTTAAAGGATATGGAGATGTTGTTTAATGGAATTCCCCTTAATAAAGTGAGCACTTCAATGACTATAAATGCTCCGGCAACTGTACTTTTAGCTATGTACATTGCAGTAGCGGAAAAACAGGGAATAGCTCCTGATAAACTAAAGGGGACTATTCAAAATGATGTACTGAAAGAATACATTGCCCGGGGAACCTATATCTTTCCACCCGCTCCCTCAATGAGATTAATTACCAATATCTTTGAATATTGTTTTAAAAAGATGCCTCTATGGAATACCATTAGTATAAGTGGATACCATATCCGGGAATCTGGATCCACAGCAGTTCAAGAAGTAGCCTTTACTTTGGCCGATGGAATAGCTTATGTGGATGCAGCAATAAAGATCGGATTGAAAGTTGATGATTTTGCACCAAGACTATCTTTCTTCTTTAATGCTCATAATGATTTGTTAGAAGAAGTGGCAAAATTTAGAGCAGCTCGAAGGTTGTGGGCTAAAATTATGAAAGAAAGATTTGGGGCTAAGAATGAAAAATCTTTAATGCTTAGATTTCATACTCAGACGGCCGGTTGTACTTTAACTGCCCAACAGGCAGATAATAACATTATTCGAGTTACCATACAAGCTTTAGCAGCAGTATTGGGTGGAACTCAATCCCTTCATACAAATTCAAGAGATGAAGCCCTGGCTCTACCTGCTGAGGATTCGGTAAGGATCGCCCTTAGAACCCAACAAGTACTGGCTTGTGAGAGCGGAGTAACTGAAACAGTCGATCCTTTGGCCGGTTCTTACTACGTAGAAACCTTAACTAATGAAATTGAGAAACAAGCATCAGAGTATATTGAAAAAATTGATAAATTAGGTGGTGTTACTCAAGCCATTGAAAAAGGATTTATCCAGCAGGAGATTCAGAATAGTGCTTATCAATACCAGAAAGATATTGAAGAGGGTAAAAGGGTAGTAGTGGGTGTCAATAAATTTAAGATAAATGAAGAATCACCCAAAGGCCTTTTGAAAGTTAATCCGGAAGTTGGCCGTCGGCAAGTTGAGGAACTTAAAAAGTTAAAAGAGCAAAGAGACAATCATAAAGTAAAAGAAAATTTGAAATTATTGGAAAAGGCTGCAAAAACAGATGCAAATTTAATGCCTTTAATATTAGATTGTGTAAAATCTTATGCTACCTTGGGTGAGATTTGTGATGTGTTAAGAAGTATCTTTGGTGAATATAAAGAGTCTGTAAAGCTTTAAAGAGTGGAGGAATGTAAAAATGAAAAGGAAAAAAAATAGAGTATTAATAGCAAAACCCGGGCTTGATGGTCATGACCGAGGGGCAAAGGTTGTGGCAAGAGCTTTAAGGGATGCCGGGATGGAAGTAATTTATACCGGATTACGACAGACCCCTGAGCAGATTGTAGAAACTGCCATCCAGGAAGACGTAGATGTTATTGGATTGAGTATTTTATCGGGAGCCCATACCCATCTTTTCCCCAAAATAATGGAAATTCTAAAAGAAAATGATATTAAAGATATTATTGTTATGGGTGGAGGTGTAATCCCCGAAGAAGATATTCCTGAATTAAAAAAGGTAGGTATAGCAGAAATATTTACTCCAGGAACTGATACTCGTGATATAATTAAGTTTATTAAAGATAAAGTAAAATAATTAATAGCGTAGAGCGTACAGCGTTTAGCGTATAGGGTAGGGGTTCGATTCATCGAACCCGCTAAAAAAAATTACCAAAACGACTCGGGGCGGGTGAATCCGAAATTGGCAAAATAGCTCAATTTAAAACCTTGTCAAAGGATCGTCCTCTGACAAAAAAGCTTTAACGCGATACGCAATACGAGCAAAAGGTAATGGAAATGAAAATTGTAGAAAAAATAATTAATGGTGACCGAAGGGCAGCGGCTAAACTAATAACTTTAGTAGAAAATAACTTTAGCCAAGCTCAGGAGATTTTAAAAAAGCTTTTTAATTATACCGGAAATGCTTTGGTAATTGGCCTGACCGGTCCTCCCGGTTCAGGGAAAAGCACTGTCACTGATAAAATTACCAAAATTTTACGAGAACAGGGAAAAACTGTTGGAATCATCGCCGTAGATCCTACCAGTCCATTTACCGGAGGGGCGTTGTTGGGTGATAGAATTCGCATGCAGGATTTAAGCTTAGACAAAGGTGTTTTTATAAGAAGTATGAGTACTCGAGGACATCTGGGGGGACTTTCCCAGGCTACCCAGGCAACGGTTAAGATATTGGATGCATTAGGTAAAGATATAATATTTATTGAAACAGTTGGTGTAGGCCAATCGGAAGTAGATATAGTTAAAGTAGCCGATACAGTTGTATTGGTAAGTATGCCGGGAATGGGAGACGATGTCCAAATTATAAAAGCCGGGATAATGGAAATAGGAGATATTTTTGTAATTAACAAAGCCGACAAAGAAGGTTGTGAACGTTTAACTACCGAGATAGAAATGATGTTAGATTTAAACCAAAATAAGAGGTGGCGTCCCCCCGTTCTAAAGACCATAGCTACCGAAAACGTCGGAATTAAAAAACTTTTGGAAGAGATTAACCGACATATCAAATATCTAAAGGAAAATGGAGAGTTAGAACAAAGACGCCGGGAGAGTGCCAAGAAAGAGATATTTGACCTTATCCAGGAACAATGGAAAGAAATACTTTCAACTTTTGTTGATAACGGATTTTTAAATAAGATAGTAACTAAAATAGTAAAGCGGGAAGAAGACCCCTATACTGCGGTAGAGAAATTGTCAAATATATTAGTGCATTCCTATACACAGGGAGGTGTAAAAAATGATAGAAAAGATTGATCATATCGGAATCGCGGTAAGAAGCATTGAAAAAACCAGTGAGCTTTTAGGTAATATACTGGGATTAAAAGTTGCTGGTGAAGAGATTGTAGAAGAACAGAAAGTTAAAGTTGCTTTTCTACCTTTGGGCGATAGTGAATTAGAACTGTTAGAATCCACTTCACCGGAGGGTCCTATTGCCAGGTTTATTGAGAAGAGAGGTGAAGGGATTCAACATATTGCTTTTAGAGTTAATAATATTGAGGAAATGTTAGAAAAATTAAAAAAGGAAGGAGTTAGGTTAATAGACGAAAAACCGAGGTATGGGGCTGGTGGAGCCAAGATAGCCTTCTTGCACCCTAAGGATACTAACAGCATTCTTGTTGAATTATGCGAGAGAGGTAAATAAGATGGAAGTCTAATTCGTATCTCGTATTGCGTGAAGATCATCGTGGACCGTGTAGCGGATAGCGTTTAGAAAAACTCGGAAACTGGACTTTAGAGTTAACGGAATTTATTTTCATTGCGAAGTGACGTAGCAACCTCAAAAGAATAATGTAGGGGTTCGATTTATCGAACCCGTCTGATAAATTGTCAAAATAATTAGGGGTGGGCGAATCCGAAATTAGCAAAATAACTCAATTTAAAACCTTGTCAAAGGACCGTCCCCTGACAGGAAATCTAAAAATACTGGAGAAAGGTGGTAAGATAAATTAATGAAATTTTCTATTGATGATTTAATGAAAAATTTAAGAGAAAAAGAAGAAAAAATAAAAGCAGGCGGAGGAGAGAAGAGAATAAAAGCTCAGCATGATAAGGGTAAGCTTACTGCTCGGGAAAGAATTTCTCTTCTTTTAGATAAAGATAGCTTTGTAGAACTTGACCTTTTAGTTGAGCACAGATGTAACAATTTTGGTATGGATAAAGTGGAGGCACCCGGAGAGGGAGTTGTAACTGGTTATGGAACTATTGATGGTCGATTGGTCTATGTTTTTGCTCAAGATTTTACCGTTATTGGTGGTTCACTGGGAGAAATGCACGCCAAGAAGATATGTAAGGTAATGGATATGGCTATAAAGATGGGTGCACCGTGTATTGGAATAAATGATTCTGGTGGAGCTCGTATTCAAGAGGGAGTAGATTCCTTGAGTGGTTATGGTCAGCTATTTTATCGCAATACTATTGCTTCCGGAGTAATTCCTCAAATTTCTATAATTGTTGGTCCATCTGCCGGTGGAGCAGTTTATTCTCCTGCTATAATGGATTTCGTATTTATGGTAAAAAATATAGGTATAATGCATATTACCGGACCAGATGTGATTAAAGCAGTTACCGGAGAAGTAGTTACTTCAGAGAAATTAGGGGGAGCTATGACTCATAATAGAAAGAGTGGAGTGGCTCATTTTGCTGCAGAGAATGAAAAGGAAGTTTACCAGATGGTAAGAAAGATGATGGGTTATCTACCCTCTAATAATATGGAAACCCCTCCATCTGTAGAAGGCAAAGATGATCCTAATCGAATGGAAGAAGCCCTATTAAATATTGTGCCTACAGATCCAAATAAACCTTATGAAATGAGAGATATAATAAGATATATTGTAGATGAGGGAGATTTCTTTGAATCTCATCCTTATTTTGCAACTAATATGCTTACCGGGTTTGCCAGGTTAAATGGCCAATCTATAGGTATAATTGCTAACCAACCAAAAGTCTTAGCGGGCTGTTTAGATATTGATGCTTCTGATAAAGCTGCTCGTTTTATCAGATTTTGTGATGCTTTTAATATTCCCATTCTAACTTTGGTAGATGTTCCGGGATTTTTACCAGGGACTGCTCAGGAATATGGGGGGATTATCCGACATGGAGCAAAATTGTTATATGCTTATTCTGAGGCAACTGTTCCCAAAGTAACTTTGATAGTTCGAAAATCTTACGGAGGAGCTTATCTGGCAATGTGCAGCAGAGATTTAGGGGCAGATCAGGTAATTGCCTGGCCTACAGCGGAAATTGCCGTAATGGGCTCCCAGGGGGCAGCAAACATTATCTTTAGAAAAGAGATAGCCAAAGCAGACAATCCTGAAAAGGTACGCCAAGAGAAGATAGATGAATTTCAATTAAAGTTTTCTAACCCTTATGAAGCAGCTAAACGAGGTTATGTTGATATGGTCATTGACCCTCGGGAAACCAGACCTCGTCTTATAACAACTTTCGAGATGCTATCTACAAAGAGAGAAAGTAGACCGGCGAAGAAACACGGTAATTTCCCGGTATAAAAACAGTATATAGTCGTTAGTATATAGTATATAGCGAACAAAGGAAGGAAAAGAAAGAAAAAGATGCAAGGAACAAATGCTAGTTGACGGATAGATTTCTGTCATTGCGAGGAATGAAGTAAGTCTGCCCCAGCGAAGGCAGGGGAAGCAATCTCAATTTGAAACATGAAACTTGCAACTATCGAATACTTACTAATGATTAATAGACAGGCGAGACGCCTGTCCTACTATTACTAAATACTATTCACTAACGACTAACTGACTAATTGACTAACGACTAATAAGAAGGAGGAAAGAATAAATATGTTTGAAGGAATTAGTGGAGCTATGCAAGTAGCAGTTATAGATATGATTTTAGTATTTGTAGTTCTGGGTGGATTAGCTTTAGTTATGGTATTTTTAAAGAATATCGTAGGAATTAAGGAAACAAAGAAGACAGCTAAGGAAACCGTGATTGTCCCTCCAACAATGAGTACTATCAATATAAAAGGAAAAGAAGAAGCTGATGGTAAATTAGTAGCAGTAATTACCGCTGCTGTGGTTTCATATTTAGAAAAACCAAAAAGTAAATTTAAAATACTAAGTATTAAAAAATATCAAACATCTTCGATTGCTCCCTGGACTGCTATGGGGAGACAAGAATTAATGTTAGGGGAAAAATAATAGTTATTAATATTGAAAAAAAGGAGAAGCGTAAATAAAATGAGAAAATTTCAAATTAAAGTAGACGGTAAAGTGTATGAAGTAGAAGTAGAAGAAGTAGGAGGAAATGAATCATCAGCGGGAACTGTTTCTGTTCCTCAACCGGTTATAACTAAGGTAAAAGAAGAGCCGGTAAGTCAAAAAGTAGTTAAGTCTTCATCTAGCCCAGCACCTACCAAAGCACCAACTGCAGCGGTAGCCGGAGAAGAAGTAGTAGCACCTATGCCTGGCAAAGTACTTCAGCTAAAGGTATCCGAAGGAGATAGTGTAAAAGATGGTGATACTTTATTGATCTTAGAAGCAATGAAGATGGAAAATGAAATTGTAGCTAATGCCTCTGGAAGCATAAAGAAGATAAACGTAGCCGCAAATAATATGGTAGATACTGGCGATGTCTTAATGGTAATAGGTTAGAATAGAAAGGAGAATTTAAATGGATCTTTTAATGAAAGTCCTTTCTTTATTTACTCTTTCAGGATTTGCTGAACTTACTGTAGGTAATATAACAATGCTTATTGTGGGTGGAGTATTATTGTATTTTGCCATAGTAAAGAAATGTGAACCCTTACTTCTTGTACCTATTGGTTTTGGAGCAATATTAGTAAATTTACCCATAACCGGAATAATGGAAGAGGGCGGTCTTTTATATTTTATTTCGTGGGGAATAAAACATGAAGTATATCCCTGTTTAATATTTATGGGGATTGGAGCAATGACTGATTTCGGTCCTTTATTAGCCAATCCGATAACCTTCCTTTTGGGTGCTGCTGCTCAAGTAGGTGTATTTGTAGCTTTAATTGGGTCAGTGCTTTTAGGATTTAATATTCAGGAAGCAGCTTCTATAGGAATTATTGGCGGGGCAGATGGACCAACCGCAATCTATCTTACCGTTAAAATGGCTCCTCAATTATTGGGAGCTGTAGCGGTGGCGGCATATTCTTATATGTCATTGGTTCCTATAGTTCAGCCTCCCATAATGAAATTATTAACTACCCCAGAGGAAAGAAAAATAGTCATGAAACAACTAAGGCCAGTATCCCGGTCAGAGAAGATACTCTTTCCCATTATTTCGACTGTTTTAATCGGCCTTTTACTACCAGCTTCGGTCCCCATTATCGGGATGTTAATGTTGGGAAACTTATTTAGAGAAAGTTTAGTAGTGGACAGATTATCTAATACAGCTCAAAATGAATTAATCAATATCGTCACCATATTTTTATCTACCTGTGTAGGAGCTACTATGCAAGCTGAATATTTTTTGACCTTTAATACTATTAAAATAATAGTTTTGGGTTTAATTGCCTTTGGTTTTGGGACTGCCGGGGGAGTTTTATTTGCTAAATTATTAAATAAAATTACCGGGGGAAATATTAATCCTTTGATTGGCGCTGCCGGGGTGTCTGCTGTTCCTATGGCTGCCAGAGTAGCCCAGAAAGTAGGTCAAGAAGCAAATCCGAGCAACTTTTTATTGATGCATGCTATGGGGCCTAACGTAGCCGGAGTAATCGGAACCGCAGTTGCCGCTGGAGTAATGTTGACTTTATTACAATAAAATTCGTATATCGTATTCTAGCGTATGGCACCTACTATTCACCATTCACTAACGACTAATCAATTGGTGAATTTAAAAATTTACCAATTGATTTTTTTACTTCTCTTTATAAATATGCTAAAATATTTTCAGTTTACCAGATATTAAATGAAGGGAAAGGAAATATTATTGTGCATAAAAAATCTTATCCGATTTTGATTTTTTTTATTATTGTCGCTTTAGTAGCTGCCGGAATTATTACTTTTCATCGTTCTAACTTGGAGAGCAATTTTAAGCAAGTAGAATTAGTAATGAGCCTAAATGAATTAAGAGAATTATCTTATCAGGAAGGTTATGATGAAATCGAACTGTTGGCTAAAATTAAAAATGCCGGGATTAATTCAATAGCTGTTCATGAAGATACTCTGGAAAATCTTGCTTTGTCCGGAAAGATACTCTATTTTTCTGATAAAGAACTTAATAAATTAAATTTCTTCTTAAAATCGTTTGACCCCTTTAAAAAATTTCAACCTTTACCGGGAGAAGCTTATATTATATTCAATGATAAAAACGATTATCTTCGTGTAAAGGAAAATTTACAAAGACAATTGGGCGAAGATTTAGTAAGAGATCTTAGTTTTCTTCCTTATATAGGTTTAAAAGTGAAAGGTAGTGAAGAAAAACTTGCTGATTTAAGTTTAGGGTTTTCAGATGAAGATATTGAGTTAGTAAGAAATTTAGGCTTTCAGGTCATTTTACGTTTCAAAAACTTCCCTCAAATAAATAAGGAAGATATAGAGTTTAAATTTAGAGAAAGTGATATAGCCGGAAAGATTTCGGGATTAATTTTTGAAGGGGAAGCAGTTTTAGGTTATCCTTCAAAAGAAAACCTAATTTATACTGCAGAACTTCTAAAAACAAAAGGATATCCCTTCGGAATTATAGAATTTGCCGGCCAAAAAGGGATTGAAACAGTCGCTCATCAAGCAAGCGAATTAGCAGTTAGAGTTCATAGTATTACTAAAGAAGAAATGGAAATTATTTCTAAACAGAAAGCCACAGAAAGATGGATTAGGGCAGCCCAAGAAAGAAAGGTGAGGATCTTTTATATCAAGCCTTTTATGAAGTCTAACTCTGATCTTATTGAGGACAATGTATCTTATATTAGAATTATAAAAGAAGAGTTGAAAGCGAGTGGTTTTAGTACGGGAAGAGCTAGTATTCTTTCTACTCCCTACCAGGAACCGAAAATATTTATTCTTTTATTAATCCCGGGAGTTATTTCCGGGGGACTAATCCTCTTAAAAAATGTCTTCAACCTGAAAAAATATCAAGAATATTCTCTGTTATTTTTAGGAATCTTATTTTCTCTACTCCTCCTCTTTTTAAATCGAGAAATATTTTTAATAAAGCTGATGGCTTTACTGACAGCTCTAATATTTCCCACTTTGGCTATTATTAATAATGAAAAGCATTTTTTGGGAAATAATAATTCTAAATTTAAAGACGCCCAAGATTTTTCTGAAAATGATCCCCGTTTTAATAAGATGATAAAAGAGCTTTTATCCGGATTTTTCAGCATAATTTTAATTACTTTATCCGGTGCTC